>TARA_R110002072_G_scaffold158723_4_pt1 | contig 60422 bp, 56 predicted proteins | sample TARA_R110002072 | Tara Oceans TARA_R110002072 (sample SAMEA4397118) | marine metagenome | biome: Polar Biome; feature: [SRF] surface water layer (ENVO:00010504); material: water (ENVO:00002006), including particulate matter (ENVO:01000060) such as... | depth 5 m | reverse complement strand
ACGACGGGGTGGACCATCCCGTTGGGCAGCAACTCTGCACCGGTGCATTCAGTTAGAAGATAATTTTCCCAGTGTGCGACAGTATAAAACCCTCCGGGGAACCGGTGGCCTGTCAGGCGCATGATATCCGTTTCAGCGGGAATAGATTTGGAACTCATTTGCGCTGACTAGATCACTTCTGTGAAGAAGTTCAACATCGCTTGCCAGGAGCGCCGGTCGGCTGAGAGGTTATAAACGGCGCCAAATGCAGGGTCGTTGGCATCAGGCCGGGTGAATGCATGGACGGTTTGACTGTAGCTGTGCAGTTGCCAGTCTACTTTTTTTGCATTCATTTCTTGTTTGAATGCCGCTACGATCGCCGGAGGAACCATGGGGTCATCCTCTCCATGCAGTACCAGAATCTTTGCGTTCAGTGTTGCGGGAGTGTCGAGGGTGTTGCCTTCCAGGCCGGCATGAAAAGTGACTGCCGCTTTGAGTTCTTCGCCGCCCGCACGAGCCAAATCAAGCACGGCCATGCCGCCAAAACAGTATCCCATGGCCCCTATTCGTGATGGGTCAGCACCGGGAATCATTTTTGCCGCGGCGAGGGCACCTTGCATACGCTGCAGTAATAAGTTGCGATCTTCCAGGTAGGGCGTGAGGGTGGGCAGCAGCTCAGCTATGTCGTTGATCGTTTTGCCACCGCCGTGAACATCGACAGCGAATGCGATGTAACCTGCGTCCGCGAGCTTTGTTGCCTTATCCCTCACTTCCTGGTTCAAGCCATCCCAAGCGTGTACCACCATTACCACCGGCAGCGGTCCATTAGCTTTTTCGGGTACGAAATACACACCGTTACACAGAGTGTCTCCGGCGGTGTACTCCAGAGTGGTCGCTGTACTAGTCATAATGTTGTCCTATTGCAAAGTGGAAGCGGCTGGGGAATGGACACTGCACTAGAAGGTTGCGTTCGTCACGCCGCCGTCCACCACCAGGCTTTGTCCAACGATGTAGCTGGCCTGATTGCTGCAAAACAGTGCGCATATGGCACCAAACTCGTCGATGTCGCCGAACCGGTTGGAGGGGATTCCCCACTCGTCAACCCAGTTCTGTACCACCTGCTCGTAGGTGCTGCCCTGGTCTTGTGCCATTTCGCTGAAGCGTTCTTCAGCACTGGCAGTGTGGTGCATACCCGGTAACAGGTTGTTGATAGTCACATTGTGTTTGGCCACTGCTTTGGCGATTGCTACGGTGTAGTTGGAAAGTGCAGCCCGCGGTGGCCCGGAAAGCGTTCGGATTTCTACTGGAAATTTTGAGGCTGCGGTGGAAATATTAACAATGCGACCGAACCCGCGGTCACACATGCCATCGATGGTTGCGCGGATGAATTCGATGGGGCTAATTAGTCCAATGGCCAGGTGTTCTTCCCACTGTGCGACTGTGACCTCGCGAAAGTTGGGCGTGAAGGGGGCCGGGGAACAGGTGCCAACCAGAATATCCGGGTCTGGGCAAATGGAGAGGATCTTCTCCCGGCCCGCATCGCTAGAGTGATCGGCAACAATGGGAATGACCGTGGCGCCTGTGCCACGGCGAATTTCTTCTGCGGCGGCCTCCAGTCGCTCTTCCCCGCGCGCGGATATGTAAAGTTCCACACCCTCTGCCGCCAATGCTTTCGCACTGCCCTTGCCGAGTCCGGCGCTGCCACCGTTGACCAGTGCCTTGCGTCCCCTAATTCCCAGATCCACTGTTAAAACCTCTATAGCGAAAAAATCACCAGCTATTGGTGTGCAGGACCGAGTCCAGATCTTTACGCGGCGCTACTTTAAAATCAGTTCCCTTGGTGTAGGCGATGGGTATCAGTGCAACCTGGGCGCATTCGTCTGGAATCTGCAGCAGCGTGCCAATCTCTTTTTCGAAACTCAGGTGCAAACTGGTCCAGCAGGTGCCAATACCGCGTTCTCGGGCCGCTAGCATAAAGCTCCAAACAGCCGGGAGAATGGAACCGTAGATGCTGGCAACCACGCCCTGCGGCAGTCCTGGTGTGTCTGGTCGGGCAGCACAGCATGGAATGAGTAGCGCGGGAACGCGGCTGAGATTGTCGGCGAGATAGCGCGCGGAACTGAGCACGCGCGCTTGTGTGGGAGCCATGGAGGGGTCGTCCAAATGTTGTTTCGTGGGCTGGGCTGGGCCTGCTTCATAGGCATCAAAGGCCTTTAAATAGTATTCAGCGATGGTCGCAATTTTGTCGCTGTCGGTCACGAGGACAAAATGCCAGCCCTGGGAGTTGGAGCCCGATGGGGCCTGCAACGCAATATCGAGGCACTCATGCAAAACCGACATCTCGACGGGCTTGTCAAAGTCGAGGCGCTTGCGCACCGCCCGGGTCGTCGTCAGAACGTCGTCGGCACTCAAATTAAGACGTGGCATAGCGGTTCCTATTGTGTGTGGCGTGGCAGATTCAATGCAACTGAGTCTAGGCCAATTCCACGAAAAATAAAACAGTAGGGACTGATTGTTTTAACATGACGCCTTTGCTAGCATGACGCTTCTTGCCCTTGGCTTGGCTGTTTCTTTTGAGACGAGCCAGGCAGCGCACCACAAACAGGTCTCACCGTGGATTTTTCCCTCAGCGAAGAACAAATATTGCTCCGCGACAGCGTCGAGAAGTACGTCCGCGAAAAATGTGGTGTAGAGCGACATCGAACTTTGTGCGGCACGGACCTCGGATTCGATCCGGAGGCCTGGCAACAGTTTGCCGCTCTTGGATGGTTATCTATTCCCTTCAGCGAGGAGCTGGGAGGTTTTTCCGGCGGTGCAACGGATTTGATGGTAGTGGCAGAAGCCCTCGGTAAGGGGTTGGTACGCGAGCCATTCCTGTCAACGTTGGTAACGTGTGGTGGCCTGCTGCAAGCGGGGGGGAACGCAGAACAGCACCAGCGATATATCCCTTCGATTATTGATGGGTCTAGCCAGTGGGCATTCGCGTTTGCGGAACCAGGAAGTGGGTACGATTTTGCTGCGATAGACACCACGGCAGAAATTCAAGGTGAAGGCTATGTCCTGAACGGAAGAAAGCTTGCCGTGCTCAATGCGCATTGTGCCAACCACATTATAGTTCTGGCGCGCACCGGTGGTGCGGCCAGAGAACGCGCTGGCATCACGCTGTTTGTAGTAGATGCGGATGCGCCCGGTTTGAGCCGGGACAACTTTGTGGCACTGGACGGAAGTCGCGGTGCCCATATTCAGCTGGACAGTGTAATGCTCACAGTCGGTCAGGCTTTGGGCGAAGTAGATGCAGGACTGATGTTGGTGGAGTCTGTGGTCGACACAGCCATAGTAACACTGGGGGCAGAAGCGCTAGGCGCAATGCAGGCGCTGCTCGATGCCACTGTGGAATACACCAAAACCCGAGAGCAGTTTGGCCAACCGATCAGTAAGTTCCAGGCCTTGCAGCATTGCATGGCTGATATGTACATGAAGGTAGAGGAGACAAGGTCGCTGTTGTTGAACGCTGCGATTGCGCTCGATGAGAGTCGAGAGGATTCTTCCGAAGCCTGTGCCGCACTGAAAGTCAAAGTGGCGGAGGCGGGTAAATTTGTGGCCAAACATGCCGTGCAGTTGCACGGCGGTATCGGTATGACAGATGAGTTGAATGTTGGCCACCATTACAAACGGTTGATGCTATTGGCCAAGCTATACGGGGACGAAGCCTATTATTTGCAAAAATACGCTGATCTGGCTTCAGCCCGCGCGGCTTGAGCGATTTCGCTCTCCTGGTGCGCTCAATTCTGTATAGCGACCTAGAGTTAGTGGTATTTATCCGGCCAGACAATCACCGAATTTCCTTTGAATTCCTGATGAGCACTCGCTAGTATTATCTGCTGCGCAAAAAGTCTTGGTACATGCGTGCCTCGGGGGTGTTTATCACTGTTCTTGTTATCCTTCTTATCGTCGCATTGACAGGTGCTGTATTGGTATTTTGGAGCGGTAATAAAACAAAAAAGAATGTTAAAAACAAAAAAAAGAGTAAGGGGGCAGAAAGACGGTCAAATACGGCTGTTGAAAGGAAAAAGGTTAAAGAAACCCCCACGCCTTATAGAGCAACTCTGGTAACGTCTAAAGATGGCGCGTGTGACGCGGCAAAAGCAATTGCGGGCACTATGTTCCTTGACTCGGAAGGCGTTACGCCCGGTCTGCCATTGTCAGACTGTGATGTGTCCCAGTGTGAGTGCAGATATGTGCATCGCGACGATCGGCGAGACTCCGATGATGATGATCGGCGGCTGCCTGCGGTAAGAACTGAACTATACGATAGAACCGGCAACATCAACCGGCGTCAGTCCAGTCGCGGACGTCGACGAAGCGACTAGTTACCGCGGCGCTTTGCCGGTTGAGTGTCGTCCGATTGCAGAGGAGCCTTCCCCCTCGTCAAAAATTTCCTCCAGTCGATCAGCCAGGTAGCTGAGTAATCGCGTTACGCGCTCAGCACGGTTGGTCATTAGTTGACCTCCAGCCATGCCCTCCATCATGAACTTGGTGACGTCCATGGCGAGCAGGAAACGGTCGCCTCGATCTTGCCATTCGTCAAACAGATTGGCATTCGATTCGCGAACGTGCTGCTCGAACAGTTGCTGGGAATTTTCCAGAATGGATTTCAATTCAGGGTCGGTGCGACTGGCCACGCATAGTTCCTGGTACACCACGAACAAGTCGCCGGTGAGGTGGTCCCAATAAGCATCAAGGCCGGCACGACGACGTTGGCTTCCCTTCAGAGCCGGGGGAATGCTGGTGACGCGGGCGGTATAGTCTTCCAGTAACTTATCGTGCAGGTACTCCACAGCCGCTTGTATCAATTCGGTTTTGGAGGGGAAGTGATGCAGCATGGCGCCGCGTGACACGCCCGCAGAACTGGCCACTTTGGCAGTGGTCACATTGGTATAGCCCAATTCTATAAAGCAGTTAATCGCAGCGTCGAGAATCCGGTCGCGGGTCATGGCACTTTTTTGTGCCTGCCAGCTGATATCCTCGCCATCTTTAGACTTCACTGATTTTGCGGCAATTTCCTTTTTGCTCGACATTGGGATTCCGCGCCTCTCGCAGTTAATTAAAAACAATCATGACTGATTAAATCAGGCCAAGGTCGATCAGATTATATACGATATCCTCGCAACCCACAGGCATTTGTGCTGGTAGCTTTCCGCGTTTAGGGACCGGCCGCTAGTTGTTCACGCCACCCATGCAGAGATACTTGATCTCCAGATAGTCGTCGATTCCGTACTTGGAGCCTTCGCGGCCAATACCGGATTCTTTTACGCCGCCAAAGGGTGCAACTTCCGTGGAGATGATTCCCTCGTTAATGCCGACGATGCCGTAATCCAGGCCTTCCGAGACGCGCCAGATGCGGCCGATATCCCGGGCGTAGAAGTAGGCAGACAGGCCAAAGGGGGTGTCGTTGCCGATGCGGATAGCGTCTTCTTCAGTCTTGAATTTGAACAGTGGCGCAATAGGCCCGAAGATTTCTTCGTTATAGACGTCCATAGTGTTATCGACATTGACTAGCACAGTAGGCTCGTAAAAATTCTCTCCCTTGGCCTCGGAGCCCTTACCGCCGATCAGTACCTTCGCACCTTTAGCGGTGGCCTCGTTTACGATAGCACTGACTTTATCGAAGGCCGCGTCATTGATAAGCGGGCCTACCGTTACACCTTCATCCGCACCATTACCCATTTTCAGAGCTTTTACCGCAGCGACCAGTTTCTCGGTAAAGGCGTCAAATACGGATTCCTGTACCAAAATTCGGTTGGCACAAACGCAAGTTTGCCCCGCGTTGCGGTATTTGGAAGCCATGGCACCGACCACTGCGGCGTCCAGGTCTGCATCGTCGAACACGATGAAGGGCGCGTTGCCTCCCAGTTCCATGGATGTTTTCTTAACCGTATCAGCACACTGTTTCATTAGTACCTTGCCAATTTCCGTGGAGCCGGTGAAGGTCAGCTTGCGCACGATGGTACTACTGGTCATTTCGCCGCCGATAGCGCGCGCATTATTGCCCGCCACCACACTGAACACGCCTGCAGGAATGCCGGCTTGTTCGCCGAGTGCGGCCAGAGCCAGCGCGCAAAGTGGTGTTTCAGTGGCAGGTTTCAATATGATGGTGCAGCCGGCAGCTATAGCCGGAGCAACCTTGCGGGTGATCATTGCGATAGGAAAGTTCCAGGGTGTAATCGCTGCTACCACGCCGACCGGCTGCTTGAGGGTGATGATACGCTGGTTGGGGTTGTTGGCACTGATAGTGTCGCCATAGATGCGGCGGCCTTCTTCTGCGAACCACTCTACAAAGGCTGCGCCATAGGCAACTTCGCCACGGGATTCCGCCAGCGGCTTGCCCTGTTCGGCAGTCATCAGCGCTGCGAGATCTTCCTGGTTGGCCATAATAAGCGCAAACCAGCGCTTGAGGATAGCCGAGCGTTCCTTGGCAACTACCTGGCGCCAACTGGTGAACGCCTTGTCGGCAGCCTCGATGGCGCGTCGTGTTTCGTCTGCGCCGGCATTGGGTATTGCGATAATTTCTTCATGCGTAGCGGGGTTGAAAACACCCATTGTCGCGCCGTTATCGGCGTCTACCCAGGCGCCGTCGATGTATAACTGTGAGCGCAATAGTGAAGGGTCGGTAAGTTTTAGCATGAGGTCTGAATTCTCCTGATTTTGTATGGGCGCAGTCTACTTGCCACTGAGGCGAGCAACAACCGGCGCAAAGGTTTCCGCCATATTATTTTCGCCGTCGTCGAGCACGGCGACATAGGAAATACCGTAGGCTTCGCGGCGACGTTGTAATTCGTCACAGATATAGTCGATGCTGCCGATGAGGCAATGCGGGTGCGAGAGTATATCTTCAGCGGACATTCCCAGCGCATCACCGATGGCGGCGGCTGTCGGTCCCGGATGGTCAGTGACAATAGTGTTATACGCCCCGATCTCCAGTTCAATATTCTTGAAGCGGTCACCCGCACCACTTTTGATCCAATCGACTTTCTTCGCTGTGGATGAGGCCAGCCCCGAGTTCATGCCATCGGGGCCGAGCATGCCGGCCCGGTTATTGAAATTAAGGCTGACAATGTCGGCCTCTTGTCCCGCGAAGGTGAGAATTTTTTTACTGCCGCCGCCGATCATCAGAGGCGGGTAAGGACTCTGTGCAGGGGAAGGCGTTCCAGAAAACCCAGACCACTTTATAAAGTCCCCGGCAATTTCCAGAGGTTCCCCTGACATAAACGCCTTGTAGCCATGCACAAACTCGGCGAAGCGCTCGAACCGTTCCGGGAATTCATCGAAGGGCAGATTAACCGCATCGTACTCATTTTTAATCCAGCCTGCGCCGATACCAAATTCGAGTCTTCCTCCGGAGAGGTAGTCCATGGTGGCCGCTTCTTTGGCCAGGATGACCGGGTGGTGATAATCGTTGCAAAATACGCGGCAGCCTACGCGGAGCGTTGTAGTTTGTTCCAGCGCCATGGCGATGGCAGGAACGGCTGCCAGCAGTTGCGGCGGGTGATAGGTTGCGTCAAGGGCCGGGCCAGCACTGAGAAAATGATCGGCCAGAAAGAAGGTGGAGTAACCAAGGTCCTCCGTTTTAGCAATCAGCGCGCGCCAGTTGGCAGGCGAATCCGTGTTGAAGCTCTGAAGTGAAAATCGAAACGGGTTGTGATCACTCATGGCGGGTACTCTCTATTGGGCGCTGTAAAGCCGACAGACGTTAGCGGCGCCTTCGATTATTGGCTTAAGACAGTTTTCTAATGGCTACCGGTATGGTGCTCTGTCGCGCCATGCCGGAATATTTTTCAGCGTGTTGTCGGTTATCAATCAGGCGATTGGTATTGCTCCCGATCTCGCGGACTTTCGCATCGGCGCCGTCCTTGGGGTCAGGTGAACCGCCCCAGCAATGCGACATCGAAATGACACCGGGCCGAATATCATCGGCGGCCCTGGCGACGGCAGGAATTGCGCCCTGGGGAGAATACACTTCGACAATTTCACCGTCGGCAATATCCAGTGCTGCGAGTTCCTGCGGATGCATAAAGGCCGGATTGGTCGTGCCCTTGGTTTTCAGTAGACTGAGTTCCGGCCCCGTGGAATTGTAGGTGTTTTTCATGCGCCGGCTAATGAGTAGCAGCGGAAAATGTTTGTCCCCGGCGGTCTTGAGGTCAGCGTAGGCTGACGCCAGTTCTTCATCCAGACCCGGCGGATACAACTGCAGGCGCTCGTGGGTTTCCGGGTCTGCTGGGTCGAGGATTACGTCGGGCACATCGAAAACCTTACCGCCCTCGGTGTTATAAATATCTTCAATCGGTACGCGGGAACCAGTGGTTATGTTGGCCAGGAGGTCGAGCTTACTGGGCTTGTTCTGCATGTCGATAGGTCCGCCGGCCATGCTCAGTTCAAGACCCATCCGTTTGCCCATGGCCCAGAAAAACTCCCACTCTTCGATTTTTTCGTTGTCTGCTTCTACCACCGTTTTGGTGTAATGGCTGTAGGGTTTGTCGTGCCATATATCGGTGAGCAGGGTGACGTCTTCGCGCTCCAGGCACAGCTTGGGTGCCAGCACATAATCGGCCATTTGCGCGGTGGCAGCCATTTTAAGATCGATACACACCAGCAGGTCGAGCCCTGCCAGTGCCCTGTGGGTTTTTTCCTGGTCGGGCCAGGCAAGCAATGGATTGCCGCCTACACAGATTAGCGCCTTGATCTGGCCCTCACCCTCAATCAGCATTTCATCACTGATGACGGCAGTCGGCATTTCTTTGAGCGGGCCGTAAGGGGATAACACCACTGTTTCGCAGATATCGTCCGAGACACGACTCTTCACTCCTTCAGTGAGCCACTGAGGTTGTGGTCCGGTCGCCTGTGCGGCGCGCGGCACCGGTGGTGTGAGTACGCCCGGGTTGGGTAGCCTTTCACCTGCACGGTAATGACGACCACAGATGGCATTCAGGGACTGCACCAGGTGTTGTAACAAATTGGGATGCGGCCCCATTTCCGGTCCGGTGCCGGTCACTGCTGTGCCGCGGGGGCCGGCTGCAAACATGCGGGCGGCCTCGCCGATTTGGCTTGCGGGAACGCCTGCGGCGTCGGCGACTGCATCGGGCGTAAAGCGCAGGGTCTGTTCGGTGAGTTGTTCCAGGCCGTCGATATGTTCCGCGCAAAAGTCTTTGTCGTGCAAATCTTCAGCGAGTATGACGTTAACTATCGCAGCGACAACGGCGGCATCCTGCCCGGGTCGCACTTGTAAGTGCAGGTCAGAGCGGCTCGCTACTTCCGTGACGCGTGGGTCGATACAAATTACCTTCATGCCGCGTTTCTTGCCTTCACGCAGCGCACTGTGTGGGCTGAAAGAAGGGATGCCCCCGGGAATAGAAAAGTGTGAGACCAGTGTGTTATTGCCAATGATTAAGGCAACATTGGAATCGCTCCACATGTGGCTGCCGCCATTCCACCAACCCATGCGCGTGGGACCGATTGCCACCTTGGCAGGTTGGTCTATGGTGACGCTGGTGTAGTAGGAGGGTGAGTCAATTGCACTGTGAAAAGCCCTGGCAACATCGTGCGCAGCGGAATTCTGATAGGAGTAGGTGCCGTTGTAGCTGGCAATGCTGCGCGGACCGTATTTATCGAGAATAGCTTGCAGCTGCACAGCGATTTCGTCCATCGCCTGTTCTGTACCGATAGCGTCAAAGGAGCCATCCGCTTGTTTTTTCTGCGATTGCTGCAGGCGCGTTGGATGGTCGATCTGTTCAATCAACTGGCGCCCTTTGATGCAGGTATAGCCGCCGTAAACTTCGTTACTGGTATCCGGCACCAGTTCAATTAAACGGTTGTTCTCGACGGTTGCTTCCATCGGGCAGTAAACGTGACAAAAGCGACAATAGGTTTTTACAGTTTTACGCGTCATACCGTTACGATCCTCTAGGCGGTGCCCAGTCGATGAGTCGTGGTTCTATTGTGTGAAAAAATCTGCCCGTGGTTTCCCCTGGGGATCATAAACCGGTTCTTCCAATGCCACTTTGAATTTCGACACCTTGGTGTCCGTGACACCGTACTTGCCCAGGGTGGCCAGCATGTTCTGGTAGTAGGAACCCGCCAGATGCGCCGCAAGGTCTTCCACGGACGCCCAGTTCTCGTAAACGTAAACGCGAGTAGCGGAAGTGGGGTCTGCTGACCAGACATAATGCATACAGCCTGTTTGCGTGCGAGTCTCGGCAACCAGATCGGCGGTTTCAGCCAGAGCTTTTTCACGCTCTCCGGCAGGGAGATGAAGGGTGCCAGCGATAAGTACAGTCATGGTGGAATCCTGAGCAGAAGAGGCGTTATGTCGTTATCGGGAAGACCCGAAACAGTAGCAGAGTAGGGGGGGCAAAACAATCAGGGTTGACTGATTTTTTAAGAAACGTTATGTTGCGCGCATGACAACTCTGACAAATCGCCAGTATTTTCTAGCGTCACGCCCCTCGGGGGAACCCACTGCCAGCAATGTACCTGTGCGAGATGTGCCCGTGCCCGAGCCAGCCGTGGGCGAAGTGGTGCTGCGTAATCTCTATATATCGCTGGACCCTGCGATTCGCGGTTGGATGGGAGATGACCCTAACTATATAGAACCTATAGCCATTGGTGATGCAGTACGCAGTTCTGTCATTGGCCGTGTGGTAAAGAGCAATGACCCCGACTATGCGGTGGGTGATGTTGCTATGACCATGGGGGCCTGGGAGCGGTACACCACAGTGCAGGGGGTGACGCTTAATAAGCTGGATGAGAGTGTTGGTATTCCGTTGAGTGCATTCCTTGGCGCATTGGGTCCCACCGGACTCACGGCGTATTTTGGATTGCTGGAAGTGGGTAAACCCCGGTCAGGAGAGACCGTGTTGGTGAGCGCAGCGGCGGGGGCGGTGGGCTCGGTAGTGGGACAGATTGCAAAAATGCAGGGCTGCCGCGTAGTGGGTATGGCAGGCACCGATGACAAGTGCAGCTGGCTAAAAGATGAGCTGGGGTTTGACGCTGTTATCAATTACAAAACCTGTGGTGATTACGGCAGTGCTATTCGCGCGGCGTGTCCCGCTGGTGTTGATGTCTATTTCGACAATGTCGGCGGCGAGATTCTGGACGCTACTCTGCTATGTTTGAATAAATTTGCACGGGTTGCCGTTTGCGGCTGGATATCCACCTATAACATTGCCGATGCGCCCGGTCCGCGCAACTTATGGCAACTGGTTGCCGAGAGCGTGACCATTCAGGGATTCACTGTGCTGGACTATCTTGAGCGCTTTCCGGAGGGTATTGGCCAACTAGTGGAGTGGATGATGGCTGGGAAGCTCAAGCACCGTGAAGAAATTGTCGACGGGCTGGACAATGTGCTACCCACTTTCCTGCGGCTGTTTGACGGCTCCAATCAGGGGAAACTGGTGATTCGATTGCCTGAGGACGGCACTGCCGCCTGAGGGCACAGTCAGTGCAGGTCAAATCATCCGTGGGTGTTCGCTCACGGTTCCTCCCTCTACGGGGAATTGTCCACCCGTGCAGAAAGTGGCTTCATCCGATGCCAGAAACAATGCCATGGCAGCCACTTCCTCCACCGTGCCGAGGCGTCCCATGGGTGACATGCGGTTAAGTGCGGCTTCGAGTGAGGGCGTTTCTCCCAGCGCCGTTTTTAGAATGTTGGTGAGGGTGGCGCCCGGGTGAATGGAGTTGACCCGGATATTAAGCCCCTCGGTCGCGCAGAACACGGCCACGGATTTAGTCAAGCCGACAACGCCGGCCTTGGATGTTGTGTAGGCCGCGTCAGAGGGAATGGCTAGATAAGAAGTAGAAGACGCAGTGTTCACAATTGCGCCGCCGTTGCCGCCAGAATTCTCTCGCATCAGGGTGATACCCGTTTGGCAGCCCAGCATCATGCCAGTCAGGTTTACGGACATCAGCCGATTCCAGGTGGCCACATCCACGTCTACGATGGACTGATTGCTGACGATACCCGCATTGTTGAGCAGGGCGTCTAGCTGTCCGTAATCCTGGCGTATGGTGTCCTCAAGAGATTGCCAGCTGGTTTCACTACTGACATCGTGTTCCTGGAAGAGGGCACCGCACTGCGCACTGACCCGGCGACCATTTTTAGTGTCCACGTCAGCAAGCACAACGCGCGCGCCTTCCGCGCAAAAACGTTGCACCATGCCCTCCCCAATGCCCGACGCGCCTCCGGTGATAATGACCACCTTGTTAAGCATTCTGTCACTCATGCGTCGATCTCCATTATCTGCATGGCCAGTCGTTAGCCGTGCAATCTAAATCAGTGGCCGCAAAAAAAGGTTGCCCCAACAGCAGATCAGGGGGGTGTGTACGTGCCGCTAAGGTCGGCAGGACCATTATAAATAAAGCTGTAGTCGCGCGATTGAAAAAGCCACTGGCCCTCTTCGCGTGTGTAAGTGTCCGTATATCGACTCAGCACGGTGCTGGCGGCGCCTTCAGGATCGCGCGTGTATTCAGTCAGATACCAGTGGCCACTGGCGGTATCACCGTCCACCTCGAACAGGCAGGTACTGGGTAGCATGAGGGCGAACTCAAAGCTGCTCATCATTTGCTTCCACAGGGCGAGAATGTTGTCTTTACCGCTTACCGGGTTGCCCAGCAGATTCCAGACGGCATCCTCGGCCCAGGTGGCAATCCAGGCATCTGCATCTACGCGGTTTACCGCATCAGAGTAGCGACCCATAAGGTTTCGCAGTGCCATTTCGTCTTCTGGTGAATTCATTGTGTTAGTCCTGTTGTTTGAGTGAGCTGTTACTGTAGCGTCACCGACTGAGAAAAGAAACAGACGAGACTGTTTTTTAATCTGCCTAGCTGTTACTATCGGTCTGCCTAACCTAGCGCTATTGATGAACTGATAACACACCCGAGGTGAACCGATGGATTTGAGTGCCTACCCCTATCTTCAGGGCAATTACGCGCCGGTCGCAGATGAGAGCGATTTTGGCGAAGGTCAACTGACGATAGAAGGAAAAATACCCCAGAAACTGGAAGGTGCATTCATGCGCGATGGGGCAAATGTAGCGTATCAGCCGAATCACTATGTCTATCCGCTGGACGGGGACGGAATGGTGCACGCAGTCTATTTCAAGGATGGACATGTACAGTACAAAAACCGCTGGGTTGAGACTAACCACCTGAAGACGGAACGACAATTCGATCGCGCTATCTATGGCAGCGTCGGCAAACTTCTGCCGGTGCCACAAGAGGTTATCGATGGCGGCGGTGAGCCTAGCCCTATCCGCAATACCGCAAACACCAACATCATTTATCACGGCGAAAAACTCTTCGCGATGTGGGAGGGCGGCTTTCCTCATTTGCTCAACAATGACCTGTCTACTGTGGGTTTATATGACTACGACGGCGCACTCCAGGCTGGCGATGCACTGACGGCGCATCCCAAGGTATGCCCGGACACGGGTCAGCTAGTGTCATGTACCCAGCGCTGGGATAATGGTAACTACTGTGTGCAGATCTTCGATGCAAAGGGTAAGCACCTGAAGGCAATCCCCATCAAGTTTGACCGCAAGGGCATCATTCACGATCTGCAGATTACGAAAAACTACGTCATCATTTTCTATGCCCCCGCATTTCACAGCCTGGAAAAAGCCATGAAAGGCGAAGACCCCTTTTTGTGGGAGCCGGAGCTTGGGACCAAGATTATCGCGATACCCCGCGATGGCAGTGGCAAGAATATCGTATTTGAAACCGACCCCTTCTTTAGCTGGCATTTCTGTAATGGGTTTGAGCAGGGTGGAAAGATCATTATTGACTACATATGGATCAGCTCCATTCCCTTCAGCACGGCACAGGGCAGCGGAGTGGAGAAACAGCCGCGGCGCATGTATCGGATGAGCCTGGATATAGCGACCAAGAAAGTCACTAACGAACAGTTCTCAGATATTTTCTGCGAATTCTCTAGAGTCGACGAACGCAGAATGGGTAAGGACTATCGCTATGGGTTTGCCGCTTCGTCCAACCGGGAGTGGGGGGATGCGCACGGTTACAACTGCACCGGTCGCTACGATTTTCAGACGGGGGAAACCAGGCTCTGGGAGTTTGGAGCTGACGCCAACGCCGGTGAACCGGTGTATGTCGCTAATCCGGACAGCGAGCGCGAGGAGGACGGCTGGGTAATGTGCTTCGTATACACACCGGACGAAGGCGCTTTCCTGTCGGTGCTGTGTGCAGGCGATTTCGACAATGGCCCCGTTGCCAAAGTGAAAATTCCAACGCGTGTGCCCAATGGCTTTCACGCCAACTGGATGCAGGGCCTTACACTAAGCTGAGTGGGTAACTAACTGGAACGTGTGGCATGACCAGTCGACCTGATATAGATTTAAACCTCTCGCCCTATTTGCAGGGGAACTATGCCCCTGTGCTCGAGGAAAACACCTTCGATGAGGGCGAGGGCGGCTTGCGCGTCGAGGGTGAAATCCCGGCGAATCTGATCGGCGCTTTTATGCGTAATGGCCCGAATATCGCCTGGCAGCCCGATCACTATGTATATCCGGCCGATGGCGATGGCATGGTGCATGCGTTGTACGTCAAGGATGGCCGTGCCCACTACCGCAACCGCTGGGTGCGCACAGCGGGGTTTGAGGTTGAAGAAAAACTCGGTCGTTCCTGCTATGGCAGCGTGGGCAAAATCCGCATGCCTGATGAAGAAACACTCGCCGCTGGCGGACCACCCGGTCCGCTTAAGAACCTGGCCAACACCAATATTGTTTATCATGGCGACAAACTCATGGCGCTGTGGGAGGTTGGCAACGCTTACGAGCTTAACGCAGACCTGAGTACTGTGGGCGAATGGGATTATGCCGGTGCGCTAACGCCGGGGGATGGCTTGACCGCGCACCCAAAAATCTGCGGTCGCACCGGCGAGTTGGTAACCTGTACTCAGCGCTGGGACGCCCCTTTCTATACGCTGCGCATCATGGATAAAAATGGCAAACAGGTAATGTCCAGGGTGGTGGAGATGCCCGATCGCGCCGTGATGCACGATATGCAGATCTGCGGCAAGTATGTGGTTATTTTCTATCCGCCGGCGTTTACTAATTTGGATGCCGGGCTTACTGGTGGCAATCCATTTGTTTGGCACGGCGACCGGCCCACCCGTATCTGCGCCATACCCAGAGACGGTGGTGAGCCCATCTGGTTTGAAAAATCGACATTTTTCAGTTGGCACTTTACCAACGGCTTTCAAAGCGGTGACAAGCTCTACGTAGACTACGTATGGATGGCCAGCGTGCCGTTTGCGCAAGATCCTAACAGTGGCCTGGAGCGCCAGACCCGCAATATGCACCGTATGACTTTAGACCTTAAGACGGGCGAGGTCAGCGATGAAAAGCTGGGCCCCACCTATTGCGAATTTGGTCGCGCCGATGACCGCCTGTGCGGCCAGCGTTACCGGTACGGTTTTGCCGCAGCCTCAGACACTGCAGATTGGGATGGCCCCAACCATGGGTACAACGGTGTGATTCGCTATGACATGAACAGTGGTGATTCACGTTTCTGGGACTACGGAGCAGGGGCGAGCGCAGGCGAGCCTGTGCATGTGCCTGACCCAAGCAGTGCGAATGAAGAAGACGGTTACTTAATGAGCTATGTCACCCATCCTGAGGAAGGTGCTTTTCTTTCTATCCTCAGCGCCGCTGACATCGAGCGCGGGCCGCTGGCCCGGGTATTCATTCCCACCCGTGTACCGAATGGTTTTCACGCCAACTGGATGCCCGGCCTGACGTTGTAGTCACCGCCCGACACTAAAAACTGGAAAGAGCAATAACCCATGAAAAAATATCAATACGCGCAGCATGTATCAGGAGCGGTAAATGTCACTGAATAAAGAACAATTTCTGCAGGCGTATCGCACCATGCGTACGATCCGCGATTTCGAATATCGAGTGAGCGATGAGTTCGGCAAGGGCAACATCCCCGGATTCTTGCATTTGTATGCTGGACAGGAAGCGATTGCCACTGGCATGTGTATGAACCTCGACGATGATGACTACATCGTTAGTACCCACCGTGGCCACGGACACTGCATCGCCAAGGGTGGTGACGTGGGCGGCATGATGAAAGAGATCATGGCGAAGCAGGGCGGTAGTTGTGCTGGAAAGGGCGGTTCAATGCACATCGCTGCGGTTGAAAAAGGCATGTTGGGCGCGAACGCCATTGTTGGGGGCGGTCCGCCTCTCATTGTCGGCGCGGCCCTGTCCGCAAAAACACTGGGCACAGACCGGGTCGGTGTTTCCTTTACTGGCGACGGTGGCTCCAACCAGGGCACGACGTTTGAGGCGATGAACCTGGCGGTTGTATTGAAGTTGCCCGCTATATTTATGTTCGAAAATAATGGCTACGGAGAAGGAACTGCGGCGGGCTATGCGGTTGGTTCCAAGGATATTGCCAGCCGGGCTGCCGGATTTGGTATGCCTGCCCTAAAGGTCGATGGCGCAGACATATTTGCGACGTATGAAACCTGCAAAAAGGCGGTCAAGCACTGCCGTAGTGGTAAGGGGCCCATTGCAATTGAGGCGAGTATCACGCGCTTTCGTGGTCACTTCGAAGGTGATGCACAGGCCTACCGTGGTAAAAACGAGGTCAAGCGACTGATGAAGGAGCTCGATTGTCTGAAGATTGCCGCTGACAATGCGATCAAAAAGAAGCTGGTGACGAAGGCGGCGCTGACCAAGATTGACAAAGAGATAGCGGTATATATCAATGAGGCCGCCGAGGCTGCGCTGGCAGCACCGAGTCCTGATGTGTCGGAGTTGTTGACTGATGTCTACAGCTCTGCGTACTAAGGAACGATCCTAAAAACAGCGCGCCCCTAACGGCAAAAGCACGCAGAGAGAATTCGGAGTAGAAAAGCAATGCCAATAAAGACCTACAGACAGGCTATTAACGAAGCTATGGCGCAGGAGATGCGGCTGAACGACAAAGTGATCATTATCGGTGAAGATGTTGCTGGCGGAGCCGGTTGCGACGGTGAGCGCGATGCCTACGGCGGTGTTATGGGTGTGACCAAGGGACTGTTTCCGGAGTTTGGCGAGAGCCGGGTAATCGATACGCCCATCACTGAATCCGCGATTATGGGTGCCGCCGCCGGTGCCGCACAGACCGGATTGCGACCCGTCGCAGAACTGATGTTTATGGACTTTTTAGGCGTATGCTTCGACCAGATCTATAACCAGGCAGCAAAATTTCGCTATATGTTCGGCGGCAAGGTCGAGTGCCCTATGGTCGTGCGCACTATGGCCGGCGCGGGCCTGCGCGGCGGCGCACAGCACTCTCAGAACTTGACGCAGATGGTGACTATGGTGCCAGGCCTGAAGGTAGTCTGCCCAACCAATGCTTACGATGCCAAGGGATTGCTGATTACTGCAATTCGTGACAATGACTGTGTCATTTTTGTAGAAGACAAATTCCTCTATGAAACCAGTTGCGAAGTGCCCGATGAGGTTTACACCATTCCTTTTGGTGAGGCGAATTTTCTGCGCGAAGGAAGCGATGTCACTATCGTGGGCATCTCCAACACTGTGAATAAAGCTGTAGCAGTCGCCGATCGACTCGCAGAGGAAGGTATCAGTTGTGACGTGATTGATCCGCGCACCACCTCGCCGCTGGACGAAGAAGCGATTATCGAAAGTGTCGAAACCACCGGACGATTAGTGGTGGTGGACGAGATGACACCACGGTGCGGGGTTGCAGCTGATATTTCCAGTATCGTTGCTGAAAAAGCCTTCGGTGCGTTGCGTGCACCGATAAGGAAAGTCACAGCGGCGCATTCACCCATACCTTTTGCGCCGGCATTGGAAGATGCCTGGATGCCACAGGAAAGCGATATTGAAGCAGCCGTCCGCGAAGTACTGGGGTATACGCGATGAGTACACTGCATGCCCTCACGGTGCCCAAGTGGGGAATGTCCATGGAAGAGGGCGAGATCACTGAGTGGCGTGTGTCAGTCGGAGATAAACTTGCCGTGGGCGACGAGCTGGTAGATATCGAAACCTCCAAAATTATCAACGCCGCAGAGAGCCCGTTCGCGGGAACATTGGTACGTGTTGTAGGCGAGGCGGGTCAAACGCTTAAGGTAGGTAGTTTACTGGGTGTCATTGCCCAGGGCGACGCCACTGATGCCGAGATCAACGAATTCATTGCAGCTTTTGTACCGGATGCCAGCGGCGCTTCACTCGCTCAGGCTTCGGATGCGAAAGCGCCTGTTGCGGCTACCGCCGAGTCTGCACCCGCTGCCGTGAGCACGCCCGGTAGTACCGCGCCAGCAGTGACCGGTGCGCTTTCACGAGGTCCAGATGATACTGACGTTAATGCCTCAGCAGTCGCGCGGCGAATCGCTAAGGCGCACAACATTAATTTGCATAATGTGCCGGCAACGGGTCGCAACGGACGCGTCTCCAAGCACGATGTAGAGCAAGCGGGCGGCATTCGTATCGTGGCCCAGGGGGCAGCTAGTGTCGCTGCCGGTGCAGCCAACGAACCCCAGCGTTCCACGGCAGATGATTCGCATATTCCTTCCACTCCGGTAGCAAGGCGTATGGCGCGCACGTTGAACATAAACCTCAACGATGTCACACCAACCGGAAAACGTGGTCGTGTGAGTAAAGAGGATATAGAGCGATCTGCAGTGAGCGCTACGGGAGTCGCATTTTACCGCGAGCAAAAGTTGAGTGGCATGCGTAAAACCATTGCCGCGAGATTGTCTGAATCAAAGCAAACCATTCCGCATTACCGTGTGAGTGTGGATATCGAGATAGACAGTCTGCTACAACAGCGTGCTTATATGAACAAAACGCTGGGACATAAAATTTCGGTAAACGATTTTGTTATCAAGGCTTGTGCCAGCGCGTTGGCGCAAGTGCCTGAAGTCAATGTGCAGTACACCGGTGAATGTATTCGCCAGTTCGATCAGGCTGACATCTCTATGGCGGTAGCGGTGAAAGGGGGGTTAATCACACCGGTCATTCGCAATGCCGGCGCCAAGGGGCTGCCTCAAATTGCCGCCGAGTCCAGCGATCTTGCGCGTCGTGCGCAGGCGGGTTCACTGGCCGTCGAAGAGTTTGAAGGCGGGACTTTCAGTATTTCAAATCTTGGGATGTACGGCGTAGATCAGTTTGATGCCATTATCAATCTGCCGCAGGCAGCGATTCTGGCGGTAGCAGCAGGCGTTAAAAAGCCGATAGTACGCGGTGACAGTATTGCTGCAGCAATGGTAATGCGGGTGTCTTTGTCTGCGGATCATCGGGCCATTGACGGCGCGGTGTCGGCGCAATTCTTGCAAGCATTGAAAGGTTTTCTGGAAAATCCGGCGTCTATGTTGCTGTAACACAGGACGCTAATCACAGAATTGGGAATCGAGATAAAAAAATATGAGCAATCAAGTCCCCATCGCCGAAGGGCTGTTTACCTGGCCGGCGGCTAAACCTGCATTGCTGGGTAGTCGTTGCAATCAGTGCGGAATAGTGGCATTTCCCGTGGCCAGCTCCTGTATGGCTTGTTCCGGGCAGGATGTGACAGCGGAAGAATTACCCGGGCGCGGCACTTTGTGGACGTGGACGGTTCAGCAGTTTATGCCCAAGACGCCCTATCACACCAATGAGACAGCGGAAACCTTCACCCCTTACGGCGTTGGCTATGTTGAGCTTCCCGGGGGTGTCCGGGTCGAGGGGCGTTTAACCGAGAACGATCCCCAGAAGCTGCGGATCGGTATGGATATGGACGTTGTTTTCGAGCCGTTGCGCACGGAAGACAGTGGCGAGGAAGTGATCAGCTTTTTTTTCAAGCCGGTTGAGTAAAGTCACTCACCCCAATTGAACAGGCAGTAATGCCTCAGCGAGAGATACATTCATGGATGTAGCAATAGTCGGTATCGGTATTCACCCCTTTGGTCGCACGCCCGCTCGTAGCGGCTTGCAGCAGGGCGCCTACGCAGCGCGGCTGGCGTTGCAGGATGCCAGTATCCAATGGAGCGATATACAGTTTGCCTTTGGTGGCAGTGCGAGTGCCGGTAGCGCCGATGCATTGGTTAACGAATTAGGGCTAACAGGGATCCCCTTTATCAATGTTGCCAATGGTTGTGCTACCGGTGGCAGCTCATTGATATCCGCATTTAATGCTATCAAGTCAGGTGAATACGACATTGGTATGGTCTCAGGTTTTGACAAGCATGAGCGCGGCGCTTTCAATGCCGACCCGAAGGAGTTGGGTATCGGGCAGTGGTACGGCGAAGTGGGCATGATGATGACCACACAATTTTTCGCGATGAAAATTCAAAAGTACATGCACGATTACGGTATCAGCACAGAGACCCTCGCCAAGGTGTCGGAAAAGGCCTTTATCAATGGCTCTAAAAATCCCAATGCCTGGCGCCGGGAGCCAATCACTGTGGAGGAGATCACCAATTCGATGATGGTGAGCAATCCGTTGACCAAGTTCATGTTCTGTTCGCCTTCTGAGGGTGGTGTTGCGCTGGTCTTGTGTCGTGCTGATCACGCTGGAAAGTATACTAAAACTCCGGTTTATCTGAAGGCCGCTGCGATGAAGTCGCGTCGCTTTGGCTCCTTTGAAGTGTTCGCGCCAAGTCAGGCACTTGAGCAGGTGGATGGTCCCACAGTTGATGCATCAAAAGCGGCCTTTGAAATGGCGGGTGTAGGACCTGAAGATATGAGCGTCATGCAATTGCAGGACACCGAGGTGGGCGCTGAGATCATGCACATGGCTGAGAACGGTTTCTGCGAGCACGGCGAACAGGAAGCCCTGATACAGTCTGGTGCCACCCATATCAGCGGCAGTCTGCCGATTAACACCGACGGTGGATGTTTGGCGAACGGTGAGCCCATTGGTGCATCAGGTTTGCGGCAGGTTTATGAAAATGCATTACAGTTGCGCGGACAAGCCGGCGACCACCAGGTTCCCGGTGATCCAAAGCTGGCCTATACCCATGTTTACGGCGCACCGGGAATCAGCGCCGTGACCATCTTGCAGAAATAATGGGAGAAACACGATGAACCATCCAAAAGCACTTACCAAAGATCAGATTGCGGAGCGTTCCCGTGGCGAGTCTTATCAGCAGATGCTCGACAAGGAGTCCAATCTTGTACCGGATTCGCTGCGCGAGAGTACAGATACCTACCTCGGTTCAGACAACCTTTCAGTGGATCGCTATTTTAGTCCGGAGTTTCAAAAGCTTGAGGAAGAGAAGCTGTGGAACCGCACCTGGCTGGCCGCGTGTCGTGAGTCGGAACTGACACAAGCTGGAAGTTATTTTGTTTATGATATCTCCAAATACTCTATTGTTTTAACGCGCACGGAGACCGGAGAAATAAAAGGTTATTACAACGCCTGCCTGCACCGTGGTCGGCAATTACGAAAAGACTGCGGTACGGCACGCGAATTCAAATGCCCCTTTCATGGTTTTCGCTGGAGCCTCGATGGCGACTTCCTTGGCGCTCCCTGCGAGTGGGACTTTCCGCATATAGAGAAGGAAACGTTTACGCTGCCGCAGGTGAAGGTAGATACCTGGGGTGGCTGGGTGTTTATCAATATGGATCTGGAAGCGCAATCGCTTGCGAGCTACCTCGGCATTTTGCCGGAACACTTTGAGCGCTGGAAGCCGGAGAATACTTTCAAGGTAATGCATATCGAGAAAGTGATTGAATGCAACTGGAAGGTAGCGTGGGAAGCTTTCATTGAGTCGTACCATACCGTGCAGACGCACCCACAAATTCTTCCTTACCTGGGTGATTCCAACTCCCAGTACGATTGTTGGGGCGATAATATTAGCCGCACGATTTCCCCTATGGGCGTGGTGAGTCCGCACCTGGATAACATTCGGCCAGACCAGACAGTGAATGACTGGCTGGAACACGGCGCCTGGCTGACTGACCAGGCCAAGGTGGAGGTGCCAGAAGGTATGAGCGCCCGACAGTGGTTGGCGGAGTACTACTTCAAGCATTATTCAGAGCAGTACCAGACAGATCTTGGCAGTTTTTGCACGCAGAGCGAGATCATGGACTCGATTCTCTACTCAGTGTTTCCCAATTTCGCGCCCTGGGCGGGATTTCATCCGAACCTGACATACCGCATGAAGCCCTACGGGAACGATCCACAGATGTGCACCATGGAAATTATTGTGCTGATGCGCTTCCCTGAGGGTACTGAGCGCCCGGCAGACTGTGGTGTTCAGAAGCTTGGCAAGGATCAGCTGTTCTCGGAAGCCGAAGGCCTCGAAGGTGGTCTGGGTCGCGTATTCGATCAGGACTTCAGCAACTTGAAGATGGTGCAAAAGGGGATGCGCAACTTGCAATCGGGAGAGGTGGTGCTGGCGAACTATCAGGAAATTCGCATACGCCACTTTCACCAGACGCTGGATAAGTATCTCAACGCCTGATCCTAAGGACGAGCCACACGTTATGAATGACCTACTAAAGCCATTTTCTCTTGAGGGCAGGGTTGCTCTCGTTACCGGCGCCTCCAGCGGATTCGGTCGGCATTTTGCAGCACTGCTTTCGCGCGCAGGCGCCAAAGTAGTGGTGGCTGCAAGGCGTACCGATCTTATCCAGAAGGAAGCGAATAAGATTAATGCCAGTGGTGGTCAGGCGATGGCCGTCACCATGGATGTCACCAGCAGCAGTAGTATTGCAGCAGCTCTGGATGAAGTAGAGAAGGAATTTGGCGTGGTTACGGTGGTGATTAACAACGCTGGCATCACCATTCCTAAATTGTTACTTGATCTGAGTGATGATGATTGGAATAACGTGATTGATACTAATCTCAACGGCGTGGCCTTTGTTGCGCGCGAGACTGCCCGACGTATGATTGCAGCTGAGACTGGTGGCAGTATTGTTAATATAGCCTCCATTTTGGCGGAGCGCGTGCAGAAAGCGCTGACCAGTTACGCTGCCTCAAAGGCGGCCGTTGTGCAGTTCACTAAAACAGCAGCACTGGAATTCGCGCAACACAATATTCGTGTCAACGCGCTTTGCCCGGGATATTTTCAGACTGAGTTAAATGGCGAGTGGTTCAAGACCCAGGAGGGCCAGGCTTTGATAAAGCGTATTCCCCAACGTCGCACCGGTACGCTAGAAGAACTGAATGGCCCGCTGTTGCTGCTGGCCTCTGACGCAGGGTCACTGATGACGGGGTCGGCGGTTATCGTCGATGGTGGTCATGTTCTGTCTGATTTGTAGCCGTTTATTGGACAAGCGCCGACTTACTACGGAATTACTGGAAGGTACAGTGTAATGACAGGATATGGCCGCAGCGCCACCGCAGAGCAGGTCAGTGAAGGCATCGACCTGACCGGTAAGCATGCTCTGGTGACAGGCGCCAATACCGGCATCGGCAAGGAAACTGTGCGCGTTCTCGCACTGCGCGGTGCGCACGTCACCATGGCCTGCCGCAACCAGGAGAAAGCGGAACAGGCAAGGCGGCAGATAGTCGATACCTCCGACGGCCGTATTCTCATTGGACAGCTGGATCTACTGGAGCTAGATCTCAATGCGTTGGCGAGCGTGCGCAAATCCGCAGCGAGTTTCAATGGCCGTGGGGTCTCGCTTGATTTGTTAATCAATAATGCCGGCATCATGATACCGATGGAGCGGCGCACAGAAGACGATTTTGAGGCCCACCTGGGGATTAATCATCTCGCTCATTTTCTGTTTACCAATCTAATTATGGAATCACTGACAAAGTCTGTGGGTTGCCGGGTTGTGTGCGTGGCGTCTTCTGCTATGGGCATGGCGACGCTCACGCCCGCGCTCGAGGATCTCAACTGGAAGCAGCGCAAGCACAGCGGTTTTCGTTCCTACGGGGATTCCAAGCTGATGAATCTGATGTTTGCCAGGGAGCTAAACAGGCGCCAAGGTAAAAATGGGGTCGTCGCTAATGCTCTTCATCCGGGTGTTATCGCCACTGAGCTTGCCAGAGATCAATCCCTGCCTTTTATGGCCATGGGTATCTTTATGCTGCCATTTATGAAATCGGTGCCCCGCGGAGCTGCCACCAGCATCTATGTCGCTACTAATCCTGATTATGCTTCACGGGGTGGACTATTTTTCAGCGACTGCCGCGAAAAAAAGCCTGCGCACAAATTGGCTTTAAATGACCAGGCTTGTACCGATCTCTGGCAACGCAGCTGTGAGTTGACCGGTCTACCAATGTGAAATTTCAGCGCAACTAGACTTCGCGCTGCAACAGCGACAGAGGGTACACAACATGGAAACGAGTAATTTTATATGATGACCTTAGCAGGAAAAACAGCAGTTATTGTCGGGGCTTCCGGCACCGCTAATTTTGGTACGGCGATAGCGCGGAGTTTGGCCGCTCATGGTGCCAATGTCGTTGTTGCCGCGCGGCGAAAAGAACCACTGGAGGCGCTCGCGGCAGAGCTGGGTGGTACAGCGGTAGCGTGTGATGTGACTCGCGAGGGCGATGTCGAAAATCTCTTTGGGACTGCTACAGACGTTTATGGAAAAGTGGATATTGCTGTGTATTCCGCAGGTATGCATTTTGCAGGCGCGATTGCAGAGTTAAAGGCAGACGATATACGCCCCACGCTGGAAGTGAGTGTTGTCGGGGCCTTACTGTTCTTCCGTTATGCGGCGGCAGCGATGACTGAAGGTGGTTCCGTAATCACCGTTTCGTCTCTTACTGCACGTATTCCTGGGCCGGGGCTGGCAGTCTATTCCGCTGCGCGTGCGGGCATCGATTACGCGATAAAAGTGGCCGCTGTGGAGTATGCGGAGCGCAAAGTACGATTTAACTCGATTGCTGCGGGATTAATTCAGACAGATATGACCGATGCTTTTTTTACCATGCCACAAGTCATTGATGCCCATCTGGATGCAACTCCCTCCGGTCGTATGGGCACGCTTGACGATATGGCGGAAGCGGCGTTATTTTTGGCCGACAGCGAGCGCTCGGGTTATATCAATGGACAGGTGCTGGATTTGGCCGGTGGACAGCAAAACGGACGTCTTCCACGCTTTTAATGGGCTGACAAACCAAACTACGATAAGAGGATTACCCGATGAGCGACAGTGCAATGCAGGGCTATGAAGATGTAACGCTGTATCAACTTAGCGACGAACGTGAGCTGGAGCTGGTTGAGAAACAGATTGAATGTAATTTCATCTGGACCAACAAGGACGGCCATGGCCTGGGTGTGATTATGAACTACGTCGCCCGCGATGGCTCTATCTGGCTAACCGCGACCAGTCAGCGTGCGCGCATAAAAGCACTGCGCCGTGATCCTCGAGCCTCGGTGGTCATTTCCAGTATGGGTACGGATATGGGTCCGGGTAAAACGATTACTTACAAGGGCCGGGTTACCCTGCATGAAGATCAGGCGACCAAGGACTGGTTTTATCCGGCCATGGGAGAAATTATTAGTCCCTATCCTGCGCCCACGGTAGAGGCGGCAATCAAGCACCTGGATACTCCCTTGCGTGTAATACTGGAGTTGGTACCCGAGAAAGCTATCAAGTTTGACGGGGACGCCATTTCCCAGACATCCTACGATGGAAAGATACCGGGTCACGAAAAGTGAAATATATCCTCGTGGCCCCGCAGAATTTGTAGCTCCGAGGCGAGGGGTTCTATAGCGTGACGATTCGCCGTATAGCGTCCTACTCTGTGATCGCTTTGCTAGTTGCTAGCGGCGTTTGGGTACGCTGGCTACGACCGGTTTTTGGGGGCAGCGGCAAGGCAGCGGAGAGATAAGCGCGGTGTCTGGTGATGGCGTGGCTATCTCCGAAAAGCAGCGCAGACAGACGGAGGCGAAACAAGGTTTACACGGAAAAGGTTCCATCGAGCGGTCCGAAAAACAAATCCTGTTTGGTGATCTGCACGTTCACACCACGTATTCTTTTGATGCCTATAACACCAGCCTGCCTATGTACCAGGGCGAAGGGTCTCATCCTCCGGGAGACGCCTGTGATTTCGCCCGCTACTGCTCCGGCCTGGATTTCTGGTCAATCAACGACCACGCCGAAGGCTTAACCCAAACTCAATGGTCGCAGACGCGAGAGATGGTGCGCCAATGTAACGCGGCGGCGGGTGATCCGGCCAACCCAGACATGGTGACATTTTTGGGATGGGAGTGGACCCAGATAGGCGATACGCCCCAAGACCACTACGGGCATAAAAATATTGTACTGCGGGACACTGCTGAAGGAGATGTGCCCATTCGTCCCATTTCCTCGCGTGAGCAATTATTTCCCGGAGGTACAGATCCCTATGGGCTGATGATGCGACTGCTGCTGATTGCCGGTGCGACGGACAGCGATTCACGACAACGGTACTTTGACTTTGTCAGGTTTTTGCAGGACCGGGATGAGCTGCAGCCCTGTGAACAGAACAGGCCTGTTCGGGAACTACCGGATAACTGTCAGGAAAGCGCACCCACGCCGACCGAACTGTTTGCCAAACTGGATGACTGGGCGTATCCCTACCTGACAATCCCCCACGGTAATACCTGGGGGTTTTACACGCCCCCTCGGAGTAGCTGGGACAAACAGCTGGCTGCGCATACTGATCCTGAAAAGCATGAGCCGCTGATCGAAGTGTTTTCCGGCCATGGCAATATTGAGGCGTATCGACCCTGGCGCGCCGTTGCTATCGATGCCGCCGATAATCGCGTGTGTCCGGAGCCCACGGCAGACTTTCTGCCAGAGTGTTGGCGTGCTGGTGAAATCATTCGTGAACGCTGTATAGCGGCTGGTGAATCCGAACAAGAATGCGAACGTCGCGCGGTGGGTACGCGAGCGAATTTTATTCTGACGAAAGACTCCGGTCACTGGACGGTGCCTGGCAGCACAGTAGAGGATTGGTTGGATGCGGGCCAGTGTCGAGATTGCTACATGCCAGCGTATAACCACCGCCCGACAAATTCCTTGCAGTATGGCTTGGCGATACGTGATTTCACCGACGAGACGCTTCCCCCAAAGCGTTTCCGCTGGGGCATTATTGGCTCCTCCGATGTACACACTGCGCGAGCGGGTACCGGATACAAGGAAGTGATGCGCCGTAAGATGACGGATTCGGCCCTGGGGATGCTTGGTCCCCCCGCGTTTCTGGTAGAACGTGAACCATCGCCGGATTTCATAACGCTTGAAGAAACGGGTGGGCTGTATGGCCCTTACTTCGAGCGGTTTGCTTCCTTCTTCGGGACCGGTGGATTAGTGGCAGTACATGCGCAGGGGCGTGATCGTCAGGCAATCTGGAACGCGCTTGAACGCAAGGAGGTTTATGCGACTAGCGGTGATCGGATTTTGCTGTGGTTTGATCTTGTCGATGGACAACACGATTTGCGCTATCCCATGGGCAGCTCCGTTTCCTATGAAAGGACACCTGAATTTGAAGTGAGTGCTGTGGGGGCCTTTGAGCAGAAACCCGGCTGTCCACCTGACAGTCTGCGCGCGCTCGCGAAAGACCGTCTGCAGCGTTTGTGTGGAGGGGAGTGTTATCACCCGGGAGATCGCCGCAAGCGAATAGAGCGGGTCGAAGTTGTGAGAATTCGGCCGCAGATTCAGGCGGGGGAAGCGGTGGGCTCACTGATAGAAGACCCATGGCGAGTGCTGGCCTGCCCGCCAGATGAGGAGGGCTGTACGGTGTATTTCAGCGATCCAGAGTTCGCGCAATCACGTCGGGATGCCGTTTATTATGTTCGCGCGGTGGAGGCGGCCAGCCCAACTGTAAACGGTGACAATTTGCGCTGCGAACGTGACGAGTCCGGGCAGTGTATTACAGTACAGCCTTGTCGAGCGAATGCGCCTACCGAATATTCCGACGACTGCCTGGCGGATGTCGAAGAACGCGCGTGGTCGTCGCCAATTTTCGTGGATTACGACGCGCCACAATAGACTCGGTGACAGCCATTCATGCTCAGTGTATTGCAAAGCACATTCGGCGGCAGTATCAGATGATGGAGGAACTGATTGCGGGCTCCCTCTAGATCAGCATTACAGATGACGGTGCCAACGCGGATAATTGCCTTGACGCAATGGTGGTGTACACTGGTTGGCCGCACACAAACGGGTATCAGAAAACACCATGGCAATCGACTTTACTTTCAGTCCAGAAGTGGAACAGGCACGCGTACGCATACGCGAATTTCTGCACGACACGGTGAAAGTGCGCTATGACGAAATGAGCGCAAACAAAGAGGCCAAACGGGAAGACTGGTCGGGTCTGATCAAGGATTTGCGCAAAGAAGCAAAAGAGAAAGGGTTTTGGTTGCCCCACATGCCAGCAGAGGTCGGTGGAATGGGCCTCAGTGTTACCGCCTTGGCTGCCGTATCTGCAGAGGCTGCAAAAGTGCCGTACGGCCCCTACATTATTAACGGGCATGCCCCCGACGAGGGCAATATGCACACGCTCCATCACTTTGCGACGGAGTACCAGCGCGAGCACTATCTCAATCCCCTGTTGGCGGGCGACGTTCGCTCCTGTTTTTCCATGACCGAGCCCGATGTGGCAGGCTCAGACCCAACCCTTATCCAAACAACAGCGGTGGAAGATGGCGACGATTGGGTGATCAACGGCCATAAATGGTTCACCTCCGGTGCTCGCGGTGCAAGTTTTGCGATCGTTATTGCCCGCACTGATCCCGACGCAGAAATTCCGCAGGCGCGGAACTCCGCTTTTATCGTCGATTCTGACTCTCCTGGTTTCGAGATTGTGCGTGATATTGAGACGATGTCTGGTAGCCACAACCACTGTGAAATTCTATACAAGGATGTGCGCGTGCCGAAGACAAACCTGCTCGGCGAGCGCGGCGGCGGTCATAAGCTTGGGCAGGTTCGGTTGGGGCCGGCTCGTCTCGCGCACTGTATGCGTTGGTTGGGTGAGATTGAAATGGCGCTGGAGATGTTGATAGAGCGAGCGCAGAATCGTTTCGCCCACGGGTCCTTGCTGAGCGAAAAACAGAGTATCCAGTGGATGATGTCTGATAGCGCAATGGAGCTCTATGCGTCCAAATTAATGGTGTTGCATGCTGCCTATAAGATTGAAAACGGGATGGAGTTTAAGCAAGAAGTATCCATGGCCAAGCATCATGTAGCCAACACCCTGTGGAAAGTGTGTGACCGCGCAGTGCAGGTACATGGCGCGCTGGGCTACTCCAAGGATTCACCCTTGTCGGGGATGTTGCAACAGGCCCGTTGGGCCCGTTTGGCAGATGGAGCGGACGAAGTGCACCAGATGCGGATTGCCGATTTGCTGATGCGAGCCTATGACGAGTCGGGCTCAATCAATGGTGCGGTTGGAGGCTTGCCGCTGTAAGGTGTCGGCAGCGACAAGCTCAGAAAATTTAGTGAACGTTAAATGTAGTCCATTGCGGAGGACAACCCATGAATGAAAACAATCCAGCTTACCAAATGTCTCTTAGATCTCGCGGATATCTGAAAACACGCGACAAAGAAGGTTGGTTAAGTATGTGGGCAGAAGATGGGATTATTGAAGACCCTATAGGTCCTAGCGTACTTGACCCTGACGGCACAGGGCACTCAACACCTGCCGCCCGGGAGGCGTTTTACGATCAGAATATTGCTAATTCCGAGATTGAATACATTATCCACGATACGCACACTGCTCACCTGGAGTGCGCCAATATTGTCACGCTGAACGTGGTTCTGAATATGGATGGCAAGAGATACTCGCAGCAGGTAAACGGTGTATTTACTTACAGTTGCAACGAAGAGGGCAAACTAACAGCCCTGCGCGGCTTCTGGGAGTTTGAGGAAGGTGTTGCAACCTTCAAGGAAGTGGGCGTTGCCTAACCGCCGCGTCTGGGGCAGGCGCACTTGCATCGGTCTGGACCAACAGCTCTTCGCGTTTTAGCAGCTTCGTTAGACTAAGATAAAGCTTCAGTGGTGGTGTCACGCATAACGCCACCATCAAAGGTAATCGTTTTCTGGGGCACTACTTCAATAACGATGCGAGCGGGTGTGTCCAGGAAGGCGACAAAGGCCTCTGGTGTCGGCGCTGGGCTATTGGCGTGGCGGGCAAAGTCCGGATAGAACCAATCTTTGGTTTCCTGGTCTTTGTGGAGTATGGCCTGACCCTTGAAGGTGATGGACTGGCTCACTTCGTCATCTACTCCAGCGCTTGAAATCACCACGGAACAACGGGGGTCACGCGCTAAGGCTTTCATACGCGCCCGTTGCTCGGTTGCGGTGCACCAAATTCGGCCATTGCGCCAGATGTAACTCATCGTCACGCCCATTCCGTGTCCATTTGTTGTCGTCCAGATAAAGGTGAGTTCGTTCTGCGCCAGTAGCAGTTGTTCCTGCTTTTGCGGTGTCAGCCCATACATGGTGACATCGTCATAATCGGTTACATTTTCGGGGCTCATAGGTTCGCTCTCAGGGCAGAATTAAAATAAACAGTACGTCCTGACTGTTTTATGGTAATGTACCACGCCAGCAAACTATTGCAAGCAGATGGACGCCAAATTTCTTCTGCATGCCCACTCATTTCATGGCCGAAGGAGTTTTTCTTATGGGCAGAGTAGCCAACAAAATAGCGATTATCACCGGTGGTGCTTCGGGACTGGGGCTGGCTTCCGCCCGGCGCTTGGCCGAGGAAGGCGCGTCGGTGGTGATAGCCGATATCAACAAGGAGCAGGGCGAAGCGGCAGCGAGTGAGATCCCTGGTGTACGCTTTGAGCAGCACGATGTCACCCGTGAGGAGAATTGGTTACGTCTAGTGGACAAGGTGGTCGTCGAATACGGTCGCCTCGACGTCCTGCTCAACAGTGCTGGCATCGTTCGCCTTGCCAGCATCGAAGATACGACCGAGGAAATGTGGCGACAGATCAACGCGGTCGGGACCGACGGCACCTTCTTTGGCTGTAAGCACGCGTTGCGCGTCATGAAGCCAAACGGCAGTGGTTCCATTATTAATATGTGCTCAACCGCCAGTATTCAGGGCGGCCCGATGATTTTTGCCTACGCAGCCTCCAAGAGCGCAATTCGCGGGATGACCAAGTCGGTAGCTGTACTCAGTGTCCAGAGTGGTTACGGAGTGCGCTGCAACTCGGTACACCCGGGCAACATGCGCACGCCAATGCTTGAGGGGGTACGCGATATCGTGCGGGAAAGCGATCCGCAGGCTGCGCAGGCGATGGACGGAATCTGGGTGGGCGAGCCTGAAGATGTCGCGAACATGGTTTTGTTTTTGGCGTCCGATGAGTCAAGCGCGGTCAACGGCGCAGCCATGGTAATTGACAATACAACGACCATTACCGAAGGCACTGTACCTCGGTAACAGTAGAAGGAGGAATTATGACCAGCACGGAAATCGCCTTAGAGATCAAAAGCGCACTGATCGACAACTACAATCACTACGCTGAAGGCCTGGATAGCAAAAACTGGCCCATGGTGCGCGCCTGCTTTGCCGATGAAGTGATGATTGATTATGGCAGCATCAGCGACCCCAGCGGAGATTCCGATGTTCCCCGTCGCACCGATGACTGGCTGAAGATACTTCAGGGTGTCATCAATGGTTTTGACATGACCCGCCACGCCATTACCAATCACCGCTTTATCCTTTCCGAGCAGCGCGTGAGTTGTCGCGCCTATCTATGTGCTGATCATATTATCCTGCCTAATCCCGGCGTCCCCATCGTTGGCGGTGAGGATGTTGTGACGGTGACGGGAGAATACACAAACTCGTATACGCAGATCGATGGACAGTGGAAAATTTGCAGGTCAGAGCTGGCGGTTAATTGGTCCTCCGGTAATATCGCGCTGTTTGGTGCGGCAACTGAGCGTGCGCTTGCATTGGCTGGAAGCTGATTCGCGACTAGACTAGATTGCCAGGAAAAGGAAATGCCATCTGGTTAATCGAATTGCAAGCCCGGCAGTACGAAAGCGGCAAGGAACCCTATGCTCCACATGACCCCTGAGAACCAGATAAACCGCCGGTTCCACTTGTCAGCCCGTGCGCAGGCCGCCGCGAGTTCCGGGTCGATGGGGCATGCGCGCCCGGGACGGTAAACTGACCAGGCTGAGAGTGCTATCAATCCGGCTGATAGTCCGAAAACCCAGCCTTTGTGCATGCTGAGCGCGACCAGCCAGGGTGCAGTGGCGGCCATTGATGCAACGGTTGCTCCCATACCGAGACTGACGAGAGTAATGGGGATAGCGCAGCAGATGAGTGTTCCAGATGTAGTGAACAGAAGTAACCAGCTCCAGGTCTTCGGTTTTGATGACTGCTCCATTGTTCCCTCCTAATACACGACGCCAATGCCGAGGCTGAAATAGCTGCCCGACCAATCGCTATCATGCTCATAGATAAGTGCTTTGTATTCTGCCCGAAACATAATGTTTTTCTTGAAATACACAAAGACAGGCCCGGTCTGCACGCGATCGCCATCGTCGGAGGTTAGGGCGGAAACATCCCACAGGGCGAAGGTGCCACTGCCTTTTCCAGGAAAGGCAAATCCCGCATTGAGATCAAAGCCGGCCCGATCACCCCATGTGTACAAATCGTACAGCTGGTAGAACGTTGGCGACTCGGCACTATAGGAGACGCTCAAGCCCGCCTTCCATTTTCCCTGGTTTCCGGTTGGCAGTCGCACGGAAGGGGTGAGGCTCCAGTTCGACGTGCTGGGGCCATCGTTGTAATATTTTTTCAGGGGTAGTCCCAGAATAAGATCGCCAAGCGTACCGTCTTTGTTGGGCAGCTTGAACGTCGCCCGTACTGAGCGATCCCACGTATACACGCCCTCCAGCCAGACCGTGGTGTCGGAATCGAAATATTCCACCCGGGTCTGTATGCCGTAGCCATCTGACCACCTTGGGGCCATGTCCATGACCGGTTGATGGGCAAGCGCCGCATTACTCACATAGAGTAGCAGAGCAACTGTGCGACTCCTCATGGCTGGTATGCGATCTTCTTGCCGTCTGGCGCCAGCTCATAGATTTTGACCGGGTTGTAGCCTGCCGCCTCAATCGCTGCGAATAACGCTTTCTTGTCGAGGACGGCGTCAGATTTGACGGCGATCGTTACCATCTGATTTTCAATATCGACCTCGACGCCATCGTCGTATTTTGTGCGGTCGATAAACGGAAGTTTCGACACCTTCTTTCTGACGCCGATCGAGCAAAACTCGCAGACGATGCCGTTTACATGGATGACATAATCTTGCGCCATTGCGGGCAAAGAGATCAGCGCTATGATCATTGTCAGTATTTTAATTGTGCGGGACATGACGTTTACCTTTCACTGTTAACGGTGACACCCGCATCGCTGCAGGTGTGCTGGTTTTACGAAAGGTGAATAATGGGTGGGCGGAAAGGCGGATCGATTCCGCTGGAGATTGGGTGCGGGTTGTTGAATGCTGCCGTGGTTGCAAAAGCTTTGATCACTGCACCTGGGTCAGCGTCCGGCGAGATCATTGGGACACACATCAAGCAGCAATCATTACCCGGCTCAGAAGAATTGCTATCGCCGTTGTGCTGGCAGGGCATCTGCATCGTAGCGGAATCATTGGCGGCGGGTTCAATACAGCATGCCCCGTAGACGTTCATCGTATTCAAAAAGAATACAACGGCGGCCATTCGAAACAGTGCGACACCGATTCTGGGTTTGCGCATCATAGTAATGTTTGACACCACTGTCCTGTAGGGTTCCCTGACACTGAGTGTACCCTCTGTGCAGAGTGGTATGTGGTGATTATTCCACTAGTTCCTTATAGGCGCGCCAGGTGGCATGTCCCAGTAGCGGGAAGATCACGATCAAGCCCAGCAGACTGGTTGCAAACCCGATGGCGACCAAGCCTGCAATCAGACCTGCCCAGACGAGCATAGCGGGGAGGTCGCGCAGAGTGACCTTGAGGCTCATGCGCATAGCCGTGCTGGCATCGACGTGGCGTTCGACGATCATAGGGATTGTGACAACGGAGAGAGTGAATACTACCGCTGCGAGTACCAATCCAACGGCACCGTAAGCGATCAGCTGGCTATTATTAACGTGCTGCATGAAATCGCCCCACATTGAGCTCTCTACACTCGGGGCGATGCTGCCTATCAGCCCCAGATAGAGGAAGCCTGAGAGGGCAAACCAGATCAGTGCCAGTAAAGCTAGTGTTTCAGCGACTCCGAGCAAGTTTCGGCGGTTGCGTTTCAACGGTCGTAACGAGGACTGGAAATCTGCTACCTCTCCCTCATCCCGGCAGCGTGACAACTCACACAGACCGGCTGTGAGGATGGGCCCCGCCAATAAAAAGCCTACACACACTGCTGCGATGAAGAAAGGGTGCTGACCATAGGCCAGGATTAATGCACCAAGTACGGTGACTAACAGGCCGTAGGCGAGGCTCGCGTTGCGGTGATGCATCAGATCATCCCAGCCCTCGCTAAGCCAGATGAAGGGCCGCGTTAGTGGGACACTGCGTACAGGATAGGAATTGACGGATTGATTTGCTGTAGCCATGGTGGTGCCTCCTTGCGAAACGGGTTCGCAAACTGTGTGGGTCACACGGAGGTCGGGGCAAGGTATTTCCTCGCGAACGAACTAGCTTCCAAGCCAGGTAACACCTGGATGTCTCGGCCAAACCGTAGGGCTCATGCTTTCGACCACAAGTATAGTACAAGGTTGCTGTCTTCGGGGAGTAGGGTATCCAGTCGCTGGTGGGGAGTTTCGCGACAGGGCGGCTCAGCAGGGGCTGCAATCGTTCCAGCATGGGTGATAGGCAGAGTTGCCACCCTGTTAGGAAGATGTAGGTAAATGGACGGTGATTTTTAACCCGGTTCCGGTATTTTCTGCCGCTACATGGCCTCCGTGCTGTCCAAGCGCGCGTCGAGCAATGGCAAGCCCAAGACCATAACCGCCGGAATCGCGTGAGCGGGCAGTATCAACTCGAAAAAATTCACCGAATATATTTTCCAGGACATCGTCGGGAACTCCCGGCCCCTGGTCCTCTATGAATACGTGGTAACCATCCAGGGTTGATGCCAAAGACACGGTCACTTGAGAATTAAAGGCAGTGTGGTGCAAGGCGTTGCGCAGAATATTTTCGAAGCATTTTCGCAGCAGGTCGGCACTGCTGTCGACAATGGCCTCTTCCATGTTCGAAGTGAAAATGAACTGTTTGCCGTCGACTTGGCCCTCAAAGTTTGCATCGGCACACAGTTGAGTTAGCAACTGTACGAGGTCGATGTGAGCATCCAATACGGTATTCTTAGCCTGGGTGCTCAGTAACTGCGCGATCAGTTCCTCCAGGCGTTCAGCTTCGCTTTCGATACGCTGCAAGTATTCCGGTCCGCTATCAGGCTTTACCTGGGCCAACGTCAATGCGATACGCAAGCGAGCGAGAGGAGAGCGCAATTCATGGGAGACATCTCCCAGTAGGCGTTTCTGTGACTGTATCCTTTGCTGCAACTGTCCGGCCATACTGTTGAAGTCGCGCGCCAGTTCGTCAGTTTCATCGCCGCCCTGATCGCGTACCTGTATTCGGGTGTCAAGCTCGCCGTTGGCCAGTCGACGGGATGCCTGCTGTAGTTCCTTCAGGCGGTTAGTCATGATTTTCGATAGTCCGAAACAAAGCAGACCGCTGACCAGCACGCCAAGCCCTATCCGCAGCCAAATGTTACCTCCCAGCGCGGACAATATCGCCCCAGAATGCGGCGGTAGAACGAAAACGGCACGCAGCATTCCCTGCTGCGGCCGATAGATTGTATGGGCAACAAGATGTCCCTGCGGTGTATTGAGAAAGGCCCGTCGACGGCCCCCCTGCACTTTCTTGGCGACGCGCTGCACATCCGGAGGTAACTTGCGTCCTAAAAGGTCCTTGTTGTCTTTGCTAATAAGATAAATTTCGACGCCGTGCTTTTTGCGCACATCATCAATAGCTATTGTCAGTGACCCTTCCTCCAGATTCTGTAAGTTATAGATAATGGGGAGCAAAAAACGGTGCGGCGCGCCTGACGTTTTACGATTAGAAAACGCTTCTGGGGGTAGCAGCGACTCAAAATACTCTGAAGAGACCATCCAGCTTCCAAGTATCGCGACCGTGACCAACCAGAAGGCGATGAACATCTTGATGAACAGATTGCCCCGTAGCGTCATCGTCACGTGTTTCCGTCGCTGACTTTGAACTGGTATCCGACGCCGCGCACACTAATGATTAGATCTTCACCGCCGAGCGCAGCTAGTTTCTTTCGAACCTTGCTCACATGCACGTCGATGCTGCGGTCATAGGCCGACAGAGTGCGACCCAGTGCCTGCTGGCTAAGTGTTTCTTTGTCCACGACATGGCCGGCATTGCCAACAAGCAATTGCAAAACGCTAAATTCTGCACTGGTAAGCTGTAGTTCCGCGCCGCCGAATGTGGCGCTGCGATCGGCAGGTTTGATGCAGGTTTGTCCCGCTTCAAGACGCAGGATACTGTGTTGTGAGATAGGCTGTTGACTGCGCCGCAGAATCGCGCGTAGCCTGGCGGATAATTCTCGGGGATTGCATGGCTTGGGTAGATAGTCGTCGGCCCCCAGTTCCAGTCCCAGAATGCGGTCAGTGTCCTCCCCTCGGGCGGTGAGCATGAGGATGGGTGTCGCGATCGACTGGCGTAACTGCCGCAGTACATCCAGTCCCAATAGCCCAGGCAGCATGATGTCCAGCACGATGGCATCGTAGTGATGCGCGCGACAGTGCTCTACAGCCTCGGCACCGTCGTGGACCGCGCTGGTCTGAAACCCTTCTAATAACAGGAAATCTGACAATAGCGCACAGAGCTCTTTGTCGTCGTCAATGATCAGTACTGCGGTACTCATGGCGCAATCTCGCATGGGTTGGTACCAGGTATCAGTTTGAACAACCCCAGCACACTTGTCACCCCGCCTTAACGCTAGCCAGCGATTTTTAACAATTCTTTACTTCCTCAAGGCAGAGCTTAACGGCAGGTTGTCGCTAATATGCGTTGCAATGCCTGGTAACTGATGACGTGCATTCATCGCCGTACTGGCGATCATCAATAGGATGAACAGGAGTATATTGTATGAAAAAGTCGATGACTAAAGGGTTTATCAGCGCTGTTGCTGCTGGTGTCACTCTGTTGTCGTTCGCATTCGGAAGCTGGTCAATGCCTCTTGGGACTGGCTACGAAACTGATCCGGCGCGCATGACGAGTTTTATGTCGAAAAAATTGGATTTCACTGAGGCGCAAGAAGCGTCAGTAAAGGTGATTCTCACGACTTCTTTTGAAGAAGTTGAAGCGGATGTCCAGCGTTTAAAAATTTTAAAGAAACAGCTCCGTGTCCAGGAAGGCGATTTTGACGCGGTAGTCGCCAGAGAATCTGCGGATGAAATCGGTGAGATTACCGCTCGCATGGTTTTTCTAAAGGCCAACACGTTTGCAGAAATATCCGGACTGTTGAATGAGGAGCAGCGATCGAAAGTTGCCCGGCTTATGGAAAAACGCGAAGAGCGTCGAGGTCACAGGAAAGATCACCTCGAGTAAACCTGGAAGACGCACTTTCACCAGGTCTATTTAGGGCGGCATAAGCTGCCTTTTTTTATGATGCGGATTGTCCATGGCCCTCAGCGAGGGGTGTTATAACTCCTCCACACTCAAGTTCAGCTTGTCCCGAAGTGAAGCAGTAGCCTCCAATTGCCCTGCATTGGTAACAAGGGCTGTACTGGCGAGGTCGGGCTTAAGGTAGGTTTCGGTCACGCGCCGTAAATCATCCAGAGTGACTGCCAGTATTTGTTGGCGAAATTGTGCGCGCGTTTCATGCGTTCGGCCAAAGAGCTTGTTGTGGAAGTGTTGTTTGGCTTCGCCGGCAGGCGAGCTGGGTTTATCCATGCTACCAACGACGCCGAGAATGGCTTCTTCCAGTGCGCGATAGTCGTGCTGCGTATCCTGCATCCACGAAACAGCCGTATCGAAATCATCAAGTGTTTCTGAGAGGCGTGGGTCGCGATAGGAATAAAAACGGAATGCCGCTATACCGGAATCCTGCGAGGCGCCACCACCGTAAGCACCGCCCTGTTCGCGGATGGCGCGGTGCAGATAGCCGTTGCGCAGGAAGCCACCGAGAACCGTTAATGCAGCGGAATCCGGATGCTGTACGGCAACGGTCGGGTAAGCTCGCGCGCAGAAGTTTACCTGGGTATTGGTAAGCCACATTTGGGTGCGTTGTTCACGTATGGACGGCAAGCTGAATGACGGTTTGTTGGCGTTGGCAGCGGCTTGTGACCAGAGCGAGCTGGCGTGCTCTGCGAGCGGCGCAAGCTTGTCCTTCTCGGCAATTGCAAGAAATTGCATAGGGGTGCTGAGAAGCTCGCCATGCAATGCGCCGAGTTGCTCTGCAAACGTTTTTAGCGTCTCTTCATCGGCGAGGCTATCGTCCAGGGTTCGCAGTTGTCGGATACCCGCAAGCCCGGATTGCTCGTGCTGAAGCTTTGCCAGTGGACTCATGCCGGCACAGGCGGCCGCCATTGCCAGGCTGTGTCCATTGCCGGTAACGGATTGATCGCGACGGGCACGCATCTGGCTGACCAGTTCGCGAATTCTACCGGTTTCGTTAAAGCGAACGTTGTGCAAGGTATCGAACATGAGCTGAGTTTGCGCTGGCGCATTACGCAGCAACGCCTTGGAGGAAAGGGTGAAATTGGCGCTTATCGACTGTTCGTTGTCGACTGTCCCGCGCATCGCCGTGAATGCCGAAATCGAACCGATGGTTGCCGCTTGTCGCTGTTGCACTTCCAGATACGATTCATCACCCAGTCCGACTTCCGTGAGGATGCTGGAATATAGAGGTAGCAGGCGAAGCGCTGAATCACCCAGGGGAGGCAGAGGGGCTATGGCCTGCTGATAGACGAGACCGTTAGTGCCCTGGCCATACGTGGTAAACGGCACCCCGTGTGGGCGGGTTTTCTCGAACGTGAGATCAGGGAGTGCTGCAGGGACATCACTCAGTTCTACTCGGGGAAGCACGCTGTCGTCATCCACCTGTTCCTGGCGTGCACTCAGGTCGGAAGCCAGCTTGATAGTCGCTTTTCGCTGAGATTCACTCATAGCTGTTTTTATGTCGGCCAGGCGGGCAGTTTCAAGGGCCAGGTTTTTGGCAGACAACGTAGTGTCCGGGGTCATAACCAGAGTCACACGGTGCTCATTCTCCAGTAGCAACTGTCGCGCCAGGTGGCGGATGTAATCAGGGTTCTGGATTTGCTCCTGCAGCCTGGCAATAACGGGTTCCAGGTTTAGGACAGCAATAGGGTCACTGTAGTGTGTGGCGCAGCCCAGCGCTTGCAGGATGAGCTGCAGGCCGTAGGGGTAGCTGTCACCACTGATCTCTCTTTGGTGTAACTCCAATTGATGCAAGACCGCTTCCAGGCGTGCCTGTGGCACTCCCTCCTGTGACACCTGTTCGATCACACCTAGCACCAGGTCTTCAAGTGCCTCGGCATGTTGCGCTTCGCTACCTTCAATTCCGCAACAGAACACTAGTTCGCGCATGGAATCTTCAAGCCCACAAAGAGGTGAGGGCGCTCGTCCGAGTTCGGTAGTCTCCAGTGCAAGTTGCAGGGGCGAAGCGCTGTTGTCCAGCAGTACGCTGGCCAATAGTTGGGCCTCCAGAAGCTGCTTAAGGTCGGCGCTCTCACCCAGCATCCATCCCATCACCAGATGTGTTTTGTTATCGGTGGTGTCGTTGTCATCGAAGACGTAGCGGTCGTGTACACGCATTGATTGTGACAGCCGCTTCTCTGGTTGCACCTGAATTTTTTCAGCCATTTTGTCGAATTGGGACAAGGCGTTTTCTTCGAAAACACGCTGGTGCTCCCCAGCCTCAATATTGCCGAACGTCATGAAGATGGCATTGCTGGGGTGATAGTGGCTGCGGTAAAAGGCCTGCAATTCTTCGTAGCTGAGATCGGGAATGTGCTGCGGATCACCACCGCTGTTGTAGTGGTAGGTACTGGTGGGGAATAAATGCTTACACAGCGCACTCCACAAGGTACTGCTGATGGAGCTCATTGCCCCCTTCATCTCATTGAAAACAACACCTTTAAAGACCAGTTCACTATCTGGATTGCCAGGTTCTGCAAATTCAACCCGATGCCCTTCCTGAGCGAAGTCCAAAGGGTCCAGGCGTGAAAAAAATACGGCATCAAGGTAGACCTGCAACAGATTGTCGAAATCCTTGCGGTTCTGGCTGGCGAAGGGATAGGCGGTCCAGTCGGAGCTGGTAAAGGCATTCATGAAAGTATTCAGGGAGCGGCGCAGCATCATAAAAAATGGATCGCGCACCGGGAAGCGCTCGCTGCCACACAGTGCAGTGTGTTCCAGGATGTGTGCGACGCCGGTAGAGTCTTGGGGCACAGTGCGCAGGGCCACCAGAAATACATTCTCGGTATTTTCCGAGGCCAGATGGTAGTGCACAGCTCCGGTCTTTTTGTGCTCATACTGCTCTACTCGAATATTCAGGGATTCGATTTTCTCCTGGCGAATTGCCGCAAACGAAGGGTGAGGAGTGGAAAGGGCAGTACCGCTGTTGCTCATAGTGTATCTCTGAAAAATGAAAAAAAATGAAGACGCGCTATTCTAACGCGAATTGGCCTGGCTTTGCTGTGTTTCGGGGACTTCAGTCACCGGCACTAGTTCTATCTGATATAGCCAGGGCCAGCGCTTGCCGGTGACCCAAACAGAACCATCCTTGGGATTTCGGGCGATGCCGTTCAATACATCGGTGCCGGGGCGGCGGTCTTCGCGCGGTAACAGACCGCGCAGGTCGATAGTGGCGGTGACTGCCCCATTGGCCGGATCGATGATAACGATGCGATCGCTCTGCCAGATGTTGGCCCAGATAGCACCTTCTATCCACTCCAGTTCATTGAGCAGTCGCACTGGCTTATCGTTTTCAGTTATTTTGATAGTACGCAGAACTTGCGCAGTATTGGGCGAGATAAAATGAAGATTTTCACTACCGTCGCTGTAGATTAACTCGATTCCATTATTGGTTAGGCCCCAGCCCTCGCCGCTGATGGGCAGTCGGCGCAGGAACTCAAAGTCCGATTTGCGATAGACTAGCATGGATCGGTTACGCCAGGTTAGTTGGTATACTTTGTCGCCGAGCACCGACAGGCCCTCGGCGAAGACGCGCGCGTTCATGCGCCGCGAGTGATCAAGTGTGCCGTCGGCAAATCGATAGCGCAGTAAATGCGACTGGCCATAATTACCGCTACTGACGTACAGGTAGTCGTCGAGAATCTCCAGCCCTTGTACGAAGTTCTCCCGCGGCTGTGGTTTTTGGTCTGTCACTCGAACGGTATAGTGTTGGATCGACCACGCCGTCATCGGCAAGCAGAGAAGAAGTATTTTTAGGGAGCGCAGTAACACCAGTGTTAAATCCGATTTCGGGAAAGATCCCGAATTATAAAACGTGCAGGGGCCAAGGCGCGACACAACTCTCGGCTAAAAGGCGCGGGTTCTGAGCAAATCATGCTGGCCAGCAGTTCCGCGGCAAGTGGGGTGGAGGTCAGACCGCGGGAACCATGGGCGGTGTTCAGAAAGAGGCCTGGTAGGTAGGTGCCCGAGTGTGAAAGGGGTAGCCCGGCATCTTTCCGCAACGGACCGAAATCTTTGAGGAAAGCGGCCAGATCAGGTGCCGGGCCCACTGCCGGGAGGTAGTCGGGACTGGCACAGCGGTAGCCAACCCGGCCCTGGAGCGAAGCGGGATCCAGTGCCTCTAGTGCTTCTCGCCATGCGGGCACTGCACTGGCAAGTCTGGCTAAATTGGTACGTTGATCCCTGTTTCGCACGCTCGGATCGTTTGAGTGGATATCGAAGGTAGCGCCAATGCAATGATTCCCCATACGGGCAGGTGCGATATAGCCCTTATGGCACAGGGCAGCGCGTAAGTCGCTAAACGCGTCGGAGGTAGGCAGCTGTGTGGTTTGTCCGCGCACTGTCTGCAGAGGCAGCCAGTCAAACTGCTGCATTGTTGTGGTTTGAGTTCCAGGCGCGGCAATGACGCAGGAGGCGCTGGCCAGAACATCGCCGTCGGCCAATGCCTGCCAGTCCCCATTGTCCAGGCACAGGCTCAGGTCACCGCAATCTTCTATCACCTGAATGTTTGGGTGTTCGAGCAGAGCCCGGCATACAGACGCAGGTCGTAGCCACCCTGATCCCGGAAACCAGTACCCGCCATTGTGTTGCTCGATACCCAGGACTGTTGTCGCGGCGACGTGATCCAATACACACGCTATGTCTTCCAGTCCAGACAGGGCTTTTGCCAACATCGCCATTTCGCTGGTGTTGCTACTCTGTTGAAAGTTCCCGCAGAGTTCACCATCCACCTCCTCTTTGAGTGTGCCAGCGCGGAACATATTTCGATAGAAGGTCGAGGCGAACCGGAAGCTTTGCAATCCGAAATCCAAGAGTGGTGAGTGCTGACGCGACAGCCGGGTGTACAGGATGCCCTGGTCATTTCCCGAGCCGGCATTAGCGATGGTACTTCTTTCCAACAACGTAACCGCTATGCCGCGCCTGGCCAGAGCAGATGCCGATGCGCACCCGGCTAAGCCTCCGCCTAGTACAAGGGCAGTTTCAGGTCGGGTTGCATGGATGCGGGATCTATCCCAGGGTACCAGTCCTGCAATTGGTGGTTGCGTCGGTCGAGAGTCGATTACTCCACGCAGGCTCTCGCGTTTGCGGCCATAGCCGGAGGCTTTGTGTACTGAAAATCCGGCAGCTGACAGCTGACGACGAACTGCGCTTGCTGCCGTAAAAGTTGCGAAACTGGCCTGTGGTCGACTCAGTGCGGCAATAGCATTCAGTAAGGAGGCTGCCCACATGGACTCGTTGCGCGCAGGCGCGAAGCCGTCGAGATACCAGGCGTCAATGAGGGGTTGCTCGCGACCGGCCAAATCGACTAATACGTCGCTAGCGTCCTCCCACCACAAATCCAGTCGAATCCGCCCCCCGTCCAGCAACAGGCGATGTTGTCCCGGCAGTAGTCCGGGATAGGCGTCCAGTAGTTCCCTGGACCAATTTTCCAGGGTCGGCCAGGCCGCTAGAGCCCGTGTCAGGTCTTTTAGGCACAGCGGGTATTTGTCGATTGACAGGTAGTGAAGGTCGGGACGGGGTTCTGGAAGTTCAGACCAGGCTTGCCAGGTCAGCAGGAAGTTGAGGCCGGTACCAAAGCCAGTCTCGCCTATGCAGAAATGCTTGTTGGGATGGTGCCGCCAGCGATCTGGCAGGTCATTGCCTTGAAGAAAGACATGGAGGCTTTCTTCAAGGCCATTGTCACTGGAGTAATAGACATCGGCAAATTTTTCGGAGACGGGGCCCCCGGCTTTATCCCAGTTCACTACCGCCCCAAGGACGGAATGCCAGGGCATATTCGACCGTTTCATCCCTGTTGGGTCTTGAGGTCCAAATCGGCGGGAAGCCATGCGGGAATATGCGGAGCGTCCTGTGCCAAGAGCTCGTCGACGGCAAAAATATGCAACTCTGGCGGTGCATCGAGAGGACTGTAAAGTGTGATCAAAAAGTCCTGTGCATTGGCGTGGGAGGGTAACCTGATTTGCCAATGATGCGATTGAATGCCAATACTGGTGTCACCGGGCTGGAGACGAATTTTGGCGATGTAGTGGTTTTTTCCGACGGGCTTTAGGCTGCGGCTTTCGCTTCCAACCAGGGTGTCGAACAGGCGCGTTTTAATGGTGATAATAGGCGCGATGTCTCGTCGGCTCTCGGGAATTCTAGAGTCAGTTAGACGTTGGGTGATGAGCAGCAAAGAGGTGCTGCCCTCGGCGCCATTGAGTCGTATCTTATCGATGTTAAATGGAATTCTGGTGAGTGATTCCGCTGCTCGCTTTGCTATCTCACGGTTAGCAAGTTCACCTGCGGTGGGCAGTACGCGCGCGGACTCCTGCAGCTCCGTGTAATAGTTCTCAAGAAGTGCGTGCAGGCGTTCAACGTTCTTTGCCTCGCGCTCACGGGCGTAGTCAACGTTATAAGTCCGCAGTGGCTTACCTTCAATGCTGTCATCCGGTCTGGTCTCTATCTTCGCCAGTGCTACAGTAGTGTCGATTTTCTGCACCCGGTTTGTATCTGTCTTTAGCTTGGCCGCAATAATCTGCTGCTGCAGTAGGGTCACCTCCTGCTCGGTAACGGCAATCAGTTGCTCCTTGAGCTTAACCACTTGCACGGCGAGCGACCGAATGGCCGGATTGGTGCTTTCCTCTGGCGGAGTGTCGTCGCTTTGAAGGATTCTTAGAGTATTCTGAAATTGGTCCAACTCTGCCATCAACATCAGGCGCTCTTCGGTCAGCTGCTGCAGTATTTTTGTCTTATCGGCCGATTGCCCACCGGCCTGAACAGAAAAAAGCAGGATGAGCGCACACGTTAAACAGCGGGCATAGCGTCCGGGCGCAGTAGGTAAAATGTTCGGTGCAGGTCGCATGTATAAAGTCGCTGGAGTGTCAGCAATAGTCCCCAATGATCTGGACGAGAATAATACCAGATCGCGGGCTGAACTACCCATATAGTCGCTCCTGTTAGAGAAGTAGGTCACACGCAAGCGTCCATAGATGCACAATAGCGACCTTTTGTTGGATCCTTATACGTTGCTTGCCTCAGGTGTGCCTATTAGACTGACAGCTTCGTGAAGTGTGAGGTTTTCTATGGCACGTTTTCAAACCGAATCGCTACCCCAGGAGAAATTCCTGTTGGTGGCAGTAAATCTGCTCCGCAAAACCTTCGTTGATGCCTCGCGCACAGAAGCCAAAAAGGTGTACCAGCAGATTTCAGCTGGCGACATTGTCCACCTGACCACAGTGGCGTTAGAGGATGCATCCACTGCGCGTTTCAATGTCTCACTGGCACACAGCGAATTTCAGGGCAAACTCAATTACAGCGCGTTTCGGTCCAGTCTGGTTACCCTGATAGCCAATATTTCACAGGCACTGCGAGAAAAGAGGGAGTTAAAGGTCTTTAATGCTCAGAATGAAGGCAGCGCCATGATATTTGGTGTCACGGCGGTTACGAAGGAGGGTGAGAGTGCCAACGTTATGGTGTTGGCAGCTGACATGGGCCAACAGGCGGGCGCCACTACGTTGCAGCTAATGTATCTGGATCCGACACAGTTTTCCCCGCAGCAAACTCCAACCTAGGTCCAATGGAAAATTAATCTCCAATATGGACATTAGGCAGGGCTGGTGCCTGCAGTGAAAGTTTCTCCTTCGGAGCCATGACCTCCGCACTGCCCGAGACCACGAGTTTATCGTGCTGGTTGTACACATTACACTCAAGCGCCACGAAGTCGCGTTTGTCTTTTTTGTCGACTACCTCCAGCTTGACTGTGATGGTGTCGCCTAGTTCAACGGGTGCTCGAAAACGCAGGGTTTGACCAAGGTAAATAGTCCCTGGTCCGGGAAGCTTCATGGCGATGGCCGCTGAAATTACGGCGCCGCTTAACATGCCATGTGCGATGCGAGTCTTAAATTGCGTGGTCGCGGCAAACTCTGCATCAAGGTGCACCGGGTTCACGTCGCCAGAGACTGCGGCAAATAACTGTACATCACGTTCTTCGATCAGCTTGGAATACGTGGCAGTTTGCCCTATGGTTATCTCATTGTAGGTATAGTTACTAATCGCTGGCATATGCTGAGCCTCGGGAAATAAAAATCCTGCTCAGCATAACCGATTTTCACGCCCCGCTGGGCGAACAACCTCACTGGCAGGCCAGCCGTATGCAAGAAATCACCGGTTTAGACCGGCGTGTCCAGAATATCGTTTACCCTGAACAACTACCGATATCCCAGAGTCGCAGTGAAATTGCTCGCACTATCAGGGATCACCAGGTGGTGATAATTGCCGGGGAAACTGGTTCTGGAAAAACCACCCAGTTACCGAAAATTTGTCTGGAAATGGGCCGCGGTAATAAGCAGCTGATTGGACACACGCAACCGCGAAGATTGGCAGCGCGGACGGTGGCGGGGCGCATAGCTCAGGAACTGGGTACGGAGCTGGGCGACCTGGTGGGTTATCAGGTGCGCTTTACCGATCGTGTCTCCGCCAATACCGCTATAAAGTTGATGACCGATGGTATTTTGTTAGCAGAAATGCAACGTGATCCGCTGCTGCGCCGCTACGACACATTGATCATAGACGAGGCGCACGAGCGCAGCCTCAACATCGATTTTCTGTTGGGATACCTCAAGCGCATCCTGCCCAAACGGCCTGATCTCAAACTGATCGTCACCTCTGCCACCATCGACGTCGACGGTTTTTCCAGGCACTTCAACGATGCACCGATTATTGAGGTATCTGGGCGCAGCTACCCGGTTGAAACGCACTACCTGGAACGTGATCAGGGGGCTGAAGTGGGAGTGGAAGCGCAGATTGTGTCCGTGGTTGGGGGGATCGATGGTGGTCAGTTTGGTCCCCGTGGGGATGTGCTGGTGTTTTTGCCTGGCGAGCGTGATATCCGTGAACTGGCCAAAACACTGCGTCAGCAAACCGAGGTAGAAATACTCCCCCTGTATGCCCGGTTGAGCCAGGCGGAACAGAACAGAGTATTCGAAGGTGTCCGGCAGCGCTCCGGTATCAGGGTGATACTGGCGACCAACGTGGCGGAGACCTCCCTTACTGTCCCCGGTATACGTTATGTCATCGATCCCGGTGAGGCGCGCATCAGCCGGTATAGCCACAGAACTAAATTGCAGCGACTGCCAATAGAACCTGTTTCCCGTGCCAGCGCCGATCAGAGGCAGGGCCGCTGCGGTCGTGTCGGTCCGGGAGTGTGTCTGCGGCTCTACAGTGAAGCAGATTACCTCGGTCGACCAGAGTTTACCGACCCTGAGATACAGCGTACGAATCTCGCCGCCGTGGTGCTGCAAATGCTCACACTGGGCCTGGGCGAGGTGGAGCAATTTCCCTTCATTGACCCACCTGATTCGCGCATGGTGCGCGATGGTTACAAGTTGCTGGAGGAGTTGGGTGCTGTCAGCGCTGCCGGTAAGTTGACCAAAGTAGGTAAGCGCATGGCCCAGCTTCCGGTTGACCCAAGGGTGGCGCGAATGGTCCTGGCCTCCGCCGAGCAAGGCTGCCTCGATGATATTCTGGTCATCGCAAGTGCTCTGACAGTGTCGGATCCGAGAGAGCGCCCCGCGGAGAAGCAGCAACAGGCTGATCAGATGCACGCTCGCTTCCGCCACCCCCGGTCAGATTTTATGGCATGGCTCAATCTCTGGCGATACTACGAAGAGCAGCGTCAGGCGCTGAGCCAGAGCCAGCTCAGGAAATTGTGCCGTCGGGAGTTCCTGTCTTTTTTACGCATGCGGGAATGGCGGGACATGCATACTCAGCTCACCATCGCCTGTCGTAAGCAAATGGGAAGTATTCGGTCGGCTCCAAGCTCTGATGACGCGGAACCTGAGCCGGAACACTATCGGGAAATTCATACGGCTTTGCTCAGCGGGTTGTTAAGTAATATAGCGCAGCATGCGGAGGGTAGAGACTACCTGGGTAGCCGCAATCGTAAACTGCAGATATTTCCAGGATCCTTCCAGGCACGAAAATCTCCCAAATGGTTGGTGGCGGCAGAGATTGTCGAGACCTCTCGTGTATTTGCGCGCGAAGTGGGGGCCATCGATCCAGGCTGGGCTTTGGATATCAACCCGCACTTACTCAAGCACCACTACTATTCGCCGCGCTGGCAGGCCCGGCGCGGACAGGTACTGGCTTATGAACGAATCAGTCTGTATGGCTTGACGCTAATCGACAAACGGGTTGTCCACTACGGACCGCTAGCGCCTGCTGAGAGTCGTGAGCTAATGATTCGCGAGGGCCTGGTCACTGGCAACTACCGCCAGCCACCACAGTTTCTAACACACAACTTGAAACTGGTGCAGGAACTGCAAGAGTTGGAGTCGCGCACTCGACGGCGCGATATCCTGGTCGAAGAGCAGGCTTTGTTTGATTTTTACCAGGAGCGCCTTCCAGAGCATATCGTGACCGCTATAAGTCTTCGCAACTGGCTAAAGCGCAATCCGGAGGCAGGTCGTGCCCTTAATATGACGAGGGAGCTGCTGCTCGCCCGGGATCCAGGCGCGGTGGTAGGTGAACAGTTTCCCGATGAGCTTAAATTCGAAGACCTTCGATTTGAACTCAGTTATCACTTCGAGCCGGGCAGCGAAGCCGATGGCGTTTCTGTGACCATTCCCGTGGCGTTGCTCAACCGCACACCCCGGTATCGATTCGATTGGCTAGTACCTGGCCTCCTGCGGGAAAAGTGTATTCAGTTGACCAAGGGTCTGCCCAAGGAGAAACGCAAGCATCTGGTGCCGGTGCCTGATTACGTCGACCGCGCGCTGGAGTCATTGCCCCCTGATAATAGTGATTTGCTGGTAGGCCTTGCGGCGCGTTTGGGGACTCTGGGCGGTATCACGTTAAGGTCCGATGACTGGTTGCCGCAGAAGCTTGACGATTATTACCGTATGAATATCAGGGTTGTGGATGCGCGGGGTGAATTGTTGGCGCAAGGTCGTGATCTGGGTGTGCTGGTTGAGCGTTTTCGAACAGACACGCGGCAGAGCATCAGTGCCAACCGGGAGTCATCCCCGGCGCGCGAAGGGCTCACTCGCTGGGACCTGGGAGATTTGCCTCAGGAGTGGCGGTTTCGTCAGGCGGATATGGAAATCGTGGCCTATCCCGCGCTGGTCGATAAGCTCGATTCAGTGGCGATTGAGCTCTGTGACTATCCCAGTGAGGCCTGGCTGCGACACCGGCTGGGCGTATTGCGGCTGATGCGTCTGGGTGCCGCGCAGCAGGTCAAGTACCTTAACAAGCAGCTTCTTCGTGGCAATGAATTCAATCTGGTGCTGGCGGGAGCCCAATTGGAACGCAGTTCACTGGTGGACGACCTGATCCATGCAGCCTTTTCGCAAGCGATGGCGTTAGGCGTCGATTTACCTTATACCGAAGACGCTTACTACGGGTTGATAGAGCAGGGTAAGGGGAGGGTGTTGGGGCTGGCGAATGATATTGAAGCAACGCTACTGAATGCAGTGCGTCTGCTGGCAGAGATTCGCCGCAAACTCGCCGCGCTTGAGCCAGGAAAATGGTCGGATACACGGGCAGATATCATCGAGCAACTGCAGGGGTTGCTGGAAAATGACTTTCAAAGGGATACGCCTGCTGATTGGTTGGCCCAGTATCCCCGCTATATGAAAGCCCTGCTACAGCGGATAGAGCGGTTAGCAGGGCAATATGCAAAGGATCAAACGAATACGCGGAGTCTGCAGTCGTTGCTTCAGCCGCTGCAGGCATTGCGGGCTGTTCGTCCGGGGTTACTGTTATTGAGCGAGGAGGCCATAACGTACCGCTGGATGGTGGAAGAGTTTCGCGTTTCTCTATTTGCGCAAAACCTGGGTACCCGCCAGGCCGTGTCCCAGAAACGGTTGCAGGAGCAGTGGCACCTGGTCAGTGAGTGGGTTGATAAAAACCCTCACTAGTATGTGGAAATACACCCGTTTTTCTTTCAGTCGGGTATCCGTGCAACGAAACTTCTCGTTTGGTATTCTGTCGAAGTTACCTCGAAAGTTGTTCACGCAGGCCTTGCCTTCAGGGCACTTCGGGTAATACGCATCAAACACTGACTACTGATAGGGAAATAACCATGGCTATATCAAGAAAACCGCTAGCGGCTGCCCTCGGCGCAGCATTTTTGGCATCTTCACTTTCACCTCTGGCTTCTGCGGAAGTGAATCCATTTTCCGCTCAGCAGCTTAGCGGTGGCTATGATCTGGCCAATTTTGCGCACCACGTTGAAGGCAAATGTGGCGAAGGCAAATGCGGCGACGATAAAGCTGACGGCGACGCTTCGGGCAGCGACACAAAAGCTGACGGCGAAGGTTCCTGCGGCGACAAGAAAGCTGATGGCGAAGGTTCCTGCGGCGACAAGAAAGCCGACGGCGAAGCTAAAGCTGATGGCGAAGGCAAATGCGGCGAAGGAAAATGCGGCGGTAAGTAATGCCTGAACCTCACCGGGTACTCCAGGGAGCGGGACTCGGTTTGCGGCGGGCTCTTTTGGGCCCGCTTCTCACTATGGATCAGGGAGAGATCGATTTTATTGAGGCGGCGCCCGAAAACTGGATAGGTGTCGGAGGCCGTTTAGGCAAAAAATTGCGTGCCATGGTGGAGCGATACCCATTGGTACTGCATGGACTGTCGCTTGATATCGGTGGGCCAGATCCCATTGATACCAAGCTCGTACAGTCTGTGCGAGCGATGATGGACGAGATCAATGTGCCGCTGTACAGCGAACACCTCACTTACTGTGCTGCCCAGGGTCATCTTTACGATCTTCTGCCAATACCTTTTACCGAAGAAGCCGTGCACTACGTTGCTGCTCGTGTGCGCCAGGTACAGGATATTTTGGGCCGGCCTATCGCTCTGGAAAATGCGTCGTACTATGCGCAACCACACGCCGACATGAGCGAAGCGCAGTTTGTCAGCGCCGTCCTTCAAGAGAGCGGCTGCGATATGTTGCTCGACGTGAACAATATCTACGTCAATTCGATCAATCATTGTTATGAACCCATTGAGTTTCTCGATGCACTCCCGTTGCAACGCGTGCGCTATATTCACGTGGCAGGACACTACGATGAAGCTGATGACCTCAAGGTCGATACCCACGGCGCGGCGGTTATCGACCCGGTTTGGGCTTTACTGGCCCAGACCTATCGGCGGCTTGGTCCAATTCCTACACTGCTGGAGCGCGATTTTAACTTTCCCCCATTGACGGTGTTGTTGCAGGAAGTTGCCTGTATTCGCGCCCTCCAAAGAGACTCCCGGCACCAATCATCTGAGGGTAGGTGGAGTAATGGCTGAAGCTTTATTCCAGGAAAGCCAATTGACGATGGCGCGCTATTTGAGAGACCCGCGTCACCAGCCACCCCCGCCGGGTGTGGAAGCGCGCCGCCTCAAGATCTATGAAGAACTCATCTACAACAATATTGAGGGGTTTATCAGTGGGGGCTTCCCGGTCCTGCGTAGTTTGTACAATGAGGCTGAATGGCAGGGTCTGGTGCGGGCATTTATCAACCAGCATCGCTGCCAAACCCCTTATTTCCTTCAAATCAGTGAGGAGTTTCTTGAGTTTCTGGTGAATAACTTTGAGGCACGACCCTGCGATCCACCGTTCATTGCTGAGCTGGCGCATTACGAATGGGTGGAGCTGGCGCTGGACGTCTCCGAAGAGGAGGTCCCCAGTGTCGCCGTTGTTACTGATGTTCTGGGTATTGTCCCCCGGCTTTCACCGCTGGCCTGGCCGCTCAGTTACCAGTTTCCCGTGCACCGTATAGGTCCTGGGTTCAAGCCTACGGAAGCGGCGCAGCCGGTTTATTTGCTGGTCTACAGGACGAACGAAGATGACGTCCGGTTTATGGAGTTGAATGTCACCACAGCACGCCTTTTGGAGATGATAAGAGTCAACGATGGCGCGACAGCCCGCGACTTGCTGGCGAGGCTGGCGGGTGAGCTGGATATGGCGGAGGATGCCGTCCTGGCCTTTGGGGCTGAGCAGCTTACGCAGCTGATAGACCAATCTGTTGTGGTGGTCTGAGGCAACGGCTATGCTCGCTAAACTGCGGTTGAACATGCCACGACGTGAGCGTACCATTCTTCCACCAAAATCCTGACTGTCGACGAAATGAGATTATCCCGTTATTTGCTGCTTCTCATAGCGCTGCCCCTCGCTTCGGCCAGAGGGGAGGGATCGACGCCAGATATCGATCCCTGGGAGCCCATGAATCGAAACATCTTCGCTTTCAACGAGACTCTGGATAAGTACGCCCTGCGGCCAGTGGCCAAAGGCTACCGGTTTGTTATGCCCGATCCAGCCGAGCGGGGGGTGTCGAATTTTATTACCAATATTTACGAGTTCAACTCTTTTTTTAACTCCTTGCTACAGGGCCGCGGCGAAAATGCGCTTGTAAGCGGGGGGCGGTTTCTCATCAATAGTAGTTTTGGTTTGTTTGGTCTCTTCGATGTGGCCACGCCTATGGGCATTGAGCACAGTCCGGCAGACTTTGGGCAGACCCTGTTTGTCTGGGGGTTCGAACAGGGCCCCTATCTAATGCTTCCCATTATTGGTCCGCGGACCGTGCGCAGTGGCGTCGGCTATGTGGTCGATACCTATGCCTCCATACCATCGCTGATCGATGATCCTGAAATAGCCTATTCATTTTGGACAGTTGAGGCCATTGATATCCGCGCGAACCTACTTGAGGCGGATGAATTAGTGTTTGGAGATCGTTATATTTTCATACGCAACGCCTACCTGCAGCGGCGAGCCACCTTTCTCAATGGTGGCATTGTTGAGGATACTTTTTCGGACTATGGGGACGAGGCCGACTACGAGGAGTTCTAGGTCTTCGCTGTGGTCTGCGCGCCTCATCAAGATACCAACCAAAAGACGGTAAAAATGTGTAAATGCTGCGGAAAAAGGGGTGCTGCAGCTTGCCCGAACTCCATGATGGGCGTAGTGTCACGCCCAATGTACGGTCACGGCCCTTTATGATTTCTTCCCACGGCAACGTCCTTATTGTTGATGATCACGCCGATCGCGCCACCGCTTTGGGCGATTTGTTGTCGTCTGAGGGGTTTCAGGTTCAGTTGGTCACCGACGTCAGTAATTCTACATATTCCATAGGGCCTGACAGCGATCTGGATGTGATTCTGTGTGAGCTGGATCTTGAGAATTTCTCCTGGGTCGATGCGCGTCATGCGCTGCGGGATATGGATGTTCAGGTTCCGGCAATAATGCTCTGCGATGTTGCCGATGCAGATCGGATAATGACCGTGCTGAGATTAGGGGCCAGTGACTTTTTTCTGCGCCCGGTAGCGGATAATGAGGCGCTTGTAAGATCGATAGAGCGCTGTGTAAAGCAGCGTCGTATGCGCCGAGAACTTCAGGATTCGAGTAAGCGATTGCAAGCCGCCAACAACGAGTTGCGCGGCACTGTGAAGGTGCTGGAGCAGGATCTGCAGGCAGGTAGACAAGTGCAGTTGCGTATGTTGCCGGTGACACCGATGGTGTTAGATGATTATGTCTTTAGTCATACGGTGATTCCCTCACTGTATCTTAGCGGTGATTTCACTGATTACTTCACTTTGGGTGAGGATCACGTCATCTTTTTTATGGCCGACGTGTCAGGTCATGGCAGTTCATCGGCATTTGCTACCGTTTTGATTAAAAATCTGTTTGCACGAAAGAGATCTGACCTGTTGCGGCGCGATGACCCTACTATAATGAATCCAGTGTCTATGTTGCAGCATGCGAATAAGGAGCTGCTCGATTTGGGGGTGGGGAAATTTGCCACTATGGTCGTTGGGCTGTTGGATATGCAGACCAATACACTTCGTTACAGTATAGCGGGGCACCTGCCTTTACCGGTGCTGGTCTCCGCCGAAGGTGTCCGTTATCTGGAGGGTGAGGGTTCAACCGTTGGGATCATGGAGGAAGCGGAATACGAGGAACATGCGGTGGAGCTTCCTGATAGCTTTATGCTGGCACTCTTTTCCGACGGTATACTTGAAATTCTCCCGCCGAAAGATCTTATTGAAAAGGAAAAGTACTTCCTCAGGGTTTTTGAGGAAACCGTCGACTCTCCCGATGAACTGGTGACTAGTCTTGGCCTGGACCGGGTGGAAACCGCGCCAGATGATATAGCAGCCCTGTTTGTGAACAAGCGAGGCTGATATGCAAAAGGGTCGGGTGCTTGCAGCGAATCAGGATGGAGTATACGTCATTCGACTGGTCGGTGATGTGCGCCTTACATTGTGCACCACACTGGATGATTATTTTCACAGTATGTTTGATGATCCGGGTTTCGCAAGTGTTTGGGTAGATCTCTGCGATGCTGAGGGTATCGATAGTACAACACTAGGCTTGCTAGCGAGGCTGGCGCTGTCAGTCAAAGAGAAGTTTGGTTTCAAGCCCGCGATATTTTCCTGCGAGCCGGGAATTAATCGCCTGCTAAAGAGTGTTGCCTTTAATCGTCTGTTTGAATTGCATGAGGCGGCCTGCAGTAACGTCGATGACATTGCCGAAATCCCTGTCGTGAAAGGTAGTGAGGAGGCGGTGAAACAAAAAGTGATCGAGGCTCATCGCACTTTAATGGACATTTCAGAAGAAAATCGTATTCGTTTTAAAGATTTGATTAATGCGCTGGAACAAAGCTAACTCAGGGTCGGGTCGCGACTTTGCAATGGATATAATCCGAATGAGTCACGTAGGTTAAGTCAGCTACCTGTCGAATCAGATGTTCTTCGTATTTGCTTAGATTGCCGTCCGCATAGGCCACAGCCCACATGGCGCGGATAAGCTCTAGTTTTTGCTCCGCATTATAGTGGTCGTTGATGATGCGGGTAAAATCGAATAACGATGTGGATTCTTCCACGCGCTCCTTAGCCGCAGTAACCAGGTCGTGCACCTCATCGTCTCTCAACTGTAGAGAGCTTTTCAGTAGATCCGTCAGCTTGTTCATTTCGGTGATGTCTTCGGTAAAATCTGCGCGGGCGGTCTCTACTAATAAAACCGCTGCAGCGAGGCGTATAGAGCGACGCTGCGTTTCTTCGTCATCGCTCGGGGGAGTCTGGAGCAGAGCCTTGAGTGATTTAATCATGCCGCCTCGATCAATTTTTCAAGTTTTATTTGGTCGGCGACAAAAGTACGAATACCTTCTGCTAACTTTTCGGTCGCCATTGCATCGTTATTGAGCTGGTAACGGAACGCGGTCTCGGTTGGGCTGGTTTTTTCCTCGTCACTGATCGCGGTCTCGGCGCGGAGCTTTGGCTCCAGGGAGCCGACGTCTTCAGAGAGTTCCTGTAACAGTGCCGGACTAATGGTAAGCCGGTCGCAGCCGGCCAGCGCTTCTATTTCCTGCGTATTGCGGAAACTTGCCCCCATGACAACGGTCTCAAAGCCGTATTGCTTGTAATAGTTGTAGATTTTTGTCACTGACTGGACGCCAGGGTCATCCTCGGCAGCGGCAATCACAAGGTCGGTGTTGGCTTTGTGCCAGTCCAGAATACGGCCTATAAATGGCGAGATGAGAAATACGCCGGCATCTGCACAGGCGACTGCCTGCCCAAAGCTGAACAGCAGAGTGAGGTTGCAGTTAATGCCTTCCTGCTCCAGTTGCCTGGCGGCACAAATTCCCTCCCAGGTGGCTGCCAACTTGATCAGTATGCGTTCGCGGCCAAAGCCAGATTCCTCATACATGCCAATTAGCTTTTTGGCGCGCTCCATTGCATCGGAAATGCTAAAAGAGAGGCGCGCGTCTACTTCTGTGGATATGCGGCCGGGGATTAGTCCCAGGATTTCACTGCCTAAGTCCACCGCAAACCGATCACAACAGTTTGCCAGTTGCTCTGAATCTGAGCCCCCCCGGCTGCGTGCCCAACCTCGGGCATTCGCGAGCAGTGTTTGATAGTGCGGCAGTGCCGCCGCCTTCAACAGTAAGGAGGGATTGGTTGTAGCGTCCAAGGGCTGGAAACGCCGGATGGCCTCGATATCGCCGGTATCGGCAACAACGATCGACATCGATTTCAGTTGTTCAAGCTTGTTGTTCATAGCGTTTGGCTACCTGCGCATGGGCAGTGGTAAGAACTTCGACACCAGCGTTTTCCTTGTAGGCATTCTCGCTTAAGTAGCGCCTGAACTTTTTGGCCCCCGGAACGCCCTGGTAGAGTCCAAGTATGTGACGGGTGATGTGATTCAGCTTCGCTCCTCGCTCGAGTTGGCGACGTGCATAGGGCAGCAGTGCCTCGATAACATCATCGCGGGAAACGGCGGGCTTGTCCATCGCGAACAGCCTCTGATCCACCGCAGCGAGCATCCAGGGGTTCTGATATGCTTCGCGCCCAAGCATCACACCGTCTACATGGCGCAGATGCTTCTCGCAATCTTCAAGTGTTTCGATCCCGCCGTTCAGCACGATAGTGAGTTCCGGGAAATCCTGTTTCAATTGATAAACCCATGGGTAGTTCAGAGGGGGGATTTCTCGATTCTCCTTTGGCGACAGGCCCGCAAGCCATGCCTTGCGAGCATGCACGATGAATACCGAGCAGCCGGCTTCAGCAATTGGATAGATGAATTCAAGTAGCTCATCGTAGGATTCCATGTGGTCAATGCCGATGCGATGTTTCACGGTCACGGGAATGTCACAGGCATCGAGCATCGCTTTCACGCAGTCGGCTACCAGCGTTGGCTGCGCCATCAGACAGGCACCGAACATGCCAGACTGTACGCGGTCTGAGGGGCAGCCGCAGTTAAGGTTAACCTCGTCGTAGCCCCATTCCTGTGCCCACCGTGCACAGCGTGCAAGGTCGGCGTATGAGCTCCCACCCAGTTGTAGAGCGACCGGATGCTCTTCTGCGTTGAAATGTAGAAATCTTTTCCTGTCGCCGTGTATGAGGGCCCCTGTTGTGACCATTTCTGTGTACAACAAAGCTTGCCGTGTCAGCAGGCGCCAGAAAAAACGACAATTGTAGTCCGACCAGTCCATCATTGGAGCGATGGAAAATTGTCTGTTGATAGGTGAAGTCGTATTCATGTTCGTATTGATCTAGGTTGGAGCACTGCACATGTGACACAAAAAAGCACAAAGTTCAGATTTCCCGTGCGGGTATAGTGCGTGATGCGCTCTGGCTGGATTTGGGCGCTGTTGATATGATACTCGTCTCGGATCGATAGTAGTAGTGTCATGGGATGTGTAACGGCCCGATTAGAAAACGGTGCTCAATTTGTATCCTTTTTGTCAAGATCACCCATTAGAGCGCTCAGGAGACCAGCAGTTGCATGAAGATCAGTGCGAAGCGGTATAGGTTAATTTTACTAGCAGGATTGATCGCAAATTCAACATCGCCGGCTTTTGCCTCGGAGCAACTGGAATCCGTAATGGTTACGGGCTCCTATACGCCTGTGCAGTCTGGAAGCCTTAGCAGTTCGCATACAGTACTAACCGCCGAGTTTTTTCGAGCAACGAATATGCGAAGCGTAGCCGACGCCTTGCGCACAGTCCCTGGCTTGCTGATTGAGGCGTCGGGTGGTCAAGGTGGGCTAACGGCTGTTTCCATCCGGGGTGGAGAGGCAAACTTTACCCTGGTTCTGGTAGATGGTGTGTCGGTTAATGATCCCACTAATACGCGCGGCGGAAGTTTTGATTTCTCCAACCTGGATATCGCCAGTGTTGAGCGCATAGAAATTGTGCGTGGGCCTGAGTCTGCCGTCTATGGTTCAGATGCGATGGCAGGGGTGATAAACGTGATTACCAGACGTCCTACAGAACAACGCCAGCAACGAGTGAAGGCCGAGTGGGGAGAGGACGATTTCGAGCGCTATTCAATAGGCGCAACGGGTACCCTGGGAGAGTTTGGGTACTCAGCACAGTTTGCTCAGTGGGACAGCGGCGAGCCGACTGAGGGCAGTGAGCGCGAGAACGACGAGGCAAACCTTGGACTGCATTGGTCTCCTTCAAACGCACATGACCTGCAGTTAAATTATCGTTACCTCGATGGCAACAGTAAAACCTTTCCGGAACAGAGTGGTGGTGCGAACTTTGCAGTCTCACGAAAGCTGGATCACAGTGATTACACAGACGAAACTGTCGGTGTCAGTTGGGGTTGGAGAATATTGCCAGACTGGGACAGTGAGTTATCTATCAGCCGGTTCGATCACGACGAAGACTACCGGTCGCCGGGTATTTCCCCGTTTTCTGAAGTTCCCCCACAACAGTCCCAGACCCATTTTACGCGCGATCAATACCGGTGGGTAAACAGCGTCACTGTCTTGGAAACGGTTCATGTCGCCGCCGGGGCTGACTATCGGAACGAAGAAGGTGACAGCGTAGGTGAGCTTGATTTTGGATTTGCCTCTTTGCCCACTGATTTCTCTCTCGATCGCAGCTCCAGCGGTGTATTTCTAGACATCCATTCAAGAGTCTTGCCAGCGCTACTGTTACAAGCCATCGTTAGATATGACGACCCTGATGATTTTTCATCGCAGACGACGTTGAAACTGGGGGGCGAGTACAACCTGACATCGCTGATGTCTGTATCGGCTAATTGGGGTGAGGCCTTTAAACTGCCAAGTTTTTTCGCCCTTGGCCATGGATTGGTGGGTAATCCAGATTTAGTTCCGGAGACCGCTGAGAGTTGGGGTGTGGGCGTGAGCTTTTCTTCTTCAGATAAATTTTCACTAGAGACCGCGTATTTCTCAAATGTCTATAAGGATCTCATTGACTTCGATTCCGAATTGTTCATCAACGTAAATCGTCGGCAGGTAGACACTAGCGGGGTAGAGCTCCAGCTCAATTGGATGCCAACGACCAGCCTCAATATTCTTGGCCATGCGACGTATACCGCCATTGATGTCAAGGATGAGGGCGCACCATTACTGGGTCGACCCGACTGGACGGCGGGTGCAACGGCACTGTGGCAGATTTCAGCCAACTGGCATGCCGCATTGGATTATCAATGGACTGGCGAACAGTATGCTTCTTCGCGATACACTGGTAGCACCGTAATCGAAACTCTGGATGATTTTAATCAGTTGGATATGAGCCTAGCCTGGCAGATACTTGATTGGGCTGCGGTGGAAGTGGCTTTTGATAACGTGTTGGATGAGGACTTTCAAACCGCTGTTGGATTTCCCAGTCCCGGGCGCAGCGTTCGTTTAGCGCTGACACTAAGCAATTAGTCGGTAGTGGCCACGCAACGCTTGACTGATCGGCCATCAAAGATCACTTGGCTTTTTAATATTGAGGAATGTAACCTAATGTTGTCGTGTAATGAAAAAGGAATCTGTCAATGAACCATGATGAGGTGAAGGCGTCATTACTCCGGGTCGCGAAAGAGATGATCGCCTGTGGGTTGGTCGAGGGGACAGCCGGGAATGTGTCTGCACGCCTGCCCGATGGCAATGTTGTTCTTACCCCGTCATCGATTGATTATGGAGCCATGACCCTTGACGACCTGGTGGTGACCGATATAAACGGTAACGTGCTCGAAGGCGAAAAAACACCCACAACAGAAAAAGCGTTGCATTTGGACTGCCTCCGAAAACACCAGGACATCGGCGCAGTCATGCATTGCCACGCCATGTTTGCCACTATGTTTGCCATCGTCCGTCAGCCTATACCCTGCGTAATTGAAGAGTTTGATGTTTATGTTGGTGGAGATGTGGAGGTCGCGGATTACAAAATGACGGGTAGTGATGCGCTCGGAGAAGAGGTTTCAGACCGGATTGGAGATAAGGGTGCGGTGTTGATGGCTAACCACGGTTTGCTGTGCGTGGGTAAAGATCCAGTCGATGTGCTGAAAGTGGCTAAGTTGGTAGAGCGCACCGCGCAAATCGTTTGGGGCGCGCGCCTGTTGGGTGAGCCAGTTCCGCTCCCCTCGGCTACCCGGGAGCAGTTTGCACCCCTGTACAAATTAATGGGGCGCAACCCGTAAATTCCTAGCCCTGTAAGGCGAGCACTATGCAGACTGCGCCTGATACGTTTTGCGCCAGCTTATATATCCCCAGATTGAAAGCAGACTATAAAATCCAATTAATAATGCGTAAATATCAAGATCTCGGTCGTGGTAGAGCCACACCGATGCGAAGTTGATGATCAGCCAGTAGACCCATGCTTCCAGTACTTTGGTGATTTCTAGGTAGGTGCCTAGAAAGCTGAATACAGTGGTGAAGGCATCGAAAAGTGGCCTCTGTGCATCAGTGTAATGTTGTACTGTAAATCCAAGCGCGGCTGCCAGAACACATGCAATGATGATGGCTAGTAGGTGCCGGTGAGCCTGCCATCTAATGACTGGGTTCGAGTCAGCCTCCAGTTTTCGGTGCCAGTAAATCCAACCCCACACGCCCATCCCCGCATAAAACAGATACAGGAAAGACTCCGAGTACAGCCGCGCGTCGATAAAGAGGTAGATACTTAACAGGCTACCAATAATGCCGAATGCCCAGCATGCTATCTTTTCCTTGATCAGTAGCACGATATAGATCAGGCTTGCTCCGGTAGCAACAATTTCCAGCAGCAATGCAGTCGTTAGAGTCCCGCTCACAAGCGCGCCTTATTATGTTGTTGAATAATCAAACTGTTAGCACCTCAGAAGGAATACAGTAGCTCAATACCATAATTGAGAGGTTCACCGGGCTGCAGGTAAGTCTGGTTCTGGAAAGCGCCAAAATCGTCGCGGGGTTCATTTCCAAAATACAGTCCGCGTACGGCGTAGTCCTCGTCGCCAAGATTGCGTCCCCACAAGGTGACGGAGTATGCCTCTGACTGCCATCGAAGGCTGGCATTGATCAGCTTATAGCTGTCCAACTCACCGTCGTGATAGTAAC
>TARA_R110002072_G_scaffold240223_4_pt1 | contig 60428 bp, 59 predicted proteins | sample TARA_R110002072 | Tara Oceans TARA_R110002072 (sample SAMEA4397118) | marine metagenome | biome: Polar Biome; feature: [SRF] surface water layer (ENVO:00010504); material: water (ENVO:00002006), including particulate matter (ENVO:01000060) such as... | depth 5 m | reverse complement strand
CCCAGGATCACGCCGATCGGGAACGATTTTGGCCAGGCGGCGGGTCAAGCCATGTTGCCGGTCGACCTCGCGCAGCAGCAACAAGCCCGCATCCGAGGTGATGTGACCACCGGTGAAAGAGGCCTCGACGAGGCGGCGAGAGAGGGGTGAAAAGTGGAGTTTTTCTGGTAGCATTTTGTGCGCGGCTGAAGACTTATGGGGCTTTGTTTGGCGACAAGAATCATAAGGCTTTCAGCCGTTTTTGTTTATGCGGTCATGAGAAATCCGGGCTAAGTGGCGATCTTTGTGTGAGCTGCGGGCGAAGCAAGGAAGACATTAGGAAATGGAAACGAATGAAGCGGCCCGAAAAGATGGCTGCTGTCCAAAGGGCGAACATGCGTCTGAAAGGATTGAAGAAAACACAGGGATAGCTGGGATTGTTCCCGACATTCGATGAAAGGCTCGCTTTGCTATGGTTGTCGAGTGCCTTCGACAACGAATGGCCATGAAGTTGTCATGGCCACGCGGATTTTACGGAAAAACTGGAGAAGAGAATGAAAACCTTTATGTCACGAGCTGCATTGGCTGGCCTGTTACTGGGTGCTTCGATGCTGGCAACGGCTGCCACGCCGGCCCCCAAGGGCGCAGAAGTATTCATCGTATCTCCCGAGGACGGTGCCACTGTCTCGCAAACTTTCACCGTCAAATTCGGTGTCAAGGACGTGGCCCTCGCCCTGGCCGGTGACCAGACCAAGAACACCGGTCACCACCACCTGCTGATTGACGCCAAGGATACGATTGCTGCGGGTGCGGTGATTCCGGCAGACGCCAATCACGTGCACTTCGGCAAGGCACAGACCGAAACCGAGCTCACGCTGACACCAGGCGAGCACACCTTGCAGCTGGAGCTGGGCGACAAGAGCCATATGGCCTTCGAACCGCCGATCCTCTCCGAAAAGATTACCGTCACTGTGAAATGACTTTTCCCCAGGCATGAAAAAGGGAGCCTTCGGGGCTAATGCCAGTCAGTTAAGCCCTATCGCTTGACCTTTGGCCGCAAGAAATCAAAATCCGATGCCTGTACTGACATCGGATTTTTTTATGCGTCTCGCTCGGGCACTGGAACTGACCCACAACATCGCCTCCACCCCCAACTCAATCGAGGGATTGGATTCTTTGCTCGATCCTTCTCTGGTCGAGCAGGCAGGCGTAGCAACCCTGCGCAAGCGGCGCTTGCCGCTGGAAATGATGCTTTGGCGTCATCTCCATGGCGTTCTTTCGGCGCATGTCGGCTTGGGATGTGGTCAGCCGCATGAACATCATGCTCCCTGGTCAACGCCCGCTGGTCGCACCCAGCGCTGTGGTTCAAGCCCGACAAAGATTGGGTAGCGAGGCCGTACGACAAGTCTTCCATCTGACTCAGAAAAGTTGACATGAAGCCGCAGACCATCCGACGTGGGCGGGTTCGCGTCTGTTGAAAGTTTCCGCGTTGCGTTTCGCAGGGTCGTAGGCCTGGCACCCACGTTCTACCGCGAACGTTTCGGACATCGAAACGTACAGTTGCAGAGCTGACCTGCTCGCGAGGCGTGCATTGCAGCCGGGTGAAGTGGGGTCATGCCGAGATAAGGGGAAATTCACTCATTTGGGCTGCAACCACTTGTCGGGATTGAAAATTCCCGGAGACAACACAATAGACGTCTGCAGATTGGCCGAGATGGCCAGCCATTTAGGAAGGCTTGAGGTGGTTTGCACGCAGGCCTTTTATAGAACAACCGCTTGCGAAGCAAATGTCCTAATTTTTGCCTTATCTCGGCATGACCCCCTGTAAGCCGACCTTGCGCTCTGCCAGCTCGCCGACCAGCTCGACCAGGTGCTTGAGGGAACGTCCGAGGCGATCCAGCTTCCAGATCACCACGGTATCGCTGGGTCGGACATGAACCAGCAACTTGTCCAGCTCCGGCCGGGCGCTTTTCGCGCCACTGGCGATGTCTTGATAGATTCGTTCGCATCCAGCCTGTTTCAGGGCATCGACCTGGAGGGCAGATGTCGCCAGCGGCCTGGCGGCACATCCTGCTGAACGGGCATTACACCTTCCAGACTGACGGCAAGTTCATCGACCTGGATGCGCTCGTGGCGGGACTGGAGCTGGGCTGACGGAAATTTCTGGGATTCCGGCGTACAACCCCTTTACGGTGGGATTCAGAGCTTACGTTGGTTTTTGGTTCCATTGCTCCCCAAACCCCAATTTCTTCGCGGGCGTGCCCCGACTGCTGGTTCCCGACAACCTCAAGGCGGCGGTCATCAAGCATGGTAAGGATGAAGTCCAGCTCAACCTGATCTACCAGCAGCTGGCCCACCACTACCAGGCCATCATTCTGCCGGCCCGCCCACGCAAACCCAAAGACAAAGGCAAAGTGGAGGCCGGGGTGAAGCTGGTTCAGCGCTGGCTGTTGGCTGCCCTGCGACACCGCCGTTTTTTCAGTTTGGCGGAGCTTAATCAGGCCATCTTGGAGTTGCTACCGGCGTTCAATCAGCGCCCATTCAAACGCCAGCCTGGTAGTAGTCGGCACAGCCTGTTCGTCGAGGTGGAGCAGTCCGCGCTCCAGTCGTTACCGATCCATGCTTACGAGCATGCCGATTGGCGCTTCAAGGTGCGGGTGCGCAGTGACTACTTGGTGGAGTACGACAACCATCATTACTCTGTGCCGAGCCGATTGGTGCAGCAGCAAGTGGATGTGCGTGCTACGGGTGAGGTCGTGGAGGTCTTCCACAATCACCTGCGTGTCAGCAGCCATGTACGGAAGTTTGTATCAGGCATCAGTGTGCAGCCGGAACACCGGCCACCCAACCACCAGTATTACGCCGACAGCGAGCCCGCCGCATTGCTCGCCTGGGGCGAACGAGTCGGGCCTGCACTGCTGCGACATTTGCACTATCACCTGACCGAGCGTGCCGATGTTGCCAATGGGCACAAGGCCGCCAGCGCACTACGCAAGGAAGCCCGCTTGCATGGCGATGCGCGTCTGGAGGAAGCCTGCGCTTATGCGCTGACCATCAAGACCTTCGCCCTGAAAAGTCTGCAATCGATCTTGCGCGAACAACCCGACAAACGCCCTGGCCTGAAATCCCTACCCAGTTCGACACCTGCTCACGAAAACCTGCGCGGTGCCCATTACTTCGCCGATGAAAAGGATCACTCCCCATGCTGAACCAGCAGACTCAAAACAAACTCCAGCAACTGCAACTGTCCGGCATGGCCAAAGCCTACCGCGACCAACTTGAGCAGCCGCGCATGCAGGAACTGCCCTTCGATGACCGCTTGGGCCTGATGGTGGATCGTGAGCTCAGCGAGCGCGAGAACCGCAAACTGTCTCGACTACTGAAGCAGGCAAAGCTGCGCTATGCCGCTCACCTGGAAGATGTGGACTACCGCAGCAGTCGCGGTCTGGATAAGCAAGTGATCGCCGGTCTGGCCGGGTGCTCCTGGATCGGTCAGCAACAGAACCTGCTGCTAACCGGAGCCACCGGCACAGGCAAGAGCTGGCTCGCCTGCGCATTTGGTAGCCAGGCCTGCCGGCAGGGATACTCGGTGATCTACAAAAGCGCCTCGAAACTCTATGAAGAGCTGCAAATCGCCATTGGCGACGGTTCTCTGCCCAAATACCGAACGGCCTTGAGCAAAGTCCACCTGCTTATCCTTGATGACTTCGGGCTGGCTCCGGTAGAACCCACGGTGGGCTATACCTTGCTGGATATTGTCGATCAACGCATGCAGACCGGCTCGCTGATTATCACCAGCCAATTCCCTACAGAGCACTGGCACAGCATGTTCAACGACGCCACGCTGGCCGAGGCAATTTTGGATCGAATCGTCCACCGCTCACACCGTATTGGGCTCAAGGGCGAGTCCCTGCGCAAGCAGGCTGCCAAGGCATAACCGATAGGCAACGAAGGGGCATTGCCCCTTCGTTATTTTCGCGGGCGCGAAAATAACCGAATCAGTGAAGCTGTACCTCAAGGCGATGTAAGCAAGCATGCAGTACGGTTTCGTCGGCATCTCGAAAATGCCCCTTTAGCCAAGCCTCCAAACAGAATGCCTCTATGCCCATCAATGCCGACGCCTGGACCAACCCAAGTGCCTTGGCGGAAACAACATCACTGATGCGCATGACGAGCATGGCTTTGCGCTGCATTACGTCGGCATCGGCGCAGTCGAGATCGGCATAGAGATTTTTACTGCCTTCTTCAATCAATTGCGGCGACCTGCAGGGAGTATTGGAGAAGGAAGTCTAGCGCTTATAGGGTGGGTCTGAATCATCAGCGCGATGGATCACAATCACTGGAATAGGTGGATCAGAACCTCCAGCACGGGTGGGTCAGAACCACTGGAATAAAGTGTCAGAACCACCAGCGCCCACAAAGTAGGCAGGACGGCGGCCATGATCACCGATACAACCGCGGCCGAGACCGAACGCCGGCGCAACGCAAAGCCGACACCAACAGGATTAAGTAACCCTCTATGCCTAGAGTGAATACATACGAGCGAGGCGGCCTCGGCCTCCTCGATCTTTTGTATCGGAACAACCTGCTTGTTCACATTTGGTTCACCGAGGGTGAACGTCAGACGCTTACGACGATAGCGCAACGGTTTCGGCAGACCGTCAAGGAGGCGGGATTTTCAGGTCTTGAGGCTGAAAGCCTGATTCACTGCGGCCTGTGCTTAGTTGAGGTTTACGCTATGGATGATGCCGAGACCCTACTTAGCCATGAGCAATTTCGCTTGCCGGCGGGCATGACCCGGGAACAGTTCATCCAAGTAAGTACTACTAAGAAGACTTTTATAGCCGGGTTAAGCATTGGCTTAATGGAAGCCAGCCTCCCTTCAGCAAAAGTTCTGTCCGACGCCCTAATCGGTTTGGCTCTGCACGAGGCAGGCGAACTTAAGCGGGTATCGTCCGCCTGCCGCGTGCGATTCGCTGAACGGGTATTCGCGGCTGAATACCCTGATGCCCCTATCAATGTATTCAGTTGGCTTGCGGCCATGGGGGTAATGCAATCGGGCGAGAAAAAGTACTCCAAACCAGCGGATGCCTCAGCGTTTGCCTACGACGATCAGGCTTTTCGGGCCGCATTACTGGTTCAGTTTGAGTCGATTCGCAAATGGCTTTTAGGAGCGTCTAGCGCCAAGGATGTAGTGAAGGGGCTGTACTCGAAGCTCACTACTACCCGAGACGCATCCACCATTGAGGCGATGAGCAAGTGGGAAGATGCTGTGGGGGAGCGGGTGCATCTGCCCAAGCTCAAAGGGAAGATCGTCACGATAGACCATACAGCATGGGGCCTGAGCCACGAAAAAAGTGTTAGGTCTATCTTCGCAAGGTTTCCAAGCCTGGCGCCTGGCTACCAAGCGTTCCTTACGAAGAAATCAACGGCCTTAACGGACATAGCTGGTGCCATGATGCGTACTCACCAATGGGATGAAGATCAGGTGAAGGTGGGCAGATTCTCACACGCCAGCGAAAGCAAGGCTGAGTTGGTACAGGCGGAACTTGATAAGCGCGGCTTCACGGTTGGTGCCAGAACCATACACATTCACAATCGGGATTGTGTACAAAAGCATGTGGACCTTATGGAGTATTACTCCGTGATGCTCAGGCTTATGGAGATCTTGTTCTCGTGCGAACATGAAGATTCGTGCCTTATCTACCTTAATGGGTGTGACAAAGCACTGTTGAATCAGGTCATTGAGGAGAGTAAGCGCCGTCAGGCCAGTGAATAGACCCGCTTCCGGCCAAATACTGACATCGACGAAGTGCGGGTAATCTAGAAATACTTGGTCAAACGACCAACTCAATGGCTGGACACGTTTGAGTCTGAATGATGATCGACCATGTTGTAACGCACAGTATTGGGCCCAAGCAGCTCACTGAGGTAAATATCGGAGATTGGCTTCACCTCGATGTCTGCCTCAATGATCCTAACTCCAAGCCTCTTTGCGAGCGCTGCCCTAGTAAGGGTTAGCGACCCGTTGCTGCTATCTGGATCCTTTATCAGATCATTGAATAACTGCTTCTTGAGCTGCGTCAATATAGGCTGGGGATCAACACTTTCGTAGCAAGCGATCAGAATTCCTAGATCGTATGGAGGTTTCAAAACTCCCAACTCACTTCCGCTTTCGTCTGGGTCGTCGGCAGTGATCGTCATGAAAATTCCATACAGGTCATCATGCTTCCTCTTCGCCAAGCGCGATTCTAAAACATCCCTGATCTGGCTCTTTCCCAGCGCTACATTGAACGCATCTGGCAAGGCTATCCTCGTATAGCCTCGGGCCAGCCAAGAGCTGAATTTGTCTAGCCATTGAGCCTCGTACGTAAAAGGCCTGGCCCGATCATTCCGTACTTGAAACTTAGGCGCATTGAGGTCGACCAACAGGCGGCGGGGAACCCATATCCGTTTTTGGGACTCTGCTTTTATCAGCAGCTCTCCTTCCAGCCCGTTGGCTGAAAGATCAATTTCCCGTGGATGTCCACCCTTTCTGCTTTCGCCAAGCTCTTGGATAACTGATGCACCCACAAGCTCAACCACTGGGATACTTTTGAAGTCACAGTTGTAAATATTGCAAGCCTGGGAGGCTAAAATCCACCACTCACAATCTGGATGGTGTTTGGCCAAGTCTGCGATGTAGCTCCGATGGATAAGCGATCCTTGCCACCATTCGCCCGCTTCTAGTTTTGCAATTGCTGCACTGTCATCGACTAACATCTGTGTCACGGATAGTCTCGCCGAAGTTGCTCATCCTTGAGGCGCTTGTGATACCCGAGGGCTTACGAGTTGGCGGAACCATTCGAGATGCTAGCTCTTCCAGTTTCCTTTCCAGTGCGGCTTTAAGGTCATCGTGGCCAACGCCAGAATTTACGACATCTATAAAAGATTCACCATTAATAGGTAAATTCCACACCTGCTTCAGCCTTTTCATGTCGCCCTGAAATGCTGAGTTGTGAAGTAAATGGTTTAGGGTGTCGATTCGTGAGCCCATACCAACTCGTGGATCAGCTCCATCGTACCAGTCGTAAACTGTCTTGCGCGTGACTTTAAAAAGCTCGGCAAGCTGGGTGACATTCAGCCCTAAGAGGTCTTTGATTCCATTCAACTGATCAGCAAAACCAAGCTGGTCGCTCTCGACTGCGACTGGACTTTCAGCTTCGTGAGCTGATGATAGAAGGAACGGATGACCGTCGATGAGAAAAATCGCTGCTTGCTTCATTTGCGGTGCGGTAGATACAGCCCGATTACAGATGAGGCTGTAAAGCTTGTCTGCCAATGTTGGTGCAGATGCGTCTCCGCAAGGCAACTCCCTTTCCGGGGCGTACCTTAACGAGGTCGAAGTCATCGACAGTGTCATTCTATAGCCTCACCTTTCCATGATGAAAAAGCATAATCAGTGAATACATCAGGGTGCCTAAAAAAATCGTTCGCGACTGTATGAAGCGCTTTGAGGTGCAAGAGAGCCTTGTCAGATGAGTCGACTCTCAAGGGCTTCACTGGCGTAAAAATCGCGTCCATATCAAGGATAGCTTCCCCTGGCTGAAGTGTATCTATCTTGAGCCCCTGGGCTGGGTCATGGGTCATGATTAGCAGGCCCATGAGGTCGTCGCTGACGTTAGGATGGCCTGGGAAATTTGTATAACGAACGCGTAGCTCTTTGTCATCCTTCTTATAGGATGTGTTGCTAGAGCCGCCAAGCTGCTCCAAGCCATCAAACTTAGGGGCCAGGAGTTCCGCCGATACGTACTTCATGAGTTCCGCCTGCGACCCGGTTTTAATGAGGTCGACGTAACGTACGCCTAAAGTGCTGACGTCAATGAAGCGCGCGGATTTGAGCAGCTCACTCAAGACTCGCTCCAGCACAATCTCAAACGCGTCGTAGCTCGTGTACTCACGAGTAAATACCAGTACCTGATCCGGCGATAGCTGAATACCAAAGCTCCGATCGGCCGACAGCATCATCCACATGCGTGATGTGGTGAATTCTGGCTGTGCGCCCGGCCCGCCCACAGGCACCTGAACCTGAATTTCATGAATAAGCGGAGCAATATCCCTCAAGGCGTCTTGGATCAGCGGAAATTTCTCTGCTAGCAGTGGCCAAGGCGCGAAGCGTATCGACGCAAGCGTATACGCGAGCGGAGAGTTCTTGAGGATACCAGAGCGTTCTTGCATGACTGATGAGGACCCGGCTGATAGGTTTCAGGGACCTAACTATACACCAAAGTAAACACCTGTCTCTTTTCTTGCGACGGGAGATCTCAGAGGTGAATCGTGACTGACTGGTTAGCTCCTGAGCCTTAGGCCGTCCTCGTGCTTGGCGTCGCGGTAGTTAGCAATAATATTGATTACAGGCGGCCTTAGATGTGAGAAATAGATTCTGATCCTATAGCTCGACACCCTATCGGCCAGTTGCGGCCTCTCACTGAGATTTACTTGGAGGGGCACATCACAGCTGCCAGTTTCGAATGGCCGCTTGATCTACAAAATAGTTTCCGTGAAGCAAATCTGTGTCGGTGGCGAGGAAGGCGGTAATGATGCAAGTACCTATTTGAGTACTCTTTGCCGATCACAAACAATAAATCCTCTTATTTTTATAGGTCTATATGATACGGGTTCGATTCCTGGTGCCGGCACCATATAAAGAAAGCCTCGCAGTGATGCGGGGCTTTTTTTTGCCGAAAAAATACTGCAGCTTGCTCACCTAGACGCGGCTTGCAACACTGCCCGCAATGTTAACCGGCCACCTGAGCAACGGAAGGTATAAGCCTGTGCGTATCCTGATCACCGGCGGCGCCGGCTTTATTGGCTCGGCACTGATTCGTCATCTGCTGAATCACACCGGGCATCGGGTGCTTAACCTCGACAAGCTGACCTATGCCGGCAACCTCGAGTCGTTGGCCAGTGTTGCCAATCATCCCGGCTATCGCTTCATGCAGGCCGACATTGCCGACAGTGCAGCCGTCAGCCAGGCACTGGCTGAATTTCAGCCGGACGCGATCATGCACTTGGCGGCTGAATCGCACGTCGATCGCTCCATCGACGGCCCGGCAGCGTTTATCCAAACCAATATCGTCGGCACCTATACGCTGCTCGAAGCCACGCGTAGTTATTGGATGCAGCTGGAGCCGGCACGCAAAGCCGCGTTTCGCTTTCACCATATCTCGACCGATGAAGTGTATGGCGACCTGCACGGTGTAGATGATCTTTTCACCGAGGCCACGGCCTACGCACCCAGCTCGCCCTACTCGGCGAGTAAGGCCGCGTCGGATCATCTGGTGCGCGCCTGGCAACGCACCTATGGCTTGCCAGTCCTGCTGACCAACTGCTCGAACAACTACGGCCCTTACCACTTCCCGGAAAAACTGATCCCGCTGATGATCCTCAATGCTCTGGATGGCAAGCCGCTACCGGTTTACGGCAACGGCCAGCAGGTGCGTGACTGGCTGTATGTGGAAGACCATGCCCGCGCACTGTTAACGGTGGTGAGCGAGGGCAAGGTCGGCGAGACCTACAATATCGGCGGGCATAACGAGCAGAAGAACCTGCATGTGGTGGAGAGCATTTGCGCGTTATTGGACGAGTTGTGCCCACGCCAGAACGGCTCCTATAAAGAGCAGATCAGTTTCGTCACTGACCGTCCAGGTCATGATCTGCGCTATGCCATCGATGCCAGCAAGATCGAACGCGAGCTGGGCTGGAAACCTGAGGAAACCTTCGCCAGCGGCCTGCGCAAAACCGTGCTCTGGTACCTGAATAATCTCGACTGGTGCCGCCGCGTGCAGGATGGCAGCTACCAGCGCGAACGCCTCGGCGCACTATAAGGAGCAGCACAATGAAAGGCATCATTCTCGCCGGTGGCTCCGGCAGTCGCCTGCACCCCATAACCCTAGGGGTGTCCAAACAGCTGCTGCCGATATACGACAAACCGATGATCTACTACCCGATATCCGTGCTGATGCTCGCGGGTGTGCGCGAAATTCTGATTATCTCCACCCCCCAGGACTTGCCGAATTTCCGCAAGATGCTCGGTGATGGCAGCCAGTTTGGTGTGCGTTTCGAGTACATCGAACAACCCTCACCCGACGGTCTGGCCCAGGCCTTTATTCTGGGCGAAGAATTTATCGGCAAGGATTCGGTGTGCCTGATCCTTGGCGACAACATTTTCCATGGCCAGCACTTCACCGAAAAACTTCTGCGCGCTGCCGCTGAGCCATCAGGGGCTACGGTTTTCGGCTACTGGGTCAAGGACCCGCAGCGCTTTGGCGTGATCGAGTTCGACACTCAGGGCAAGGCCATCTCCATTGAGGAAAAGCCCGTCATACCGAAGTCCAGTTACGCGGTGACTGGCCTGTATTTTTACGACAACGATGTGATTGAAATTGCCAAAGCGGTCCAACCCTCGCCGCGTGGCGAGCTGGAAATCACCGACGTCAACAATGCTTATCTGCAACGTGGCGATCTGCGGGTCGAGCGTTTCGGCCGTGGCTTCGCCTGGCTCGACACCGGCACCCACGACAGCCTGCTGGACGCTTCGCAATACGTGCAGACCATCGAACACCGTCAGGGCCTGAAAGTCGCCTGCCTGGAAGAAATCGCTTACCAGCAGGGCTGGATTGATCGTCAGCAACTACTGGCGCAGGCCACTATTTTCGGCAAGACCGGCTACGGCCAGTACCTGTTCAAACTGGCTGAGGAATGAGCATGCAGGCGATCAAGACCGAGCTGCCCGGCGTGATCATCCTCGAACCCAGGGTGTTCGGCGATCAGCGCGGGTTTTTCTTCGAGAGTTTCAACGCCCGAGACTTTGCCGATGCCACCGGCCTGCAGTGCGCGTTCGTTCAGGACAACCATTCGCGCTCAGCCAAAGGGGTGCTGCGTGGCCTGCATTATCAGGTGCAACAGACACAGGGCAAATTGGTGCGGGTCATCGCCGGCGAAGTCTATGACGTGGCAGTGGATCTACGCCGCAGCTCTCCCACCTTCGGCCGCTGGGTTGGCGTGCACCTGTCCGCCGAAAACAGTCGGCAGTTGTGGGTGCCGGAAGGGTTTGCCCATGGCTTTGTGGTGCTCAGTCAGTTCGCCGAGTTTCTCTACAAAACCACCGACTACTATGCGCCGGAACATGAGCGCTGCATCCGCTGGGATGACCCAACACTGGCCATTGACTGGCCGCTGGAAGGCTCACCGCAACTGTCAGCCAAGGATCAGGCCGGCGCCAGCTTCGTCGATGCGCAGGTCTTCCCATGAAAGTTCTCCTGCTCGGCCGGCATGGCCAGGTCAGCCAGGAACTGCAGCGCGCCCTGCACGGTGCCGCCGAGTTGACGGTACTGGGCCGCGAGCAGCTGGACCTGGCTCAGCCGGAGCGGATTCGCCAGCAGGTTCAGCACCTAAGCCCCGAGCTGATCATCAATGCCGCCGCGCACACCGCGGTCGATCAGGCCGAGAGCGAGCCGGAGCTGGCCTTCGCGATCAACGCCACGGCGCCGGGCATCCTCGCCGAGGCAGCCGCTGAACTGAGTGTTCCGCTGATCCATTACTCCACCGACTATGTATTCGATGGCAGCCTGGCCGAGCCTTACCGCGAAAACGACGCCACCAACCCGCTGAGCGTATACGGGCGTAGCAAACTGGCGGGCGAGCAGGCGATTCAGGCCGTGGGCGGTATGCACCTGATTCTGCGCACCAGCTGGGTTTACTCGCAGCACGGCAAGAACTTTCTGCTGACCATGCAACGTCTGCTGCAGGAACGCGAACGCTTATCCGTGGTGGACGACCAGATCGGCGCGCCCACTTGGGCCGGCACGATTTCGCAAGCCACGGCGCAGCTGATCACGCAGTGGCGTAGCGGCCATCCAGGCCCGTGGGGGGTCTATCACCTGACCGCACAAGGCGAAACCAGCTGGTTCGGTTTTGCCCGCGCGATTGCTACGCACCTGCACAGCCAAGGCAAAACCGTGGCGACGCTGCACCCCATACCCAGCAGCGCCTATCCAACCCCCGCACAGCGCCCACTTAATTCGCGCCTGGACTGCAACCGTTTGCAGCAGGATTGGCAGGTGCAACTGCCGACCTGGCAAGCCGCGCTGGAGCAGTGCCTAGCTCATCGCTAAGCCCTGAAGCGCTGGATCTGTTGCTGCAAACCCGTGGCCAATTGCGCCAGATCGCGGCTGGCAATCGAGCTTTGCTCGGCACCGTTGACCACATCACCGATGCTGTCATTGAGGCTGCTGATGTTCTCGCTGATCTCATTCGCCACTGCCGTTTGCTGTTCCGTGGCGGCGGAAATCTGCACATTGCCGTCAGCGATACCTTCAATGGCGAGGGCAATATGATTGAGCACCTCACCCGCCTCACGGGCACGGCTGACACTGTTTTGCGCCTGCTCGCGCGACAGCTGCATCGCACTGACCGCACTGCGTGCGCCGCCTTGCAGGGCATCGATCATGCTGCGGATCGATTCGGTGGCTTTCTGCGTATTACTCGCCAGGCTGCGCACCTCATCAGCCACCACGGCAAAGCCGCGCCCGGCTTCACCAGCGCGCGCCGCCTCAATCGCGGCATTCAGCGCCAGCAGGTTGGTTTGCTCGGCAATGCTCTGGATCACCCCAAGCACCTTGCTGATTTCATCGCTCTGGCTGTGCAGGGTGTCGATCACCTCACCGGCTTTTTCCACCGAGGTCGACAGCCCCTGAATCGATGTGAGGTTGGACTGCACCAACTCGCTGCCCTGGCGCGCTTCCTTATTCGCGTCTGCGGCATTGCTGGCAGTGGCCTGCGCATTGCGCGCGACCTCCTGCACCGCAACGCTCATCTGGTGCACGGCGGTGGCCACCATGCTGGTTTGGTCGCCTTGGGCCGTGGCGGCCTGACTGACCTGAGCACTGATCGCACTCATTTCCTCGGACGCCGCCGCCAGTTGCGTAGCGGTGTCGGTCAAATGGCGGATCAACGCCTGCTGGTGCTCCAGCATGGCATTGAAGGCCCGCGCGGTATCGGACACCTCATCACGGCCACGGGTGTCAGCACGTAGGGTCAAGTTGGACGATTCCTGCACTTCGCTGATCACGCTGCGCAAACCGGACAGCGGGCGAATGATCGACAGACTGATCATCACGGCGGCCACCAGCACCAGCACCAGCGCAACGGCACCGATCAACAGGAAGGTATTACGGATGGCCAGGTACTGTGCCGTGGTCTCGACGTTGAGCCGCTCACCCTCGCTCAGCTGCAAACTGATCAACCCTTCCAGCTCGCCCCCCAGCGGATCGAAGGTGTCATACAGGGTGCGGTTGAACGAGGCGGCTTCGGCCGCCAGTAACTGGCCATTTGCGAGTTGCCCCAGGTACAGGTCCGCCAGTTGCTGGACCTTCAACAGGAGTGGCTTGGTGCGCTCGACCCGACTACTTTCATCACGGGTCAGTCGAGTGGCGATGTACTCGGCCCAGGCTTTGTCGCCACGGCTGCGGGCATCACTGAATGCCTTGCGCAATGCGGCTTCATCGAACACCCCAGCGCGGTATTTATGCAACGCATCAACCATCGCCACCGCGTAGGCATCCGACACCACCTTGAGCTGGCTGATCGGCTGCATGCGGTCGGTAAACAACTCGTCAAAACTGTCATTCAGCTTGCTGGCATTGGACAACGCCATGCTGATCACCACAATCAGCACCAGCAGCGGCACCACCGCCAACAGCAGCAACCTCGCCCGTACCGTCAATTGAGCCAGCATCAGGGTATCTCCAGGACTAAAGCGCAGCCGTCCATGCAGGGCGCAAGCGGGCGGCACCATTACTCCAGGGCGATGCCAAACGGCTTGAGTATTGACCCATATTGGCGAGCTTGCCCACTTATTGCATAACCGCCACTCTGAACTGATCACCCTGTACGAGTAAGCGCATGCCCACCGTTCATCCTCACCCGCGTCGTCCGCGTTGGCGCAGCCTGGCAGTCCTCGCCCTGCTGTTGACGCCCCTGTTGTGGCCGCTGCAGCAGCTGGCCGAGCGTTACTACAGCGGCGTGCTGGTCGAGCAGAACCGCCAGACCCTCGACCTCTACGTGGCCAACCTGCTCGGTACGCTGCGCCGCTACGAGGTACTCCCCCCCATTCTCGGCGATCTGCCGGCCCTGCGCCTGGCCCTGCAGCAGCCGACTGAGCGCACCCTGCTGGAAAACGCCAATCGCCTGCTTGACCAGGTGCGCGGGCAGACCGGCGCCGACGTGATCTACCTGATGGACCCCAACGGCAAGACCCTGGCAGCCTCCAACTGGGAGCAGGCCGACTCCTTCGTCGATCGCAACTTCGCCTTCCGCCCGTATTTTCGCGAAGCCATCGCCGGCCGCCCCGGACGTTTCTTCGGCCTCGGCACCACCTCGGGCAAGCGCGGCTACTACTTCGCCGCCGCCGTGCGCGACGGTGAGCGCAACCTCGGCGCGCTGGTGGTCAAGGTCGACCTCGACCACACCGAAACCCTCTGGGGCAACACCCCGGAACAACTGCTGGTGACCGATGCCAATGGCGTGGTGATCCTCACGTCCAACAGCCAGTGGCGCTTTACCGCCAGTCGCCCGCTGGACGCCGCCGAACGCGCCGCAATCGCTGCCAACCTGCCCTACCCGACCCAGGCGCCACCGCCGATCAAGCTGGATGCGCAAAACTGGATTCGCCAGGACCGCGAACTCAAGGAAACCGGCTGGACCGTCAGTATTCTCGCCCCGCGCAGCCTGCTCGACCGCCCGGTACGTACAGCCTTGGTGGCCGGCGGCGGCATGCTGCTGTTGTTGATGCTGCTGCTTGGCCTGCTGATGCAGCGCCGCCGTCACTACCTGGAGCGCATCGCCCTCGACAGCCAGGCCCGTCAACAGTTGGAGCAGCGGGTGCTGGAGCGCACCCTCGATCTGGAACGCCTCAATAGCCGGCTGAAGCAGGAAGTGCTGGAGCGCGAACAAGCCCAGCAGGAGCTGGTGCAAGCGCAGGATGAACTGGTGCAGGCCAGCAAACTCTCAGCCCTAGGCACCATGAGCGCGAGCATCAGCCATGAGCTCAATCAGCCGCTGGCAGCCATCCGCAGTTACGCCGACAACGCCGGGGTGCTGCTTGACCACCAGCGCGGCGACGAAGCCCGCGCCAACCTCAAGCTGATCAGCAAACTGACCGAGCGCATGGCCTCAATCATCGCCCACCTGCGCGCATTCGCCCGCCGCGACCGCCACGCCCCGGAAAGCGTGGCCCTGCAGCCGGCCATCGACGATGCCCTGGCCCTATTGGCCAAGCGTCGCCAAGCCATGCAGGTCGAGCTAACCCGTGACCTGCCGGACGCCACCCTGTGGGTGCAGGCTGGCGAAACCCGCCTGCGCCAGGTGCTCGGCAACCTGCTGGCCAATGCCCTCGACGCGTTGAGCGAAGTGCCGCAGCCACGCCGCCTGTGGCTAAGTGCCGAACTTACCGCCGAAGGCGTCGATCTACACCTGCGGGACAATGGCCCCGGCTTTAGCCAGGAGGCGCTGCAACGCGCCCGCGAGCCATTCTTCACCACCAAAACCAGCGCTCAGGGCCTCGGCCTCGGCCTGGCTATTTGCGATACCCTGATGCGCGCCCTGGGCGGCGAACTGCTGTTCGCCAACCACCCCGATGGCGGCGCTCAACTGACCCTGCGCCTGCGCGCCGCGGATCAGGGCATCAAAACCCAGTCGCCAGAGGACTTTGTTGTATGAGCATGATTGACTCCCGCACCCAGGTGCTGCTGATCGACGACGACCCGCACCTGCGTCAGGCGCTGAGCCAGACTCTCGACCTTGCAGGGCTCAAGGTCAGCAGCCTGGCCGACGCCCATGGCGTCGCCGCGCGCATCGAGCGCGACTGGCCGGGCGTGGTAGTCAGCGATATCCGCATGCCCGGCATCGACGGCCTGCAACTGCTGCAACAACTGCAGGAACAAGACCCGGAACTGCCGGTGCTGCTGATCACGGGGCACGGCGATGTGCCGCTGGCCGTGCAGGCCATGCGCGCCGGGGCCTATGACTTCTTGGAAAAACCTTTCGCCAGCGACGACCTGCTCGACAGCGTGCGCCGCGCCCTGGCTGTGCGGCGCCTGGTACTGGATAACCGCAGCCTGCGCATGGCCCTGGCCGATCGCCACACCCTGTCGGCGCGTTTAGTGGGGCAATCCCCGGCCATGCAACGCCTGCGTGAACAGATTGGCGCCCTTGCCGGAATCAACAGCGATGTGCTGATCCTCGGGGAAACCGGCGCCGGCAAGGAAGTAGTGGCGCGCGCGCTGCACGATCTATCCAGCCGCCGCGCCGGGCCGTTCGTGGCGATCAACGCCGGCGCCCTGGCCGAATCGGTGGTGGAAAGCGAGCTGTTCGGCCACGAGCAGGGCGCCTTTACCGGCGCGCAAAAGCGCCGCATCGGCAAGTTCGAATTCGCCAATGGCGGCACGCTATTCCTCGATGAAATCGAAAGCATGAGCCTGGAAGTCCAGGTCAAGCTGTTGCGCCTGCTGCAGGAGCGCGTGGTCGAGCGCCTCGGTGGCAATCAGTTGATTCCTCTGGATATCCGGGTGATTGCCGCGACCAAGGAAGACCTGCGCCAGGCCGCCGACCAGGGACGTTTCCGCGCCGACCTGTATTACCGCCTGAATGTCGCGCCACTGCGTATCCCGGCCCTGCGCGAGCGCGGTGAAGATGCGCTGCTGCTGTTCCAGCACTTTGCCGAAGCCGCCAGTAGCCGCCACGGCCTGGCTGAACGCAGCCTGCAGCCGAGTCAGCGCGCGGCGCTGCTGCGCCATCCGTGGCCAGGCAACGTGCGTGAGCTGCAGAACGCGGCAGAACGCTTCGCGCTCGGTTTGGAGCTGGATCGCGACCTGCAGGCCCAGGCGGCTGCACCGATGTTCGATGAAGAGAGCAACAGCGGCGGCTTAAATGCCCAAGTAGAAGCCTTTGAACGCAGCCTGATCAGCGCCGAACTGAGCCGCTCGCACAGCTCGCTGCGCAGCCTCGCCGAAGCACTGGGCGTGCCGCGTAAAACCCTGCACGACAAGCTGCGCAAACATGGCCTGAGTTTCGCCGACGCTGGCGGAAGCTCGCCAGACAGCCTCGACTAGCTGGCGGATTTCCGCCAAAAGCTGCGTATAACGCCTACGCCGCCTCGCTGAAAATCTCCGGCAATAACCCGTCAAGCCTTGCCGCTGCTGCGTTTCATCACGCCCGCAGCGGCCATTTCAGCGCCTGGCATGGCGGTTGCTCTAGCCTCCTGCAGGCGACTCACCCAAGTACACCTCTAGGCAATCTGCCAGACGCCCGTCATTTTTTGATAGGCCGCCTAGACTTGAGCCTGTTCGCCCGACTTGTAGCGCTACGGCGCATCACGCTATACAAAAACAAGAGGAAAGACTCCATGTTCAAACTGACTGCCAAGGCGCTCGCGTGCGCCCTGTCGCTGAGCATCGCCGGCCTGGCTCAAGCGGCCGATCCGATCGTGATCAAGTTCTCCCACGTGGTCGCCGACCACACCCCTAAAGGCCAGGGTGCCGCGCTGTTCAAGAAGCTCGCCGAAGAGCGTCTGGGCGACAAGGTCAAGGTCGAGGTTTACCCGAACTCCTCGCTGTTCGGTGACGGCAAGGAAATGGAAGCGCTGTTGCTCGGTGACGTGCAGCTGATCGCCCCATCGTTGGCCAAGTTCGAGCATTACACCAAGCAAATCCAGATTTTCGACCTACCGTTCCTGTTCAACGACATGGCCGCCGTTGACCGCTTCCAGCTCAGCCCGGAAGGTCAGGCGCTGCTGAAATCCATGGAAGAGAAAAACATCACCGGTCTGGCCTACTGGCACAACGGCCTCAAGCAGCTGTCCGCCAACAAGGCGCTGCGTGAGCCGAAAGACGCCCGCGGCCTGAAATTCCGCGTACAGGCTTCTGCCGTACTGGAAGAGCAGTTCAAGGCTGTGCGCGCCAACCCACGCAAAATGAGCTTCGCCGAGGTTTACCAAGGCCTGCAGACTGGCGTGGTCAACGGTGCCGAGAACCCCTACTCGAACATCTACAGCCAGAAAATGCATGAAGTGCAGAAATTCATCACCGAATCCAACCACGGTGTTCTGGACTACATGCTGATCACCAACACCAAGTTCTGGAACGGCCTGCCTGCCGATGTTCGCAGCGAGCTGGACAAGATCATCGTGGAAGTGACCGCCGAAGTGAACAAGCAGGCTGACGCCCTCAACGAAGGCGACAAGCAGCGCATCCTCGAAGCCAAAACCACCGAGATCATTACCCTGACCCCAGAGCAGCGTAATGAATGGCGCGATGCCATGAAGCCGGTGTGGAGCAAGTTCGAAGCGGAAATCGGTGCCGACCTGATCAAGGCTGCCGACGCAGCCAACCAGTAAGGCGGAACAGGCTACGGCCTGCACCCAACCACAGCGCAGCCTTGCTGCTGCGCGATTGGCCGAATACCCAGGCACCCCTTGCCGGCTGCCTGGGTACGCTGCCCCTCACCACTGGAGACTCTATTGATGAACGCCTTGCGGCGCGTCTGGGACCACTTCGAGGAAGGCTTTATCGCGTTCCTGCTGGCCGCCATGACGCTGGTGACCTTCGTCTACGTGATCCTCAACAACCTCTACACGCTGTTCTACAACCTGGCGGATCGCTGGGAAGGCAGCAGCGAGTTTTTCTTCGCCATTGGCGACAGCATTCTCGGCATGGCCCAGTCGATGACCTGGAGCATTGCCCTGACCAAGGCGCTGTTCGCCTGGTTGATCTTCTTTGGCCTGGCCTACGGTGTGCGCACCGCCGGTCATATCGGCGTGGATGCGCTGGTGAAACTGGCCAGCAAACCGGTGCAGCGGGTTATCGGCCTGATCGCATGCACGGCCTGCCTGGGTTATGCCGGGCTGATCGCCGTGGCCAGCTTCGATTGGGTGAAAACCCTGTTCACCGCCGGCATCGGCGCCGAGGACCTCGGTCACTACGGCATCATGCAATGGCACATTACTGCCATCGTGCCGTTCGGCTACGCCATGGTGTTTATCCGCTTCTTTGAAATCTTCGTGCGCATCCTGCGCAACCAGCAGACCGGCCTCGGCCTGGCCGATGAAGCCGCCGACGCGCTGAAGATCAATGAGCATGAGGAGCACAAGCAATGACCATTCTGTTCCTCTTTGTCCTGCTGTTTCTGCTGATGTTTATCGGCGTGCCGATTGCCGCTTCGCTGGGCCTGGCCGGCTCGGTGACCATCATGCTGTTCAGCCCAGACTCGGTACGTTCACTGGCGATCAAGCTGTTCGAAACCTCTGAGCACTACACCCTGCTGGCGATTCCGTTCTTCCTGCTGTCCGGTGCGTTTATGACCACTGGCGGTGTGGCCAAGCGCCTGATCGATTTCGCCAACGCCTGCGTCGGCCATATCCGTGGCGGCCTCGCTATCTCGGCGGTCTTGGCGTGCATGCTGTTCGCGGCGCTGTCCGGCTCCTCCCCAGCCACCGTGGCTGCAGTGGGTTCGATTGCCATCGCTGGCATGGTGCGCTCGGGTTACCCGCAGGCGTTCGGCGCCGGTATCGTGTGTAACGCCGGTACCCTGGGCATCCTGATTCCGCCGTCGATCGTCATGGTGGTGTACGCCGCCGCGACCGAGCAATCGGTGGGCAAGCTGTTTATGGCCGGTGTTGTACCGGGCCTGCTGTTGGGCGTAATCCTGATGGTGGCGATCTATATCGTCGCGCGGAAGATGAATCTGCCCGCCATGCCACGTGCCACTTTCCATGAATTCATCACCGCTGCACGCAAGGCCATCTGGGGCCTGCTGCTGATGGTGATCATCCTCGGCGGCATCTACACCGGCATGTTCACCCCGACAGAAGCAGCCGCAGTGGCGGCAGTCTACGCCGGCTTCGTCGCGCTGTTCGTGTACAAGGACATGACCATCCGCGAGTGCCCGAAGGTGCTGCTGGAGTCCGGCAAGCTGACCATCATGCTGATGTTCATCATCGCCAACGCCATGCTCTTCGCCCACGTGCTGACCACTGAGCAGATCCCGCAGACCATTACCGCCTGGGTAGTGGACATGGGCCTGCAGCCGTGGCAGTTCCTGCTGGTGGTGAACATCGTGCTGCTGGTAGCAGGCGCCTTTATGGAGCCGTCGGCGATCATCCTGATCCTCGCGCCAATCCTTTTCCCGATTGCCGTGCAACTGGGCATCGACCCGATCCACCTGGGCATCATCATGGTGGTGAACATGGAAATCGGATTGATCACACCGCCAGTGGGGCTAAATCTGTTCGTCACCTCGGCAGTGACCGGTATGCCGCTGACAGCCGTGGTCAAAGCCGCCTGGCCATGGCTGATGCTGCTGCTCAGCTTCCTGATTGTGATCACCTACGTGCCTTCAATCTCTCTGGCACTGCCGAACTGGCTGGGCATGACCTGACAGCGACTCCGTGTGTACTTCCCTACACACTTTTAGCCCGGCCTCAGTGCCGGGCTTTTTTTGCTCGCGTTTTTTGTCAGGCGAATTGGCGCCATGCGCCATGGCCAGGTTCACGCCGTGCGGCGTAACCCAGCCTCGGCGGAACACACATCACTGGGCTAGAGAGTTAAACCCTTGCCAACTCTGGCAGGTCACCAGACAAACCCAGGGCCTGGCGCACGAACAGCGCCTTGGCTTCCGGCAGGTCGTCGACCCAGTTGAGGCCGCTGTTGCGCAGCCAGCGCACGGGCAGCGGATCAGCCTGGAACAGCCGCTCGAAGCCTTCCATCGCCGCCATCATCGCCAAGTTGTGCGGCATGCGCCGACGCTCGTAGCGGCTCAGCACCTTTACATCACTCAGACGCTCGCCACGTTGCATGGCGTGCAGCAACACCTCAGCCAATACCGCGACATCAAGAAAGCCCAGGTTGACGCCCTGCCCGGCCAACGGGTGGATGCTGTGCGCGGCATCGCCAATCAGTGCCAGGCCATCCTCGACATAACGCTTGGCGTGCCGCTGACGCAAAGGAATACACAGGCGCGGGTCAGCTTGCAGCACTTCACCTAGACGATGCTCGAAGGCAAAACCGAGGGCGCGGCGGAAACACGCATCATCCAGGGCCATCAACCGCTCAGCTTCTGCCGGGGTCACCGACCAGACAATCGAGCACCAATGTTCGCCTGCTGGGCCAGCCAGCGGCAGAAAAGCCAGCGGACCGTCATCAGTAAAGCGCTGCCAGGCAGTGGCCTGGTGCGGCTTGGCGCAGCGCACGCTGGTGACAATGGCGTGGTGCAAGTAATCCCATTCACGGGTGGCGCAACCTGCCAGGCGGCGTACCGCTGAGTTGGCCCCATCCGCCGCGATAACCAGCGGCGCACGCAGCTCACGCCCGTCACTCAGACTAAGTAGCCAGCCATCACCGGAGCGACGCAGCTGCTCCAGACGCGCGCCGGGGAGCAAGCCAATCGAGCTGTCATGCAGGCGCTCAAGCAGCGCGTCCTGCACCACACGGTTCTCGACAATATGGCCGAGCGATTCGGCATGCACGCTGGCCGCGCTGAAGTGAATCTGCCCGGTACCGGAACCATCCCACACCTGCATCTCGCCATAGGGGCAGACACGCCGCGCGGCGATGCCTTCCCACACGCCCAGGCGTTCAAGAATGCGTTGGCTGGCAACCGACAGCGCGCTAACTCGGGGCTCGAAGGCGGCCTGTGGATCAAAGGGTTTGACGCTCAGCGGGCTGCCATCGACCAGCAGGATTTCCAGGCCCTGATCCTGCAGGGCCAGCGCCAGGGCGCTGCCCACCATGCCTGCGCCTACGATGATCAGATCCGCTTGCATCACATATTCCTTGTTCAGGCTGCCTGACGAGCGCGCGGTTTTAGTCGCACGTAGAGAGTTTTATGCACCCGCGCCACCAAGGTACCGCTGCCATCGCGCACTTCTACATGCAGCTCGGGGTGGTACTTGTCACCGTCTGCGGTGTGCTGGCGAATATCGTCAAGCAGTCCTTGGTCGATGCTGAAGTCGGCGTACACCGGGCCTTTGCCGGGGGCGATAAAGTCGATGCGCGCGGCCTTGTCCCAGACAATAAAATCGCGCCCGAGGTTTTCCATGATCATCAGCATGAAGAACGGGTCGGTCATCGAATACAGACTGCCGCCGAACTGGGTGCCAACATAGTTGCGGTTATACCAGCCCAGGCCCATCTTCACCTGCACCTGACGGAAGTCCGCGCTGATCTGTCGCACCCGCACGCCAGCTCCCAGGTAGGGCGGATACAGGTTCATCGCCCAACGCAGCAGCCGCGCCTTGCGCGCCAATTTATTTGCCGACATGAATCAATGCTCCGAGCGGGTGCCGAGGCCCATGGCCTGGCGGGCAAACCAGCGTTTCGCCGGAGGAAGAAGATCGAGGCCAAGCAAACCAAGGTTACGCCCGGCGGCCAACAGCGGCTGGCCGGTGCTGAACAGGCGGGTGACCTGATCAGAGAAGCCGACAGTCAATTGCTGATCCATCTGCTGGCTATTCAGGTAGCCCTGTAGCGTGGCCAGATCGCCCAACGGCGCATCACTGGCCAACAACGTTTCCGCCAGCACCTGGGTGTCGCGCAGCGAGAGGTTGTAGCCCTGCCCAGCAATCGGGTGCAGGCTATGCGCGGCATTGCCGAGCACCACCAGATGCTGGCGCACCTGTTCTTTGGCAGCCGTCAGCGCCAGCGGGTAGAGGTGCCGCGCGCCGATCTGGCGCAGACTGCCCAAACGATAGCCGAAAGCGTGCTGCAACTCGGCGAGAAACGCTGCATCGCCCAGTTCTGAAAGCCTTTCGGCTTCCAGGGTGGCACGGGTCCAGACCAGCGCGCAGCGGTTATCCGCCAGCGGCAACAGGGCCATTGGCCCTTCTTCGGTAAAGCGCTCAAAGGCCAGGCCGTTGTGCGCCTCCTGCGGGCTGACGTTAGCGATCAGCGCGCTCTGCCCATATGGCGTAGTACTGACGGCGATCCCCAGCTGCTCACGCAAACCGGAGCGACCGCCCTCGGCGAGAATCGCCAGGTTGCATTCAAGCTCGCTGCCATCATCCAGGGTCAGGCGGTAGCCATCGGCCAAAGCTTGCATGCGGGTGACCTGCGCCGGGCTGCGCCAGCTCACCACCTGCTGATCCAGGGCCTGCCAAAGGCATTCGCCGAGCCAGGCGTTTTCCACCACATAGCCGAGCGCCGGCACGCCTTCTTCTTCGGCACTTAGGCGCGCAGCGGCGAAACGGCCACGGTCGGAGACATGAATTTGCTTGATCGGCTCGGCACGCTGACTGATCTGCTGCCACAGGCCGAGGCGCTGATAAATCTGCTGCGAGCCAAACGACAACGCAGTGGAGCGCGCATCGTAGCTAGGCTGATAGCCAGTGCCCGGAGTGAACGGCTCGATCAGGCAAATGCGCCAGCCGCGCTGCTTGGCTTCGGCCTGCAGGGCCACGGCCAGGCTAGCGCCGACCAGGCCACCGCCGATAATCGCAATGTCGACGCGTGACATGTTCTAGGCCGCCACGCTGCGTGCGGCGGCCATCAGCGCTTCGATCTCGGCGACGGTTTTCGGCACGCCACTGGTGAGGATTTCGCAACCGGTCTTGGTCACCACCACGTCGTCTTCAATACGCACGCCGATGCCGCGCCATTTCTTCGCCACGTCCTGATTGTCCACGGCGATATAGATGCCTGGCTCGACGGTCATGGCCATGCCGACTTCCAGCTCGCGCCATTCGCCGCCGACCTTGTACTCGCCCACATCATGCACATCCATCCCCAGCCAGTGGCCGGCGCGGTGCATATAGAAGGGCTTGTAAGCCTCAGTGGCGATCAGCTCAGCGACATCGCCCTGCAGCAAGCCGAGTTCCACCAGACCGGCGGTAATCACCTGCACCGTGGCTTCATGAGCCTGGTTCCAGTGCTTGCCGGGGCCGATTTCCTTGAACGCGGCTTCCTGGGAGGCCAGCACCAACTCGTAGATGGCTTTCTGTTCAGGGGAAAACGTGCCGCTGACAGGGAAGGTGCGGGTGATGTCACTGGCGTAGCAGTCGATCTCGCAACCGGCGTCGATCAGCACCAGGTCACCGTCTTTCAGCGGCGCGTCATTCTCACGATAATGCAGGATGCAGGCGTTCTTGCCGGCCGCAACGATGGAGCCATAAGCTGGCATCTTCGCTCCGCCCTTGCGGAACTCGTAATCCAGCTCGGCTTCCAGGTGGTACTCGAACAAGCCGGCACGGCTGGCCTGCATGGCGCGCACATGAGCGCGGGCGCTGATTTCCGCCGCCTCTTTCATCACTTTGACCTCGGCAGCCGACTTGTACAGGCGCAGGTCATGCAGCAAGTGTTCGAGGGTGATGAATTCATTGGGCGGCGTCGCACCCTGCCGCGCTTTGGAGCGGATCACGTTGATCCACTCCATCAGCTGACGGTCGAACTCATGGTTAGTACCCATGGAGGAGTAGACCCGATCACGACCCTCAATCAGCCCCGGCAGGATGTCGTCGATGTCACCAATCGGGAACGCGTCATCCGCGCCGTACTGGCTGATTGCGCCATCCTGGCCAGCACGCAGGCCGTCCCACAGTTCGCGTAGCGGGTCACGCTCGCGACAGAACAGCACATACTCGCCATGTTCGCGCCCGGGAATCAGCGCGATTACCGCTTCCGGCTCGGGAAAGCCGGAGAGGTACTGAAAGTCGCTGTCCTGGCGGTAGATATGCTCAACATCGCGGTTGCGGATATACACCGGCGCCGCCGGCAGAATCGCGATGCTGTTGGGTTCCATCTGCGCCATCAGCGCCTTGCGCCGACGGGCGTATTCCGACTTAGGGATGCTGATCATGGGCAGATTGAGTCCACTTCTATTGCATGAAAATCAATGCAGCGACGGCTTCGCCGCGGCAACCACTGGCTTGGCGCACTCGCTGAACAGCAGCAGCGGCGCAACGCGCAGATACTCCATCACTTCCATGTAATCGTTTTCGCCATCATCGGACTCGTCCAGGGCGTTCTGCACCTGGGAAATGGCCGAGAGGTCCTGCAGCACTTCCATGGCTTCGGCGCTCAGGGCGCTGTCACGGGCAGTCAGACCGAAGCCGCCGAGGAAGCCCTGGCACCATTGTCCCAGAGCCACGGCACGCTCGCTAAGCGGCGCATCGTCGCTGGGCAACAACAGCATCACGGTAACGTCGTTGCTGGTCAGTTCGTTCTTGACCATTTCCTGCAGGCCAATCAGCGCCTGGCGTACGGTGTCTTCTGGCGCCGCGCCGAGCAGCTCGGCGGCATCCACCAGCCAGGAGTCGATTTCAAAGCCCGCACCAGCACAGCTGCGACCGAGCAGCAGACCATGCAACTCGGCTGGGGAAATGGTGTAACCGCTGCTGGCAAGCAGGGCGGCAAACGCGGAGTACGGAGAATTTGAAGTTGGCATAGATAACTAGGCGCAAAGCTGCGCGATCACTAGAATGGAGGCCTTGTATCCTAGCACCGGCAGGCGTGCCAAGACTATGCAAGCGGCTCGACGGAGCCCGCTCAGCCAGCGCAAAAATTGCCGCGCCGTGATCCATGGGTGAATTGCATCAATCTCTGGCGCACTGAACTGCCCCACACTGGCAAACAACTGTGCCGCGCACCGTTCGGCACTGTCGAAGACGCCGCAAAGACGCTATTTTTCACCTGCCAGCCCACTCACCTAGTAAGAGTAGAGAACCATGGAAGACGTCGACCTGCAGGCTCTTACGACCAAGCTGGACTTGCTGATCCAGCGTGTCGAACAGCTCAAGGCGCAAAACCGACAGCTTCTGACGAGCGAAAAGGCCTGGCGCGAAGAACGCGCCCATTTAATTGAAAAGAACGAAATGGCCCGGCACAAGGTCGAATCCATGATTTCGCGCCTCAAAGCCCTGGAGCAGGATTAATGACCCAGTCGAACACCTTGACCGTCCAGATTCTGGACAAAGAATATTGCATCGCCTGCCCAAGCGATGAACGCAGCAACCTGGAAAGCGCCGCGCGCTACCTGGATGGCAAGATGCGGGAGATCCGCTCGAGCGGCAAAGTCATCGGTGCTGACCGCGTTGCGGTCATGGCTGCCCTGAACATCACCCACGATCTGCTACACAAACAGCAACACCTTGATCAGCAGGCCGGGGCCAACCGCGATCAGGTGCGTAGCCTGCTCAATCGGGTCGACAGCGCTCTGGCTCGGGATGCCGATGAGCAAGGCAGCTGATTGCGCGCCGACGCTTTCGGGTATACTGCCCGCAGCTCCCTGGAGTGTGCGCCAGTTGGTGATGTCCCTGAGCCGATTCGCACAACCCCGGAGGTTGCACGTTGAGACCGGTGTGCATGTCCGCTTGACGGAAAGCCTTAACGTCTCCTGCAACCTCCACCTTGAACTTTCGGGTTCAAGGGCTAAGCCGACAGCGGCACGTCGGGGAGTCACTTCTTCCAGCCCATTGCCCTCCTGCGGCAATCGCTACAGCAACACCCCATGCTCGACACTTCCACACTAAGCCGTGCGCAATTGCGCCGCCACTTGCGTGGGCAACGTCGGTCGCTCAGCCGCCATGCTCAGCACCAAGCCGCCCAAGGCCTGTATAAACAGCTGGCGCAGCACCCGCTGTTTCGCCGCGCACGACATATTGCCTTATACCTACCGAATGACGGCGAGATCGACCCGCGCCCCCTGTTGCGAGCCGCACAGCAACGAGGCAAAGCCACCTATTTACCAGTGCTCAGCCCTTGGCCGCGCAGCAAGATGGTGTTCCAACGCATCCGCGCCAAGCAGCGCCTGCAAAAGAATCGCTTTGGCATTGATGAACCCCGGCGCAATCGCAAACAGCAACGCAAGGTCTGGGCGCTGGATTTGGTGTTGCTGCCATTGGTCGGCTTCGACCGACACGGCGCGCGCCTGGGTATGGGCGGTGGATTCTATGACCGAAGCCTGGCGTATCGCGCATTGCGCAAAAATTGGCACAAACCGACATTACTGGGCTTGGCGCATGAATGTCAGCAGGTGGATCGACTGGCCATGGCCAGCTGGGATGTGCCGTTGCAAGGCACCGTCACGAATAAGGCGTGGTATTGATGGGATAAGGCCGTACCGCGTTCCCTGCGGTACATGAGCACCTCAGCCAGCCACTTTAGACTGCACGACCGGCGCAGGCTGGCGCTCCCACAGGCTCTGGGTGTAACCGGTAGTGACCACACCCAGGCTGAACAGTATTACCAAAATCAACAACACATCGGGTTTACGTTTCATCGAATGCCTCCCCCTTAAAGGCATAACGCACGCTGTATACGCGGCGATTATTTTTATAGGTCCAACAGCGTCTGCCATCCACATTCGCCGGGTGCAAAACTGCAACACGCCGAATACCACCCGGCAAACAGCACCTGACCGCTAACGGACCGAACCACAGGAGCAAAGTTCATGCCTTATTGGCTAATGAAGTCAGAACCCGACGAACTCTCGATCCACGACCTGCAGCGCCTGAAGCAGGCACGCTGGGATGGCGTGCGCAATTACCAGGCGCGCAACTTTCTGCGCGGCATGCAGCCGGGTGATCTGTTCTTCTTTTATCACTCCAGCTGCCCGGAGCCGGGCATTGCCGGCATCGCTCGCATCGCTTCGGCGCACTACCCGGACCCGACTGCACTCGAGCCCCAGAGCCATTACTACGATGCCAAGGCCAGTGCCGCCAAGAACCCCTGGAGCGCAGTCGATGTGGTGTTTGTCGAGACGTTCAAGCGGGTGATCCCGCTGGCGCAGCTGAAAGCGCAGAGTGCACTGCTGGCGTTGCCGCTGGTGCAGAAGGGCAGCCGCCTTTCTGTGATGCCCGTCAGTGACGAGGAATGGGCAGCGGTGCTGGCGCTGCGCTGAAAAGGCGCTGCACCAGCCGAGCATGGGCTTATTGAATAATCAGGTTGTTGAATAGCAAGTCTTCCACCAACGGCTTGCCTTCTTCCTGTGTCAGCACTTCCTGCACCTGCTTAAGCGCCTCGGCACGCAAGGTCTCACGTGCGCCTGGGGCCGACATGGCCGCTTCTGTTTGCTGGGAGAACAACATGACCAGTTGATTACGGATCAGCGGGTCGTGGTGTTTAACCTTGGCCTCAATATCCGCCCCCGTCACGCGCAGGGAAATATCGGCCTTGAAGAACTTGAGCTTCGGCCCTTCACCAAAATTCCCCACCAACGCCGGGAACAGCGACACGTAAGCCACCACCGGAGCAGCAGCCTCACCCTCCTTGGCTTCTTTCTCCTCATTGGCCTGAGCCAGCAATGGCAGGAACAGCGCTAGCAGCAATGCGATCCAGACTTTCACAGGCAGTATTCCTCAACAGTTCAGCCCTTAGCATAGCCACAGTCAGGCGGCAGCCCAAGCCCTAAGCTTATGCATTGCTATCAGGCGCAGGCATGCTTGTTGACCGGATATCGCCCGCACCTACACTGCATGGCCATCAACCGCAGAGGAAAAGCCCGATGAAAGCCGTGCTGTGCAAAGCCTTCGGCCCCGCCGAAACCCTAGTACTGGAAGAAATCGCCAGCCCCGAAGCGAAGAAGAATGAAGTGCTGCTGCAAGTGCATGCGGCAGGGGTCAACTTCCCCGACACCCTGATCATCGAAGGCAAGTACCAGTTCAAGCCGCCCTTCCCGTTCTCTCCGGGTGGCGAGGCCGCTGGCGTAGTCACGGCCGTTGGTGAAAAAGTCAACCACCTGAAAGTCGGCGACCGGGTGATGGCACTCACAGGCTGGGGCAGCTTTGCCGAAGAGGTCGCGGTGCCTGGCTACAACGTCATGCCGATTCCGCCGAGCATGGATTTCGCCAGCGCGGCCGCCTTCGGCATGACCTACGGCACCTCGATGCACGCCCTCAAGCAGCGCGCCAACCTGCAACCAGGTGAAACCCTGCTGGTACTCGGCGCATCCGGTGGCGTTGGCCTGGCGGCCGTGGAAATCGGCAAGGCCATGGGTGCCAAGGTAATTGCCGCTGCCAGCAGCGCGGAAAAACTCGAAGTAGCCAAGGCCGCGGGCGCCGATGAGCTGATCAACTACAGCGAAAGCAACCTTAAGGATGAAGTAAAGCGCCTGACGGGCGGCCAGGGCGCAGACGTGATCTATGACCCGGTGGGTGGCGATCTATTCGATGCCGCCATCCGCTCCATCGCTTGGAACGGTCGCCTGTTGGTCGTGGGTTTTGCCAGCGGGCGCATCCCCGAATTGCCGGTTAACCTGACCCTGCTCAAGGGCGCGGCCGTGGTCGGCGTGTTCTGGGGCTCGTTTGCCCAGCGTCAGCCGCAGGACAATGCGGCCAACTTCCAGCAGCTGTTTGCCTGGCACGCCGAAGGCAAACTCAAGCCGCTGGTATCGCAGACCTTCCCACTGGAGCAAGCGGCGGAGGCGATCAACACCCTCGGCCAGCGCAAGGCTGTTGGTAAAGTCGTCGTCAGCGTACGCTAAACCTCACGCGTAGCAAAAGGCCGCCCATCAGGCGGCCTTTTTTATGCGCAGGCTTCAGCCGCGCGGCGCATAGGCGAATACATCCGCGCGCATCTGATGGGCATCCATACCGGCCTCCACCAGCGCATCCAGGGTGGCGTATACCATCGCCGGAGAACCGCTGGCGTAGACATGCAACGCCTTAAGACTGGGGAAATCTTCACGTACTGCTTCGTGCAGCAGGCCGCAACGACCCTGCCAGCCGCACTGGTCGCTGACCACCTGATGCAGAAATAGATTCGGCACCTGCTGCCACTGCGCCCAGTGCTCCAGTTCGTAGAAGTCGTCCGGACGGCGCGCCCCCCAGTACAAGTGCACCGGGTGAGCAAAGCCAGTGGCGCAGCAGTGCTCGATCAAGCTGTGCATCTGCGACATGCCAGTACCGGCGGCAATCAGCACCAGCGGCCCATCCGGTAACTCGGCCAGGTGGGTGTCGCCGAACGGCAGCTTCACCCGTACCAGGCCGCTATGGCGCAGCTGGGCGATCAGCGCAACCGTGGCCTCATCGCGAGCCAGCACATGCAATTCCAGCTCACGCCCACGTTGCGGCGCCGAAGCCAGGGAGAAGGCTGCGTAATCGTCACCATCACGCTGCAGCAGCAGGTATTGTCCTGCGTGGTAGCGCGGCACCTTGCCGGCAGGCGCCTGCAGGCGCAGACGAAAGACATCACCGCCCACGTCATCACACGCGACCACCTGGCAGGCCAGCTCACGCACCTGCAGCTCGCCAGGGGCCAGCACACCATCCCAGTGCAGCACACAGTCTTCCAGCGGTTCGGCCAGGCAGGTGAACAGCTCACCTTGACTCAGCTCAACCCCGCCCTGCTGCACACGGCCTTCAACCAGCAGCGCCGCGCAGATATGGCAATTACCATTGCGGCAGCTCTGCGGGCAGTCATACCCAAGCCGCCGTGCCGCATAGAGGATGCGTTCGTGGGGCTGCACGTCAAGTACCGCGCCTGAAGGGTTCAGGGTGACTTTCATCAATCAATTCCCAACTCAGACCACAGCGCGTCGACACGCTGCTTGATCGCATCATCCTGAACGATAGCCCGGCCCCACTCGCGCGTCGTCTCGCCCGGCCACTTGTGGGTGGCGTCCAGGCCCATCTTGCTGCCCAGGCCGGATACCGGCGAGGCGAAGTCGAGGTAGTCGATCGGCGTATTATCGATCATCACCGTGTCGCGCTTGGGGTCCATGCGCGTGGTGATGGCCCAGATCACGTCGTTCCAGTCACGGGCGTTGATGTCGTCGTCGGTGACGATGACGAACTTGGTGTACATGAACTGTCGCAGGAACGACCACACACCGAGCATTACGCGCTTGGCGTGGCCGGGGTACTGCTTCTTGATGGTCACCACCGCCATGCGATACGAGCAGCCTTCCGGCGGCAGGTAGAAGTCGATGATCTCGGGAAACTGCTTCTGCAGGATCGGCACGAACACTTCGTTCAGCGCCACGCCGAGAATCGCCGGCTCATCCGGCGGACGACCGGTGTAGGTGCTGTGGTAGATCGGTTTTTGCCGGCGGGTGATGCGCTCGACGGTAAACACCGGGAAGGTGTCGACTTCGTTGTAATAGCCGGTGTGATCACCATAAGGGCCTTCCGGCGCGGTTTCGCCCGGATGAATCACCCCCTCGAGAACGATTTCAGCGCTAGCCGGCACCTGCAAATCGCTGCCGCGCGCCTTGATCAGCTCGGTGCGGTGGCCTCGCAACAAACCGGCAAACGCGTATTCAGACAGCGTATCGGGAACAGGTGTCACCGCGCCCAGGATGGTGGCCGGATCAGCACCCAGCGCCACACACACAGGATAAGGACGACCCGGGTACTTCAGGCACCACTCGCGAAAGTCCAGCGCGCCGCCGCGGTGGCTGAGCCAGCGCATGATCAGCTTGTTGCGACCAATCACCTGCTGGCGATAAATACCGAGGTTTTGCCGCTCTTTGTTCGGCCCTTTGGTGATGGTCAGGCCCCAGGTAATCAACGGGCCGACATCACCTGGCCAGCATGTCTGCACGGGCAGCTTGCTGAGGTCGACGTCGTCGCCCTCCTCGATCACTTCCTGGCACGGCGCATCCTTCAGCACCTTAGGCGCCATGCTCAGCACCTTCTTGTAGATCGGCAGCTTGTTCCAGGCATCCTTGAGGCCTTTCGGCGGCTCGGGTTCCTTGAGAAAAGCCAACAACTTGCCGATTTCACGCAGCTCGCTGACTTCCTCGGCCCCCATACCCAAGGCCACGCGCTTGGGCGTGCCGAACAGGTTGCCGAGTACCGGCACATCAAACCCTGTGGGGTTTTCGAACAGCAACGCCGGCCCGCCTTTACGCAGGGTACGGTCACAGATTTCGGTCATTTCCAGCACAGGGGAAACCGGCGTTTGGATGCGCTTAAGCTCACCACGCGCTTCCAGGCCGCGAATAAAGTCGCGCAGATCACGATACTGCATGCAAATGCCTCGTTTCGGGCCGAGCAATAGGGGGACAAAGTTTAGCGCCGAACTGGGTCTTTCAGAAGGGAAAGCCAGCTTCCAGACACACAAAAGCCGGGCTTACCCGGCTTTTGTTATAAAGCGAAGAACGCCTTACTTACGCTTCATCGACTGGAAGAACTCTTCGTTCGTCTTGGTCGCTTTCAGCTTGTCGGTGAGGAACTCGATGGCGGCAATCTCATCCATCGGGTGCAGCAGCTTGCGCAGAATCCACATACGCTGCAGTTCGTCATCGGCGGTCAACAGTTCTTCGCGACGGGTGCCGGCGCGGTTGATGTTGATCGCAGGGAATACACGCTTCTCAGCGATACGACGGTCCAGTGGCAGTTCCATGTTGCCGGTGCCTTTGAACTCTTCGTAGATCACTTCATCCATCTTCGAGCCGGTTTCCACCAACGCGGTGGCGATGATGGTCAGCGAACCGCCTTCCTCGATGTTACGCGCGGCGCCGAAGAAGCGTTTCGGCTTCTCCAGGGCGTGGGCGTCGACACCACCGGTGAGTACCTTGCCGGAGCTTGGGATCACGGTGTTGTAGGCACGCGCCAAACGGGTGATGGAGTCGAGCAGAATGACCACATCCTTCTTGTGCTCGACCAGGCGCTTGGCCTTCTCGATCACCATTTCGGCAACCTGCACGTGGCGGGTTGGCGGCTCATCGAAGGTTGAGGCAACCACTTCGCCGCGCACGGTGCGCTGCATCTCGGTCACTTCTTCCGGGCGCTCGTCGATCAGCAGAACGATCAAGTGGCACTCGGGATTGTTGCGCGCGATGTTCGCAGCGATGTTCTGCAGCATGATGGTCTTACCGGCTTTCGGCGGTGCGACGATCAGGCCGCGCTGGCCTTTACCGATTGGAGCGCAGAGGTCGATCACCCGGCCGGTGATGTCCTCGGTGGAGCCGTTACCGGCTTCCATGACCAGACGCTTGGTGGGGAACAGCGGCGTCAGGTTTTCGAACAGGATCTTGTTCTTGGCGTTTTCCGGGCGGTCGTAGTTGATCGTGTCAACCTTGAGCAGCGCGAAGTAACGCTCGCCTTCTTTCGGCGGGCGAATCTTGCCGACGATGGTATCGCCAGTACGCAAGTTGAAGCGGCGGATCTGGCTCGGCGAGACGTAGATGTCATCGGGGCCAGCGAGGTAAGAGGCATCCGCAGAGCGGAGAAAGCCGAAACCGTCCTGGAGAATCTCCAGCACGCCATCACCGGAGATTTCCTCACCGCTTTTAGCGTGTTTTTTCAACAGGGAGAAAATCACGTCCTGCTTGCGCGAACGGGCCATGTTTTCCAGGCCTTGTTGTTCAGCGAGTTCCAGCAGTTCGGTAATCGGCTTTTGCTTGAGTTCGGTCAGATTCATAGGAATGACGTAATCATGAAGGAGGGGAATAAGCTATTTAGCTTGGGAGGCCGCGCCGCTGAGAAGGCGACTTGATCGCCTGCTTGTATATCGAAAGATTCGAATAGGAATGCGTCGGCGACGGCTTGCAGGGGGCTACATAGGAAATGCAGCGAGGCCGAATGTAACACCGGTTTTATTCATACGTCTAGCGCCCAGACAGAAAAAAGCCCCGCAATGTGCAGGGCTTTCAGGGCTTGTTGCCGTCTCAGCGCAACTTAGATGTTGCTATCGAGGAAGGCTGCCAGTTGCGACTTGGACAGTGCGCCAACTTTGGTGGCTTCAACATTGCCGTTCTTGAACAGCATCAGCGTCGGGATGCCACGCACACCGAACTTCGGCGGGGTGTCCTGGTTTTCATCGATGTTCAGCTTGCAGACTTTCAGTTTGCCCTGATAGGTCTGGGCGATCTCATCGAGCACCGGTGCGATCATTTTGCACGGGCCGCACCACTCAGCCCAGTAGTCGACCAGCACCGGACCCTCGGCCTGGAGAACATCCTGGTCGAAACTGGCATCGCTGACATTGGTGATGAATTCGCTCATGGAAAGTCTCCGAGTTCGTAAGCAAAAGATGGGCGACATCATAGCCCGGCTTTTCCCACACAGGAAGGCGGTGGCAATTGAGCTTCTCTATGGCCTGGTCACCAGCCAGCCGCGCAAAGGCCTGCGTCACAATTTATTCAGACGGCCGGCAAGCCCTGGCCGGCCGCCGCACGAGCCCTAGTGCAGCCGGCTTGGCCTGTGCCTGCGACATCAGTATGCGTTGGCGGGGCCAGCCTATCGTGGCACGATGGCGCGGTTCCGCATTGAGATCGTTCTGCCATGCCGCATACCCCTGCCGAGTCTTTTCCTTTGATTGCAGCTATCGACCTGGGCTCCAACAGCTTCCATATGGTGCTGGCCAAAGCCGATCATGGCGAGATCCGCATCCTCGAACGCCTCGGCGACAAGGTCCAGTTGGCCGCTGGCATCGACGAGCAGCGCCTGCTCAGCGAAGAAGCCATGCAGCGCGGGCTCGATTGCTTGCGCCGCTTCGCCCAGCTGACCGCCAGCCTGCCGGAAGGCGCAGTGCGCGTGGTGGGCACCAATGCCCTGCGTGAGGCGCGCAACCGTGGCGAATTTATCCGCCGCGCCGAAGAAATTCTCGGCCACCCGGTGGAAGTCATCTCCGGGCGTGAAGAAGCGCGCCTGATCTACCTCGGCGTATCGCACAGCATCGCAGACACCCCTGGCAAGCGTCTGGTTGCCGATATTGGCGGCGGCAGCACCGAGTTCATCATCGGCCAGCGCTTCGAACCACTGCTGCGCGAAAGCCTGCAGATGGGCTGCGTCAGCTTTACTCAGCGCTTCTTCAAGGACGGCAAGATCACCCCGGCGCGTTACGCCCAGGCCTACACGGCGGCGCGACTGGAGATCATGGGCATTGAGCACGCTCTGCGCCGCCTGGGCTGGGAAGATGCGGTGGGGGCATCCGGTACCATAAAAGCCATCGGCCTGACCATTCAAGCGGCGGGCCTTGGCGCAGGCGAAGTGAACGCCCAGGGCCTGGCCTGGCTGAAACGCAAAGTATTCAAGGCTGGTGAGGTGGAAAAGCTCGACCTCGATGGCATCAAGCCAGATCGCCGAGGCATCTTCCCGGCGGGCCTGGCGATTCTCGAAGCAATCTTCGATGCCTGTGATATCCAGCGCATGAGCCATTCCGAAGGCGCGCTGCGTGAAGGCGTGCTGTACGACCTGCTGGGTCGCCATCAGCATGAAGACGTGCGTGAACGCACGCTGAGCTCGCTGATGGAGCGCTACCACGTCGACCTGGAGCAGGCCGCACGGGTCGAAAGCAAGGCACTCTCGGCACTGGAGAAGGTCGCAGGGGATTGGCAGCTGGAAGACGACTGGCACCGCGAGTTGCTCAGCTGGGCGGCCAAGGTGCATGAAGTCGGCCTGGATATTGCCCACTACCAGTACCACAAGCACGGCGCTTACCTAGTCGAGCACTCAGACCTATCCGGCTTCTCGCGACAGGATCAGCAGATGCTCGCGCTCTTGGTGCGCGGCCATCGACGCAACATCCCCAAGGACAAGTTTGCCGAGTTCGGCGCCGAGGGCATGAAACTGATCCGCCTCTGCGTGCTGCTGCGCTTTGCCATCCTGTTCCACCACATCCGTGGTACTCAGGAAATGCCCAACGTGCAGCTAAAAGCGGCCGAACAGCGCCTGGATATTCAGTTCCCTGAAGGCTGGCTGGAGAGCAACCCGCTGACCCAGGCAGATTTCACCCAGGAAGCGGAGTGGCTCAAGCGCATCGGGATTGAACTGAGTGTGAGCTGATACTCACGGCCCTCGCCCATAGTGTGAGAGGGCCATTCAGATAGATGTGGCAGCCTTGCTTAGCGCGCGCTGATCAGCGGTGCAGTCAGTTTCTCCAGTAGGCCAGCCTGAGCGCTGCGCGGATTCTGGTTGCCGCTGGGGCTGACACGCAGATAACGCCCGTCCGGCTGCAGCACCCAGGCCTGGGTGTTGTCGGTCAGATAGCTTTCCAGCTCCTTCTTGACCCGCAGAATCAGCTTCTTGCCTTCCACCGGGAAGCAAGTCTCGACGCGCTTGTCGAGGTTGCGCTCCATCCAGTCGGCACTCGATAGGTAGATCTTCTCCTCGCCGCCATTGGAGAAATAGAACACCCGCGTGTGCTCCAGGAAACGGCCAATGATCGAGCGCACCTGAATGTTGTGCGAGACCCCGACAATCCCTGGACGCAAGCAGCACATACCGCGCACCACCAGGTCGATCTTCACCCCAGTCTGGCTGGCCTTGTACAGCGCGCGGATGATCTTCGGATCAGTCAGCGAGTTGAACTTGGCGATGATATGCGCCGGCTTACCCTCGGCCGCCAGCGCGGTTTCGCGGGCGATCATGTCGAGCAGGGTCTTTTTCAGGGTAAACGGCGCGTGCAGCAGCTTCTTCATGCGCAGGGTCTTACCCATGCCAATCAGCTGACTGAACAGCTTGGAGACGTCCTCGCACAGCGCCATATCGGCGGTCAGCAGGCTGTAGTCGGTGTACAGTTTGGCGTTGCCGGCGTGGTAGTTACCGGTGCCGAGGTGGGCGTAGCGGACGATATCGCCACTCTCGCGGCGCAGAATCAGCATCATCTTGGCGTGGGTTTTAAAGCCCACCACACCGTAGATCACCACCGCGCCAGCGGCCTGCAGGCGGCTAGCAAGCTGCAGGTTGGACTCTTCATCAAAGCGCGCCCGTAGCTCGATCACGGCGGTGACTTCCTTGCCGTTGCGCGCGGCTTCCACCAGCGCATCGACGATCTCCGAGTTGGCACCGGAGCGGTATAGCGTCTGCTTGATTGCCAGTACGTGCGGGTCTTTCGCCGCCTGACGCAGCAGATCGACCACTGGGGTGAACGACTCGAAGGGGTGCAGCAGCAGAATGTCCTGCTTACTGACCACACTGAAAATGTTCTCGGCGTTCTGCAACAGCTTGGGGATCACCGGGGTAAACGGGGTGTATTGCAGCTCCGGATGACTTTCCAGGCCGGTGATGCTGAACAGGCGGGTCAGGTTGACCGGACCATTGACCCGGTACAACTCGGCCTCGGTCAGGCTGAACTGCTTGAGCAGGTAATCGAGCAGCGGCCGTGGGCAGGTGTCGACCACTTCCAGGCGCACCGCATCGCCATAACGACGGCTGAACAGCTCACCGCGCAGGGCACGGGCCAGGTCTTCGACGTCCTCGGTGTCCACCGACAGGTCGGCGTTACGGGTCAGGCGGAACTGGTAGCAGCCCTTGACCTTCATGCCCTGGAACAGGTCATCGGCATGGGCGTGGATCATCGAGGAGAGGAACACGAAGTTGTCGCCAGGGCCACCGACGTCTTCCGGAACCTTGATGATGCGTGGCAGCAGGCGCGGCGCCGGGATGATCGCCAGACCAGAGTCGCGGCCGAAGGCGTCGATACCTTCCAGCTCGACGATAAAGTTCAGGCTCTTGTTCACCAGCAACGGGAACGGGTGCGTTGGATCGAGGCCGATCGGGGTGATGATCGGCGCGATCTCATCACGGAAATAGCGGCGCACCCAGGCCTTGTGCTTGGCCGTCCAGAAGCGCCGACGGATAAAGTTGACGTTGTGCTTGGCCAGCGCCGGGAACAGGGTGTCGTTAAGAATGGCGTACTGACGATCCACCTGCTCGTGCACCAGCTCGGCAATCCGCGCCAGCGCCTGATGCGGCTGCAGGCCATCGGCGCCGGCTTGTTCACGGGCGAAGTTGATCTGCTTCTTCAGCCCAGCCACGCGGATCTCGAAGAACTCATCGAGGTTGCTGGAGAAGATCAGCAGGAACTTCAACCGCTCCAGCAACGGATAGGACTCATCCAGCGCCTGTTCCAGCACGCGGATATTGAATTGCAGCTGCGACAGCTCGCGGTGAATGTACAGGCTGCTGTCATCCAGGTTATGGATCACCACAGGCGCCGGGGCGACCGGCACTGGGGCTTCGATGACAGGCACTTCCACGGCTACAACCTCGTCGACGACCGGCTGGGCATCTTGCAATTCAGGGGTACTGAGTCCTTCGGTGTTCATTACAAAGTCCTGGCGGGGCTATTGCCCCTGCTTCAGCAGTTCTGCCGCGCGCACGGCGAAATAAGTCAGGATGCCATCGGCACCCGCACGTTTGAAGGCAGTCAGTGATTCAAGAATCACCGCCTCGCCCAACCAACCATTCTGGATAGCCGCCATATGCATGGCGTACTCACCGCTGACCTGATAGACAAAGGTCGGCACCTTGAATTCCGCTTTGACCCGCCAGAGGATGTCCAGATAGGGCATGCCCGGCTTGACCATCACCATATCCGCGCCTTCGGCCAGATCGGCCGCTACTTCATGCAGCGCTTCGTCGCCATTGGCCGGGTCCATCTGGTAGCTGGCCTTGTTGGCCTTGCCCAGATTGGCCGCCGAACCCACTGCATCGCGGAACGGGCCGTAGTAGGCACTGGCGTACTTGGCCGAGTAGGCCATGATGCGCACATTGCTGTGATCGGCCAGTTCCAGCGCCTCGCGGATCGCCTGCACGCGGCCATCCATCATGTCCGAGGGCGCCACCACCTGAGCACCGGCCGCTGCATGTGACAGTGCCTGTTTGACCAGCGCATCAACGGTCACGTCGTTCTGCACATAGCCGTCGGCATCGAGGATGCCGTCCTGACCGTGCGTGGTGAACGGGTCCAGCGCCACGTCGCTGATCACCCCCAACTCGGGAAACTTGGCGCGCAGGGCGCGGATGGCGCGCTGGGCGATGCCGTCCGGGTTCCAGGCTTCTTCAGCCAGCAGGGATTTCTTCTCCAGCGGAGTCACCGGGAACAGCGCCAGCGCCGGAATGCCCAGAGCCATCCAGTGCTCGGCTTCCTTGAGCAGCAGGTCGATGGACAGGCGCTCGACGCCGGGCATCGAGGCAATCGCTTCGCGGCGGTTTTCGCCGTCGAGGACGAACACCGGCAGAATCAGGTCATCGACACTCAGGCGGTTTTCACGCACCAGACGCCGGGAAAAATCATCACGGCGGTTGCGACGCAGGCGAGTGGCGGGAAACAGACGATTGGCGGGGGTAAAGCTCACGGCAGGCTCCGAAGCCCGTAGCGACGGGCGAGTGTGACAGTTATAAGCGGCCATTATGACCAAAGTATGACAACGCACGACAGCGCTGCGACCGCTTGCCGCAAGCCCAACAAGCATAGCGCCGCGACCGACGCGAGGATATGCCGGAAAAGCAGGGAGATAGTCTGAATAGCAAGGCTTAAACGCATAACGGTGGAGCAAGCCTGCGCCTCTCCACCGTTATCGGGCCCAGCAGCGGTTTATGCCTAAGCAGGCACGGGAGTATCTCCGCGCGGGGTCCAGAACAGCGCACCGACACTGAGCAGGCTATAGGCCAGCAGTAGCGCCCAAAGCAGTGGCTGAGCGGTCAACAGGCCAAGCTGCAGGGCCAGCCAGACCGCCGGCAGGTTGAGCAGCAGACGAAGCATTTCCCAGCGCCTGGCCGTCGGCCGGTTTTCCAGCCAGCTGCCGATAATCATCAGCCCCACGGCCATCCAGACGATGCCCAGTAGCGCCTGCATCAGGCTCAGTGTGTCGCCCATGCCCAGCAGCACGGTGCCGGCCACTACATACAGACTGAACTGCACGCCGGCATAGAGCTTCTGCGCCAGGCTCAGCGGCACATCGAATTTGACGAACTGGCTGAGGTCCGGCTTGCTCTGCGGGTACTTGGCCGCCACATCGGCCGGGCGCCAGCCGGTGCGCATAAACCAGATGCGCAGCTTGTCCCACCAGGACTCAGCCCGTACCGCGTCCCGCCACAGCGCGACATAGAACTGCGCATTGGCCCACAGCGGGTTCCAGCTGGCCAGCGGCGTGGTCACGCCAAAGATCACCGGTTCTTCATCCAGTTCCTCCTGAAAGGTGCCGAACAACCGATCCCAGAGAATGAACACTCCGCCGTAATTGCGATCCATATACACGGCATTCTGCGCATGGTGCACACGGTGGTTGGACGGCGTGATGAAGAACCACTCGAACCAGCCCAGTTTGGGGATATGCCGGGTGTGCACCCAGAACTGATAAAGCAGGTTCAACGCAGCCACGGTGAGGAATACCAGCGGCGGCACGCCAATCAGCGCCATCGGCAGGTAGAAGATCCAGCCGAAGATGAAGCCGGTACTGGTCTGCCGCAACGCGGTGGAGAGGTTGTAGTCCTCACTCTGGTGATGCACCGAATGCGCGGCCCAGAGCACGTTGCGTTCATGGCCCAGACGGTGGTTCCAGTAGTAACAGAAGTCGTAGAAGACGAAGGCAAACAGCCAGACCCACAGGCTGCTGGCCGACAACTCGAACACACCGAAGTGCTGCCAGGCCGGGGTGTAAGTGAGTAACCCGACGGCCTTGGTCAGCAGACCCACGGTAGTCGACAGCACCCCGGCGCTGAGGCTGTTGATGGCGTCGGAGAAGCGGTAGGTGCTGACCCCGCGCCAGCGGTCGAGCAGCAGCTCCAGAGCGATCAAGGCAAAGAAGAACGGTACGGCATAGAGGATGTAATTCATGGTTTCACCGGTTGCATAGAATCGCCATATCGCTGCACGAGGCTAACGGCTAGGATTGCTCAATAAATCCTAGCCCAGCGCCACATCCGCCTCGCGGCGCACCATGCCAACCTGGGTGGCATATGGCGACATTAGGGTTCAGGCGACGACACGACTCAATTCGGTACAGCTGGTTATTCAGGAGAATTTGATGAACAAGAAAGTCGCGGTGATTCTTTCCGGCTGTGGCGTCTACGACGGCGCGGAAATCCATGAAAGCGTGATCACCCTGCTGCGCCTCGATCAACGCGGCGCGCAGGTGCAGTGCTTTGCCCCCAACGTGCCGCAGCTGCACGTGGTCGATCACTACAGTGGCGACGAAATGGACGACACGCGCAACGTACTGGTTGAATCGGCGCGCATCGCCCGCGGCAAGATCAAGGACGTCAAGGAGTTGCATGTCGGCGACTTTGATGCGCTGATCCTGCCAGGCGGCTTCGGCGTGGCAAAAAACCTCTCCGATTTCGCCATCAGCGGCGCCAACTGCACCGTGCAGCCCGATGTACTGAGCGCCACCCAGGCCTTCGTCAAGGCCGGCAAGCCAGTGGGCTTGATGTGCATTGCCCCGGCACTGGCGGCAAAAATCTTCGGCGCGGGCGTGATCTGCACCATCGGCAAGGACCATGAAACCGCCGCTGCCGTGGTGCAGATGGGTGCCGAGCACCATGAGTGCGAAGTCAGCGAGATTGTCGAAGATGCCGAACGCAAGCTGGTGACCACCCCGGCCTATATGTCCGCCCAGTCGATCAGTGAGGCCGCCTCGGGGATCAACAAGCTGGTTGATCGGGTGCTGGAGCTCAGCCAACCAGCCTAAATCTTCGACCTGATCAGCCACCGACCAGGCCGATAGCAAGCCAATCACGCCAATGCGCGCGGTACTCCGGCCGCGCCACTGGTCACAGCGGCCTCAGTGCGGCAGGTTGAGTATCCCTTTGCCTAGGCACGATCTCCAATGAGTAACCCACCTTTCGAGCTCACCGCCGAGCTTCAGCAAGCGGTTAGCAGCTTCTTCCAACGTATCCCGTTTAATCAGATGCTCGGTATCGAGCTGGACGAGCTGAGCGCCCAGCGCGTGACCATGCACCTGCCGATGAAGCCCGAGCTGATCGGCAACTTCGTCCACGGCATTCTGCATGGCGGGGTGATTTCTTCGCTGCTGGATGTAGCCGGCGGTGCCATGGCGCTGATTGGCGCCTTCGATAAGCACCAGCACCTGTCCAGCGCCGAACGCATGGCGCGGCTGTCCAAGCTCGGCACCATCGACCTGCGCATCGACTACCTGCGCCCCGGCCGTGGCCAGCGCTTTACCGCCAGCGCCGTGCTGCTGCGTACCGGCAACAAGGTAGCGGTGGTGCGCAGCGAACTGCACAGCGATGACGGCACCTTGGTCGCCGTCGGTACTGGCACTTATCTGTGCGGCTAAAAAGCTAACGGCGCTGCAAACGCGTAAGAATGCGATCCAATGAATTGGCAAACGCCTGCTTGTCGCGCTCACCATAAGGCGGCTGACCGCCACCCACCTGGCCCAGCTCGCGCAACTCGGTGAACAGGTTACGCACGGCCAGTTTGTCGCCCATGTTGCGCTCATCGAACTCGCGGCCACGCGGGTCGAGGGCAGCCACGCCCTTCTTCACCAAGCGGTCGGCCAGCGGTACGTCGCTGCAGATCACCAGCTCACCCGGCAGCGCATGTTCCACCAGGTAGTCATCCGCTGCATCCGGACCGCTGGGCACCACAATCAGCCGCACACAGCTGTAGGCCGGTTTGACCTGCGCCTGCCCCGCCACCAACAGCACCTCGATGCGTCGCTTCAAGGCGAACTTCACCACCTGATCCTTGGCCGCCTTGGGGCAGGCATCGGCATCAATCCAGACTCGCATCACCCTGCACTCTCCAGAGGCACTAAAGCCGGCATGTTAAGCCATGCCGGCCACCACGGAGCTTTACGCCTGAGACAAACGGCGCCGCTCGCCCAGCCAGCTGCGCCCGTACAGCAGCGTAATGGCTGCCAGCGCCGCAGCCTGGGCCGCCAGGCTGTAGGCATCGTCGTGAATACCCAGCCAGTCGAACTCGAAGAATGCCACCGGCCGCGTACCGAGCACTCCAGCTTCCTGCAGCGCCGCGACGCCATGGCCAGCGAATACCACCGAGAGCACACAGAGCAACACCGCATTGACACCGAAGAAGGTCGCCAGCGGCAGTTTGCGTGAGCCGCGCAGAATCACCCAGGCCAGCCCCAGCAGCAGAACCAAAGCCGCCGCCGCACCCGCCAGCACCATGCCGTGGCCTTGCGGACCGGCCTGCAGCCAGAGGGTTTCGTAGAACAGGATGACTTCGAACAACTCGCGGTACACCGAGAAGAACGCCAGCACAGCAAAGCCGAAACGCCCGCCACCGCCGACCAGGCTGCTCTTGATGTAATCCTGCCAGGCCGCCGCATGCCGGCGGTCATGCATCCACACGCCGAGCCAGAGCACCATCACGCTGGCAAACAGCGCAGTCACGCCTTCCAGCAGTTCACGCTGCGCACCGCTGACATCGATCAAATACGCCGCCAACGCCCAGGTGCCCGCGCCAGCCAGCAGCGCCAGGCCCCAGCCGATATGCACGCTGCGCACCGCCTGTTGCTGGCCAGTGTTGCGCAGGAAAGCCAGAATCGCCGCCAGCACCAGAATCGCCTCCAGTCCTTCACGCAGCAGAATCAGCAGGCTGGAGAAGAAACTCAGTGAGTCCGACAAGCCATCGCTGTCGAGCAACGCGGCAGACGTCGCCAGCTCGGCCTTGGCCTGCTCCAGCCGCTGCGCCGCCAGGGGTACCGACAGGCCATCCTGCAGCGCCTGGCGGTAAGCCATCAGCGCACGCTCGGTGGTCTTGCGCTGCACCGAGTCGAGGTTATCGAGGGCGCTTTCGACCAGCTCGAAGCCCTCCAGGTAAGCGCCAACGGACAGATCATAGGCCTGCTCGTGATCGCCCGCCCGGTAGGCTGCCAGGCTCTGCTCCAAGGTGGCGCGAGTGTGCTCGATCAACTGCAGTGGGCCGCGCTGCTGCAGCGGAGGCTGGGCACGCTGGACGCGGAAGCGTGCAGCAGCCTCATCACCCTGCGCTGCCGCCACTTCATCCGGGGTTGTGCCGGCCAACACCGCCACCGTGAACGGCGCGCCGGCGGCAACCGGCTCGGCACTGAAGCCAGCGATATAGCTGGCCAGGTCCCAGCGCTGCCGCTCATCCAACTGATCGGCAAAAGCCGCCATATCGGTGCCTTCGATGCCCAGACCGATGGTGTTGAACAGGTCATACAGACTCAACCGGTTGAGCCGCGCCAGGTCGCGCAGGTTGGCTGGTGGCGGCTCCAGGCCAATACCGGCCGGCCCATCACCCACGCCGCTGTCGCCGTGGCACACGCTGCAGTGCTGGGCAAACAGCGGCGCGCCACGGCTAGGATCGGGGGTGATAGCTGGGGTCTGACTGACGTCATAAGCGCTGGCCAAGGTCGCGGCCAACTGCCGGGCCTGCAGGGCAACCTGGCCGCCGTCGACACGCCCCTCAATGCCCTGGCGCAGACTGGCAACACCCTGCTGCAATTCGGCTTGCTCGTTACGCGCTGGCAGCGCAACGATCAGCCCTTCCAGTACAGTAAGAAACTCAAGCTGCTCACGGTACTCACCGGAGTCGATCACCTGACCATTGGCCACGGTGGCCGGGTAGTCAGCGCCCAAGTAACCGAGCAGATGCAACGCTTGCGCCGCGCCGTCAATGGGCTCGGCCATAACAGCCAGGCTGCAGAATGCCAACACAGGCACCAGCAACCAGCTGCAGAAACGTAATACGAAAGTCATATAGGAGTGGATCCCAAATACGAATGGATGACATTCGATTGTTACCCTCCTAATGATTTTCCTCAACCTTTGATCGACCATGGCCTGCGACGGATCGTCGCAAGGATGCAGGAGTGATGCGATGACGTTTTGGCAACGCCTGGAAGAACCAGCGCATGTCGTGGTCTGCGGTGCCAGCCGGGGAATCGGCCTGGCCCTCACCGCGCAGCTGCTGGCGCGCGCTGATATTGCTGAAGTGTGGGCCATCGCCCGCCACGCCAACCAGGCCCCCGGCTTGCTTGAGCTGCAAGCGCAATACGGCCAACGCCTGCGCTGCCTGGATGTGGACGTGTGCGATGAACAGGCGCTGAGCGCGATGGCCATGCATTTACGTGCCGCCATGCCACGCCTGCACCTGTTGCTGTGTACCGTTGGTGTGCTGCAGGACGGCGCAGCGAAAGCCGAGAAAGGTCTAAGCCAGATCAGTCTTGAAGGGCTACTGGCAACCTTTCAACGCAACAGCTTTGCGCCGATTCTGCTGCTCAAGCACCTGCTGCCGCTGCTGCGTGGTCAGCACGCCTGCACCGTAGCGGCACTGTCGGCACGGGTCGGTTCGATTGGCGACAACCGCCTCGGCGGCTGGTACAGCTACCGTGCCAGCAAGGCCGCGCTGAACCAACTGCTGCACACCGCGAGCATCGAGTTGAGCCGTCTCAACCCCAACAGTTGCGTGCTCAGCCTGCACCCTGGCACCACCGACACCGAACTGTCGAAACCCTTTCAGGCCAATGTGCCAGCCGACAAACTGTTTACCCCAAACTACTCAGCCGGATGCCTGCTTGCGCAGATCGAACAGCACGGTCCGGCGCAAACTGGCACGTTCTGGGGCTGGGACGGCCAGCCAATTCCCTGGTAGCTATACCAGCGAAGATCAGACCGGCGCGCGCCGCACGCTGGCCAGCAGTGCCGCCGCGCCGACAAACAGCGCGCCGAATGTGCGGTTCATCAGCTTCTGCTGACGTGGCGAACGCAGCGCGCCCAACACCCGGGCAGCCAGACCGGTGTAACCGGCCATAACAATCAGGTCGACGCAGATCATGGTCACCCCCATCACCAGGTACTGCATCAGCAGCGGTGCCTGCGGGTTAAGGAACTGCGGCAGCACCGCGAGCATAAAGACGATCGCCTTGGGGTTGCTGAAGTTCACCAGAAAGCCGCGCAGCACCAGGGTCAGCGGCCGGCCTATGGGGCGCTCGGTCTGCGCGGCCATATCACTGGGCAGCGCCTGCCACTGGCGATAGCCGAGGTAGACCAGGTAGACCACGCCAAACCATTTGATCAGGCTGAAAGCCAGCTCCGACGCCGCCAGAATCGCCCCTACACCGGCGGCTACGATGGCAATCTGCAACACCAACCCCAGCTGCAGCCCCAGAGCATTCCAGTAGCCGCGCAAAAACCCGTATTGCAGCCCGGCTGACATCGAGGCAATCGCCCCGGCACCCGGCGACAGGCTGATGACCCAACAGGCCACAAAGAACGCAAGCCAGGTTTCCAGTGCCATGGCATTTCTCCATCAAACAAATGCGAAATAAAAAGGGGTAGGCCTTAGCCTACCCCTTGTCGATTGCCTCGCCCAGCCTGTGGCTTAGTTTGGCAAGTCCTTGCGCAACTGCACCGGTTCCGCCTCTTCTTCCTTGCGTGCACGAGCACGAGCGGTACGCATACGGATATTGACGGCTTCCACCGCCAGCGAGAAGGCCATGGCGAAGTACACATAACCCTTCGGCACATGCACCTCGAAGGCTTCGGCGATCAACACGGTACCGACCACGATGAGGAACGACAGGGCAAGAATTTTCAGGCTCGGGTGCTTGTCGATAAAGTCGCTGATAGTGCCAGCCGACAGCATCATCACGATCACCGAAATCACAATGGCTGCGACCATGACGGGCACGTTGTCGACCAAACCGACGGCGGTGATGACCGAGTCAAGGGAGAACACGATGTCGATGATCGCGATCTGCACGATGATCCCCATAAAGCCGTAGGTCTTGCCACCCACGGCTTGGGCTTCTTCTTCGCCTTCCAGGCTGTGGAAGATCTCCGCAGTACTCTTCCACAACAGGAACAGACCACCGAAGAACAGAATCAGATCACGGCCGGAGAAGCCCTGATCGAACACATGGAACAGATCGGCCGTCAGGCGCATCACCCAGCTGATCGACAGCAGCAGCAGAATCCGCGTGCCCATCGCCAGGGCCAGGCCGAAGAAGCGCGCCTTGGGTTGCTGATGCTTGGGCAGACGGCTGACCAGGATCGAGATAAAGATGATGTTGTCGATGCCCAGGACAATTTCCAGGGCGGTCAGGGTCAGAAACGCGACCCAGAGTTCAGGGCTGGCTAGCCATTCCATAGGAATCAGTTCTCGCTCTTACGTTCAGGGGGGAGTTCGCCATTGCGCCAGCGGCGCACGGCTTTTTGAAAAAACAGGCTATTGGGAATCTGCACCCAGGCACCAGGCGCATCACCGCTGAGATCTTCCAGGGTGGTATAGAACAGGTTGATCGCCATCACTCTGCCGCGCACCCCGGGCTTGTCGGCGCTTTCCAGCACTTCGACACAGTCACCGATACGAAACGGCCCCATGGCGAAGATCAACAACGCGCAGAACATGTTGGACAACACGCTCCAGATGGCGAAAAAGGCCACTGCAGCGACGGCGGCAAAACCGGTCAGTGCGGTCCACAGCACCTGCGCGGAAACGCCCAGACGCTCCAGCACCAACATGAATGCGCTACCGAGAATCAGCCAGCGCAGCAGACCGCGCAGCGGCATCAGCAACTCGGCCGGCAACTGCGGGTAGCGGTTACCGAGGCGGGTGATGCCACGGGTGAGAATGCGCTGAAACAACCAGGCCAGCAGCACAATCAGGATTACCTGACCGGTGCGCAGCAACGGCTCTTGCCAGGTCATCAGCCATTCCAGCGTCGGCAGGGTGATGTTCAACTGGCGGCCTCCAGCTCGGCTTGCAGAGCTTCGAGGGTTTCCAGCGCGAGCATCCAGCTTTCTTCAAGATCGGCTTCGCGACTTTTCAGCTTGGCCTGTTCGGCCAAGGCATCACGCAGCTCGTCCTTGCGCGCGGCCTCGTAGATGCCGCTGTCGCCCAGGCGCGCTTCAACGGCAGCGAGCTTCTCGTGCAACTGGCCCAGTTCTTTCTCCAGCTTGTCGGCTTCGCGCTTATGCGGCGCCAATTGCTGACGCAAAGCCGCTGCGGCCTGGCGCTGCACACGTTTGTCGGATTTGTCCGGGTTGCTTTCACCACTGCTGGTCGGCGCCTGCCGCGTGCGGTAGTCCACCAGCCAGCGTGCGTAGTCTTCCAGGTCACCGTCAAACGGCTGCACCTGACCATCGGCGACCAGCAGGAACTCGTCAGTGGTGCTTTTCAGCAGATGGCGATCGTGCGACACCACCACCACTGCGCCGGAAAACTCCTGCAGCGCCATGGTCAGCGCCAGGCGCATTTCCAGGTCGAGGTGGTTGGTCGGTTCATCGAGCAGCAGCAGGTTGGGTTTGCCCCAGGCAATCAGCGCCAGGGCAAGGCGGGCTTTCTCACCGCCGGAGAAATTCAGCACCGGCTCGTCGCAACGCGGGCCGCGGAAGTCGAAACCACCGAGGAAGTCGCGCAGGGTCTGCTCACGCTCGGTCGGGGCCAGGCGCTGGAAGTGCAGCAATGGGCTGGCCTTGTCATCCAGGGCATCGAGCTGATGCTGGGCGAAGTAGCCGACCACCAGGTTCTCACCGCGCTGCAGATGGCCACTGATGGGCTGCAGTTCGTTCGACAGGTTTTTGATCAGGGTCGACTTACCCGCCCCGTTCGGTCCGAGCAGGCCCAAGCGCGCGCCGGGAGACAGGTTCAGTTTGACCTTCTCCAGCACCACCTTGTCGCCATAACCCAGGCGGCCTTCGCTCAGACTGAGCAGCGGGCTGGAGATCTTGTCGGCCTCGCGGAAACTGAAGTCGAAGGGCGAATCAACATGCGCGGCCGACAGCTCTTCCATGCGTTCCAGCGCTTTGATCCGGCTCTGCGCCTGACGCGCCTTGGTGGCCTGGGCCTTGAAGCGGGCGATGTACTTTTCCATGTGCGCGCGCTGCGCCTGCTGCTTCTCGTACGCCTGTTGCTGCTGCGCCAGACGCTCGGCACGGGTGCGCTCGAAGGCCGAATAGCCGCCGCGATAGAGGGTCAGCTTCTGCTGGTCGAGGTGAGCAACGTGGTCCACTACGGCATCCAGGAAATCGCGGTCATGGGAGATCAGCAGCAAGGTACCGGGGTAACCTTTCAGCCAGCTTTCCAGCCAGAGAATCGCGTCGAGGTCGAGGTGGTTGGTCGGCTCATCGAGCAACAGCAAATCAGACGGGCACATCAACGCCTGCGCCAGGTTCAGGCGCATGCGCCAGCCACCGGAGAAGTCGCCGACGCGGCGATCCATCTGCGCACTGTCAAAGCCCAGACCGGCTAGCAGCTTGCGCGCACGGGCATCGGCGCTGTAGCCGTCGAGGGTGTCCAGCTCGGTGTGCAGACGCGCCACGGCGGCACCGTCATGCGCAGCTTCGGCCACAGCCAGTTCGGCCTGCACCTTGCGCAGTTGCAGGTCGCCATCGAGTACATAATCCACCGCCTGGCGCTCGACCGCGTCGATCTCCTGGCGCATATGCGCCACACGCCAATCGGCGGGGATCAGGCAATCGCCCGCGTCCGCACTCAGCTCGCCACGAAACAGGGCAAACAGGCTGGATTTGCCGGCGCCGTTGGCGCCGATCAGGCCGGCTTTGTGGCCGGGGTGCAGGGTCATCTCAGCGTCTTCTAGCAGACGCTGAGGGCCACGCTGTAAAGTCAGGTTCTGGAGTCGGATCATAATGGCGGCGGAGTCTACCAGAGTCCCTTTAGAGAAACCCGGAAAGCACCATGCCTACTGACCTGTGGCGATTCGCCGAAGCACTGTATCAACGCCCTGGCGTCGAGGCCGCGTGCCTGCTGTTGCAAACGCAAGGGGCGGACGTGTGCCTGCTGCTTTGCGCCGCCTGGCTGGAACGCCGGCAGATTATCTGCACCAACGAGCGCAGCGATGCGTTAGGCAATATCGCGCAACCCTGGCAACAGCAGGTAGTAGTGCCGCTGCGCCAATTGCGCCAAAGCTGGCGCGAGCAAGCGCAGAGCGATCATGCCCTGGCGCAATTACGTGAACAGATCAAACAGCTGGAGCTGACCGCAGAGCGCGAGCAGTTGGAACGCTTGACAGCCTGTACTCAGAACTGGTCAAGCAACGCGGCGAACGCGCCGCTGAATTGGCTGGAAAAACTGGCTCCCCAGCAGTGCAACCGCGATGCGCTGCAAACGCTGCGCATCGCGGCGGCACACCTCAGCGCTTAAACAGCGCTGGGCGGAGTGCTGCCGTTGCTTCCGGCAGGTGCGGCAGATGCGGCAGATGCGGCAGGCGCTTCGGCAGCCACTGGTTTGACAGCAGCGGGCTTGGCGGCAGCTTTCTTCACAACCGGCTTGGCTGCAGGTTTTGCAGCTGGCTTGGCCGCAGGCTTACTGGCGGGTTTAGCCGCCGGAGCCTTTTTCACCGCAGGTTTAGCCGCTGCCTTGGCAGGCTGTGCCACCGGCTTGCTAGCGTCAGGTTTGGCCGCGCTGGCTGCTGGTTTTTTCGCCGCAGGTTTGGCGGGTGCCTTGGCTGCAGGCTTAGCCGCGACGGGAGCCTGGCTGACAGCCTTGGCCGGTGCTTTGGCAGCCGGTTTGGCGGGCGCTTTAGCCGGGGCCTTGGCAGCTGGCGCAGCAGCTTTAGTGGCAGGTTTAGCCGCTGGCTTGCTGGCAGCGGGCTTGGCCGGGGCTTTAGTTGCAGCTGGCTTGGCAGCCGGTTTGACCACTGCGGCCTTAGCGGAACGGCTATCGAGCGCTTTGCCCACGGCTTCTTTAACCTTACCAACGCCCTGGGCGAGTTTCAGGCTTTCCTGTGCGTCGCGCTTAAGGCTGGCGATGTAAGTACGGGTTTCACTTTGGCGGTCTTTCAGGGTATCGAGCAATTGCTCCAGCTCAGCCACGGCTTCTTTACCTTTGGCCTGCGCCTTGGCTTTGCCGGCTACCGCTGAATCCTGCATTTTACTGCGGGCTTTATGCAGTTTTTCCTGGGCCTTGCCGCGTTGCTTTTCCAACTTGGCGAGCAACTTTTCGGCATCAACCAAGGCACGCGTGCAGGCATCTTCAAGATGCTCAAGCAGGCTGCTGGAAAGTTGCTGCAGCAGGTGCAGCGGGGTACTCACTGATTTCTTCTTTGCATTCTTTGTTGCCGACATGACACGCCTCCTGGCGGATGAAGATGGCGTCATACTAGACCTCCTTTTGTCCGCCTTGCCACCTCGCCGCACCTGGCTGGCATAATCGGCGCATCTTCGCCGGAGAACCCCTATGCCACGTTTTGCCCTGTTATTGCTCTGCCTGCTCGCGCCCTTGTCTCAAGCAGACGAGCACGCCCACGACCTGGCTTACAGCTTGGGGGTAAAACTCGGCGAGCGACTGCGCTACGAAGTACCGGATCTGGAACTGCAAGCGCTGCTCGATGGCCTGCGCCAGGCTTACCGCAATGAGCCGCTGGCAGTGGATGCCAAACGCATCGAAAGCCTGCTGGCCGAGCATGAAGCGCAACTGGCTAACGCGCCTGAGCGCGTTGAAAAAGCCAAGACGGCCGAACAGCGCTTTCTCGCCATGGAAAAAGCCAAGGCCGGTGTACGCGTACTGCAGGATGGCGTATTGATGCAGGAGCTGCGCGCCGGCAATGGCCGCAAACCAGGCCCGAAGGATCGTATTCAGGTGCGCTATATCGGCTTCTTGGCGGATGGCAGCCAGTTTGATGAAAGTCAGACTGCGCAGTGGTTTCGCTTGGACAGCGTGATCGCTGGATGGCGCAGTGCACTGCAGCAGATGCCAGTCGGCGCACAATGGCGTTTGGTGATTCCATCGGCGCAGGCGTATGGCGAAGAAGGTGCGGGGGATTTGATTCCACCCTACTCGCCCCTGGTGTTCGAGCTGGAATTGCTCGACACCAAGGAGTAACGCGCCGGCGTATCAGAGGGCAGGCGTGGCCTGTTCCTGATGGGCGTTGTGCAGGACTTCAATCAAGCAGTCCTCCAGCTCAAACCGCTCGTGCAACAACTGCCCTAAGCGTTTCAGCTCGTCGATCAGCGAGACCGAGTCATGGCAATCGCCATTATCACAGCGGTCGTTGAACGCCAGCGCCACTTCGGTGATGACCTCAATTCGCGGGTAAATCTGCTTGGCAAGATCGAGGCCACGCTGGTCACCAAAGGCCTTGGCTTCGCTGGTCAACTGTTCGTACACCTCGAAATGGCCAGCGGACACATAGTCAACCAGGATTTCGCAGAAGTGCTGCAGCGGCTCTGCGTTGGCGCTCGGAGCTTGCGGCGAACTGTTGATGGCCGCGTAGGCACTCACCAATTCCTTGCGCTCTTGCAGCCAGCGGTCGATCAGCAGGTGAACTCCACCCCAACGTTCCTGGGCGTTCTGACAACTCTCGAGCATGATGACCTCTACTTCCCTATTGCTATTAGTGTTGTACGCCCGCATCGAGACAGTTTTTTGTCAGTCCGTGCAAGGTCTGGGAAGACAGCCGTGAAACGGCAACTTTCCGGCGGTATCTGTGAGCCAGATTATTCCCGCCGGCCTGGGCCTTCAAGGTAGCGCCGGAGAAAATTTCATACAAGCGTTTAACCGGCGACTATTCGGCTTTACCCGCCACTGCGGGCTTGTAAAAGCTCAGGGTGACCTGGCCAAGATCAATGCCCCACTTCGACATACGTGCACGGTTGAGCATCACCTGGCCATCCATCAGGAACATCCAGTCATCAAAATCAACCACATAGGTTGAATCATCGACCTTCAGCCGCAGTTTGTAACGCCAGTGCAGGGCGTTGCCGGCCACCTCACCGACAGCCTCGCCAACCACATCGTCTGCCGTGCCACGCCAGCTGCCGTCAGCCTGTTTTTTAAGGGTCCAGACGCGCCGCTCGGTGCTGCCATCGCTGTAGGTAAAGCGCTCATCCAGCACGCCTACATCGCCCTCCCAGGTGCCGGTCATGGCTACATGGAAACGTTTGACCACTTCGCCGGAGCGGTTCTGGAACATCCCCCAGGCCTGCATATCACCCTTGAAGTACTCGCTCAGCTCCAGGCGCGGCTGCTCATTGGCGTAATCACTCACCTGCGGGCCGGCGCACCCTAGCAACAGCGCCATCAGACACCCCATCAACAACGTTCGCATAAGCACCTCGGGCAACAGTTATTCAGTTTTCAACGGGCAAGGCCGGCGTGCACAAACGTGCGTCGAGCAAGCGTAGGCCTTCCTGATACAGGCTATTGCTGCGCTCCAGCTCACCCAGTTGCGCCAAGAGACGAGCCAGCTCGGCACATGTTTCCGGGTGACGCTGAAAGGCCAGACTGGTTTCCAGATAATCCTTGGCCTTGCCCCATAATTGACTGTGCAGGCACAACCGCCCCAACGTCAGCAACAACCCGGCATCCTGCGGGTGTTGCTTCAGCCAAGCTTCGGCGGTTTGCAGCTGCTTGCCCAAGTCGCTGCCTCGCAGCAAGCCGTACAGGCGCACCAGAGCGGTGTCGTAGTGCTGTTTCAAGTAAGGGCGCAGCAGCGCTTCAGCCTCAGCTTCCGCACCCAACAAACGCAGTTGCTCGGCGTAAATCGCCAGCAGTTCGGGCTCCTGATGCTGTGCGGTTGGCATGGCCTGCCATGCGTGCTGCAACGCCAGCAGTGCGGCAGGCGCCTCGCCATCAGCCGTCTGCGCAGCTTGCAACAAGCGGCCACGCCAGGCCTGACGCTCAAGCTCGCTCAACTCGGCATTGCCCAGGGCTTTCTCCTTGCGCAACTCTGGCAGCAGGCCGAGCAACGCTGACCAATCGCCCGCCTGCAGATACAGCTGCTGCAGCTGACGCAAGACTAGGTGATGGTGCGGATGGCGCGAGCGCATGGCCTGCAGGGTGTCCAGCGCATCCGCCGTCTGGCCGCGCGCCAGCTGTAATTCGGCGTGCTGCAGCGCAATCGCCAGCTCAGCCTGCGGCTGGCGATTGAGCGCCTGCTCCAACAAGTCATCGCTGTCACTGTGATGCCCCAGCTGATGCGCAGCCTGCGCGGCACCGAGGTAGTAGCTCAACGGTTGCGGCGAGTCGTTGGCCGCCTGTTTAAGATGACGCAAAGCACGTGCCCAGCGACCTTCGGCAAGATCGAGAAAGCCCTGCTCAGACGCCAGCCGCACGCGACGACGTTTGTGCAAGCGTGACCACGGGTTGAGCAGGCCCCCCGATGTCACCAGCAACCTCACGCTCAATCGCAGCAGATAAACCAGCAGCCAGAGCGCCAGCGCAAGAGCGACAAATGCCCACAGGCTGGACTCATATCGAAAGCCCTGGAAAGCAATCAGTACATAGCCCTTGTGCTCCGCCAGCGGCAGACCGAACAGCACCAGACTGGCGACGCCAACAACCAGCGCCAGGATCAACAGCAACCAATAGAAGCGCTTCATTGCAGCGCCTCCTGCAGTTGCGCCTCAACATCATCGGTGGCTGCAGCGGCGGGCTCAGCTTCGACCTGCGGCTGACTGCGCGCGGCCTGCTTGGCCTGGAGATAGGCTTGCACGGCATTCAGCGTCTGGCTGAGGTCCGGCGGCGTCACTGCAATCGGGCGCTCGGCTAATTCATCAATGCGCGCACGCAGGGCGCGGCTGTTGGGGTTGTCCACATCGAAGTGCGCGTCCAGCACCTCACGCGCCTGCTGCAGGGCTTGCTGGTACACCGCCGTCTGACCGTGCAGTGCGCCCCACTGCGCCTGCTCCAGCGCCAGACTAAGGGCCAGACGCACCTGGGTCAGGCTCTGCCCGGCGAGCACAGGGCGGATATTACGGTCGGCGTTGAAATCGATACGGAAGTATTCCGACAAGGTCTGCAGGCCGCGCTGCCACCATTGCGGCTCCATGACACCTTCGTCAGCCAGCTCGCTGAGCACACCGCCCTCACCGCTGAAACTCGGGGCTAGGGCATTGAGTTGTGCCACCTGATCGCGCAGAGCGCCCAGTTGCAGAAACAGCCCGGTACGGTCTGGGTTGGCGGTCGAGCGCAACGCTTGCAGGCTCTTGGCTAATTGCTCGCGAGCAGCAAATGCGGCGGGATCATCCTGTTCGTGGAGGATTTCATTGGCAGCCTGCACCAGCGCGGTGGCGCTGTTGATGTCCTGCAACGCGGACAGGCGCAGGCTGGCCAGACGCAGCAGATGCTCGGCCTCGGCCAGGCGCCAATCCTGCCGGCTGGCACCCAGCACGGTTTCCAGGCGCTGGTTCAGTAGCTGCTGATCGCCCTGCAGCTGTGCCAGCAGGCGGCGACGGGTTTCCAGCTCCTCGACACTGGGCAGCTGATCGAGGCGAGCCTCTAATTGCTTACTCGTCTGCGCCAGGCTTTGCGCTTCACTACGCGCGTCCTGCAACTGGCCTTGCTGTTGTTGCTCGCGAGCGTCCAGCGCCTGCAACTGCCAAAGCCCCCAACCGCCTGCACCGGCACCGGCCGCCGCAACCAGTAAAGCCAACAGTGCCAGGCCGTTGCCACGCGAAGCGGGTTTGCCCGCAACCGCTGCGGGTGTAACGGGTTTCGCCGCAGCCTGCAAAGGCTCGGACGGCTGTTGGTTCACATCATGATCCTGCGGGGCTTGCTCTTTCGGAGTAGTTGCTTCGCTCACGTATCCATCCTTTGCGTCAGAGATCGGGGCAGGTTGCGCCTGCAAGGCTGCCAGCAACGCCGCGGCACTCGCGCCGCGGCAGTCCACAACAAATTGTGCACCTGCCGCACGGGCTATTTCGGCCACTCGCGGGCTGGGTACAAACAAGGGCAGCTGGGCCAGCTCAGCCCAAGCTTCAGCGGCAAGCTCGCGCAAATGCACAAAGCCCTGTCCACTGCTGACCACCAGCGCGTTCAGGCGTTCAGCCTGAATGCGTTCGGCGAGCGCAGCCGGCGGGTAATCCGGCAGCACCCGGCGATACAGTGGCAGATAGTCCACCTGCACGCCTTGGCCGCGCAAGCGCTCGGCCAGTAACTCTCGGCCACCCTCGCCACGCAGGATCAACACCCGTGGACTGGCGGTCGCCGTCAACGCCTGCTGCAGTTGCGGCAAAGCGAGCAGCGCCTCGCTGTCATCGGCCTGCTCTGGATAGTGCACCTGCAGGCTTCGCTCACGGAGAATTTGCGCAGTGGCTGCACCGACGCTGAACCAGGGCTGCTCGGCAGACACTGGCGTTTGGTAGCGATCCAACAGATCAAGCGCCAGCCGCGCCGCCGGCTTGCTCACCACGATCACCGCGCTATAGCGCTGCAGATCGGCAAGCGTGGCGCGCTGTTCAGCACTCTCGCTCAGCGCCTCGATGGCCAACAACGGCAAGCTGCTGCTGTAGATGCCCTGCTCGGCCAAGGTAGCCGCCAGCGCAGCCGATTCCTGGGCCGGTCGCGTCAGCAGCACACGCCAGCCCGTCACTCGGCAGCGGCCTCGCCGTAAACAGCTTGCAGAATGGCCGCAGCACCCTGGGCCAGCAAGGCTTCAGCCACCTGTACACCCAGCTGTTCGGCTTGCGCTAGCGGGGCACGGTTTTCTGCCCGCAGCAGTAAACCGCCATCCGGCTGACCGACCAGGCCGCGCAGCCACAGCTGCTCGCCTTCCAGCACTGCGTAACAGGCGATTGGCACTTGGCAGCCGCCATTCAGGTGCTTGTTCAAGGCGCGCTCGGCGGTCACCCGCAGCGCGGTATCGCGGTGATGCAGAGGCGCCAGCAGGGCATGGATCTCGCTGTCGGCCGTGCGGCATTCGATACCTACCGCGCCCTGACCACCCGCTGGCAAGCTGTCTTCAGCGCTAATCGAGGAACGGATGCGCGCTTCGAACCCCAGGCGAATCAGTCCGGCTGCGGCCAGGATAATGGCGTCGTACTCACCGGCATCCAGCTTGGCCAGACGGGTGTTGACGTTGCCACGCAGAAACTGGATTTTCAGATCCGGACGGCGCGCCAGCAGCTGGGCCTGACGGCGCAGACTGGAGGTGCCGACCACGCTGCCTGCGGGCAAGGCATCGAGGCTGGCATAGGTGTTGGACACGAAGGCATCGCGCGGATCTTCCCGCTCGCAGATGCAGTAAAGGCCCAGGCCTTCGGGGAAGTCCATGGGCACATCCTTCATCGAATGCACGGCGATGTCGGCCTGGTTCTCCAGCATCGCGGTTTCCAGCTCTTTGACGAATAGGCCCTTGCCACCGATTTTCGCCAGCGGCGCGTCGAGCAGCTTGTCGCCACGGCTGACCATGGGCACCAGGCTGACCTTGAGGCCAGGGTGCGCCTGTTCCAGGCGGGCTTTGACGTGTTCGGCCTGCCACAGGGCCAGGGCACTTTTACGGGTGGCAATGCGGATTTCGCGAGACATGGGCAATTCCAGAAAACGAACTGCCGGGGATAATAACAGGCTGGCCCAGATCAGGCCTGCGACCCGGAGTCATCCGGATCGCCTGAGCAGCCTCAGAGGTTGTGCATCAGCTTACGCACCCCAGCCACGTGCCGGCGGCTGACAATCAGCGCTTCCTCATTCATACCCTTGAGGAACAGCTGGAAATGCCCAAGCGGCGTGCGTTGCAGACGTTCAATGCGCTCACGAGCCACCAGCGCATTGCGGTGAATGCGCACAAAGCGATCACCAAACTCGTCTTCCAAGGCTTTCAGCGGCTCATCCAGCAGTACTTCGCCGCCCGCATGACGCAGGGTTACGTATTTGTGGTCGGCAATAAAGTAGATCACCTGATCCAGCGGAATCAGCTCGATGCCTTTGCGGGTGCGTGCACTGATATGGCTGCGCGGGCCGCCACCGCTGTCCACGGCAGGACGGGTCAGGGCGGCGAGTTGCACACGGTTGGGCCGCTCGGCCTTCTTCAGCGCCTCACTGAGGCTTTCGGCGCGCACAGGTTTGACCAGATAGCCCACGGCGCTGACCTGAAAAGCTTCCAGGGCAAATTCATCATGAGCGGTACAGAAAATCACGGCTGGCGGCGCCTCGCGCTCACACAGCCTTGCTGCCACCTGCAAGCCATCAAGGCCCGGCATGCGGATATCCAGCAACACCACATCCGGCCTCAGGCTGTCGATCAGGCTCAGGGCCTCCTCGCCGTTGCTGGCTGCGGGTTCAAGCACGCGATAGCCATCGAGTTCGCCCACCATGCGGCTTAGGCGCTCTCGGGCCAGGGGTTCATCATCGACAATCAGGACATTCATAATGCACGGGCTTCCTGCTTGGGTCTCGCACAAGGATAGCGTAGACAAGTGAAGTGGCGTCCGTCACGGCGCTCTACGCTGAGACTGGCCCGCGGCCCGAAAAGTGCCACCAGCCGCGCATCGATATTGGTCAGCGCCTGATGGGTACCGCGCGACGGCGGCTCCTCGCCTATTTGTTCGTATGGATTGCTCACGCACAGCTGGAATACCCCATCGTGATAACTTGCTTCGACCCGCACCAGACCGCCCTCAATGCGCGGCTGAATGCCGTAGATCAAGGCGTTTTCCAGTAAAGGCTGCAACGTCAGTTGTGGAATGGGCAGATCGTCCGGCACATCAACAATCTCCCACTGCAACTGTAGACGCTCGCCGAGCCGATAGCGCTCAATCGATAAATATCGTTGCGCTAGCTCCAGCTCTTCACGCCAGGGCACCAGACTGCCGGGCTTGGCCAGGCTGGCGCGGAACAGGTCGGAGAGATCGAGTACCGCCTGCTCGGCCTTGTACGGGTCGACCACTACCAGGCTGGCGATGCTGTTCAGGCTGTTGAACAGAAAGTGCGGGCGAATCCGCGCCTGCAACGATTCGATGCGCGCGCGCAGCTCGGCCTGCTCCTGCTTGCGCCACTGGCTCTGCAGGTAGAAATAGCGCAGCAGCAACGCCGACATGATCAGGCTGATCAAGGCATGGCGCAGATACAGATTGACCTCACCGGCACGCGGCAGCGGCCCGCCCAGCTCGTAATAGTCCGCCACGGCAGTACAGATCAGACTCAGGGTGACCACAATAGCGCAGCACAAGGCGCCGGCTGTGGCTGCCGGCATGCGCGCCATCAGCGGACGCAAACGGCACAGCACGGCGGCCGAGAGCAGCACAATCCACTGCACAAACAGCGACGTCAGCGCCAGGCGCACCCAATCGAAACCCGGGAGCATCGGCTCGGACAACACCAGCACCAGCACGAGCAACTCGGCCAACAGCACCATGCTCAGCAGGGCTTCTGGCTGGCAAAGCTCGGGCACGAAGAAGTCATCGACCAGTGGTGGTTGTTTTTCTGATAAAGCGCTTTTTATTTTCATCGCCGCAGTTTCCGCGTGAGCCGCCCCAGCAGCAAGATAGACAGCTGCGACCGGGCAAAATAAAGCACCGAAATGCGCCCGCCGCGATAAAACTGTGAACGGCGCAACATTGCCCTAGTGCAGCCTAGCTGCGCCCACCGACAAAGCGACGCGGCGAATTTGCCGGCCAGCCTGTTATTATCGGCGCACTTTTCCGTCTTGCCGGTCGCCCCAGCGCGGCCAGCCCGTTTTAGCGCACCAGCCGAGCGAAGCCCATGAGCACTGAAAAAACCAACCAATCCTGGGGCGGCCGCTTCAGCGAGCCCGTCGATGCCTTTGTTGCCCGCTTTACCGCCTCCGTCGAATTCGACAAGCGCCTGTATCGCCACGACATCATGGGTTCCATCGCCCACGCCACCATGCTGGCCAAGGTCGGCGTGCTGAATGATGCCGAGCGCGACGCCATCGTCGACGGCCTAACGCAGATTCAGAGCGAGATCGAAGCCGGCCAGTTCGACTGGCGCGTCGACCTGGAAGACGTGCACATGAACATCGAAGCGCGCCTGACCGACCGCATCGGTGTCACCGGCAAGAAGCTGCACACCGGCCGTAGCCGCAACGACCAGGTGGCTACCGATATCCGCCTGTGGCTGCGCGACGAGATCGACCTGATCCTGGCCGAGATCACCCGCCTGCAGCAGGGCTTGCTGGAGCAGGCCGAGCGTGAAGCCGAGACCATCATGCCGGGCTTCACCCACCTGCAAACCGCTCAGCCAGTGACCTTCGGCCACCACCTGTTGGCCTGGTTCGAAATGCTCAGCCGCGACTACGAGCGCCTGGTCGATTGCCGCAAGCGCACCAACCGCATGCCGTTGGGCTCGGCGGCGCTGGCCGGCACCACCTACCCGATTCAGCGCGAAGTCACCGCGCAGTTGCTGGGTTTCGACGCCGTTGGCGGCAACTCGCTGGATGGCGTGTCGGATCGCGATTTCGCCATCGAATTCTGCGCCGCCGCCTCGATTGCCATGATGCACCTGTCGCGTTTCTCCGAAGAGCTGGTGCTGTGGACCAGTGCGCAGTTCCAATTTATCGACCTGCCGGATCGCTTCTGCACGGGCAGCTCGATCATGCCGCAAAAGAAAAACCCCGACGTACCCGAGCTGGTGCGCGGCAAGACTGGCCGGGTATTCGGCGCGCTGATGGGCCTGCTGACCCTGATGAAAGGCCAGCCGCTGGCCTACAACAAGGACAACCAGGAAGACAAAGAACCGCTGTTCGACGCCGCCGACACCTTGCGCGACTCGCTGCGCGCCTTTGCCGACATGATCCCGGCGATCAAGCCCAAGCATGCAATCATGCGTGAAGCGGCGCTGCGCGGCTTCTCCACCGCCACTGATCTGGCCGACTACCTGGTGCGCAAGGGTCTGCCGTTCCGCGATTGCCACGAAATCGTCGGTCATGCGGTGAAGTACGGTGTCGAGTCCGGCAAGGATCTGGCCGAGATGAGCCTGGAAGAACTGCGCCAGTTCAGCGAACAGATCGAACAGGACGTGTTTGCCGTGCTGACCCTGGAAGGCTCGGTCAATGCTCGCGACCATATCGGCGGCACCGCACCGAATCAGGTAAGAGCAGCG
>TARA_R110002072_G_scaffold1780_3_pt1 | contig 60595 bp, 42 predicted proteins | sample TARA_R110002072 | Tara Oceans TARA_R110002072 (sample SAMEA4397118) | marine metagenome | biome: Polar Biome; feature: [SRF] surface water layer (ENVO:00010504); material: water (ENVO:00002006), including particulate matter (ENVO:01000060) such as... | depth 5 m | reverse complement strand
CAGCAGTTGCGGGCTAATGGTCAGTTGGTCGCAACCGGCCAGCGCAAGCACCTGGTCTTTGCTTCGAAAGCTCGCGCCCATCACGATAGTCTTGTAGCCGTGCTGTTTGTAATAGCTGTATATCCTTCGAACGGACAGAACACCGGGGTCTTCTTCAATCGGATAGCTGTCTCGGCCAGAACTCGCCTTGTACCAATCGAGAATCCGGCCAACAAAGGGAGAGATCAGAAATACGCCCGCGTCGGCACACGCAACTGCCTGACCAAAACCGAATAGCAGCGTGAGATTACACTGGATGTTTTCTGCCTCGAGAATCCTGGCTGCCTGTATGCCTTCCCAGGTGGAGGCTGTTTTGATTAGGATGCGGTCGCTGGTAACTCCATTGGCTGCGTAGAGCTTGATGATGCGTCTGGCGCTTTCGACAATAGCGTTACTATCAAATGAGTATCTGGCGCTAACCTCAGTCGAGACCCGGCCGGGGATATGCTGGACAATTTCGCCGCCAATCCGAACCGAAAGCATTTCCACGCTGTGCTCGAGTTGACCTTCGAGGTTGTCTGAATGCTGTTTGCCGTAATCCAGTACTTCCTTTAGTAGTGGCTCATAGGCGGGCAACTGGGCCGCTTTTAAAACCAGAGATGGGTTTGTGGTTGCGTCAACAGGTAGATAACTTTTAATGGCATCCAGGTCGCCGGTGTCCGCAACGACCACTGTCATTGATTTAAGCTGCTCGAGTTTATTCATTCTAACTTTCTGACCGTATTAAATTATATGCGGCAGATTGTCATGCTCGCTATAGAACGGCAAGAAATAGAGTTCTCTGCTCCTACAAGTAGCGCTCTTTGAATTGAACTGCAAGTACTTCGCATCATCGATTTGGAAGCAGCGTAAATTGTCTTCTTCACAAATGGTAAGCACGCTCTAAAAAGGGCTTATGCATCACTGGTGATACACAAACTCCGATTACGTATCATTTATTGTTGTTATTGATACACAACAGTACTAATATCTCCAATACTCATCGTAGCTCGAGAGTATCGTGCAACCCTATAAACCCGAAACACTTCCCATCCAGAATATAGACAAAAATGCGCTATTCACGGCAGTTGGCGAGGCTAATGCTGCCCTGGCGCGTTATGACGGCCTCTTGATGGGAGTGGTTAACCCAACAGTTATGCTATCCCCGCTCACCAATCAAGAAGCCGTTCTATCATCAAAGATTGAAGGTACACAGGCAACGATCGAGGAAGTACTGGAGCACGAAGCTGGCCAAGAATACGATGAGGATAAAAAAGAAGACATCCAGGAAATCCTCAATTATCGTCGAGCTCTGATGCTAGCAAAAAACAGCGTTGTTGACCGGCCCATCCGTTTGAGCCTTATTAGAGACATGCACAGCATTCTTATGGAAAGTGTCCGCGGGGAGAATAAGACACCAGGTCAATTCCGAAACGACCAAAATTGGATAGGTGCACCGGGCTGCACAATAGAGCAAGCTACATTTGTACCGCCTAACCCTATTCAGCTAGTTGACCATCTTGAAGCCTGGGAAATATATCTTGGTATCGATGATATCGACCCGATAGTGCAAACGGCTATCGTTCACGCGCAGTTTGAGCTGCTGCACCCCTTTAAAGACGGTAACGGCCGAATTGGTCGTCTGCTTATTCCGCTAATTTTGTTTAGCAAACAATGGCTCTCTAGCCCCATGTTTTATTTATCAGCTTATCTAGAGTCCCATAGAGAAGAATACTATGCCCGCCTTCGAGCAATTTCTGAGCATGGGGACTGGACCGGTTGGTGTGCGTTTTTCCTCGAAGCGGTAATTGTTCAAGCTCAGCAAAACGGCCGAACATTGAGAGAGATAATGGATCTATATGAAGCCACCAAAATACAAGTAAGAGAAATTACTCACTCACCACACAGTCCTCAGTTAATAGATGCATTGTTTGATCGACCGATATTTACTGCCGCTGATATTGCCAAACGAGCCCATGTGCCTAAGCCAACGGTGCATAAACTGATCAAAAGCCTTATGAAGGAAGGTTTGCTAGAAACTGTTCGTGAAGCTTCTGGTCGTAGACCAGCAATACTAATCTTCGCAGAATTACTAAATACACTTGAGCGCAAACAATTGGTTTAAGTTTTGAAATTTGTGACTAGAGAACACTATGCCCACATTGGATTGGATCGGCAAAAAAGCCGTAGTGAAACATCATAAAGACGTGCCGTATCGTTTGCTGGAGCCGGTAAAAGATTTGTCGCACGGTGATCCTGAGAGTGGGAACTTGATTGTTCAAGGTGATAATTTACATGCGCTGAAGGCTTTGCTGCCCCGTTACGCAGGCAAGGTGAAATGTATTTATATCGATCCACCGTACAATACAGGTAATGAGGGGTGGGTCTATAACGACAATGTCAATAGTGCTGAAATTAAGCAGTGGTTGGGGGATGTGGTTGGCAAGGAATTTGATGATTTAGGCCGCCATGATAAGTGGCTCTGCATGATGTATCCGAGGCTTCTATTACTTAAGCAATTCTTAACCAGTGATGGTGCAATTTTTATTTCGATTGATGATAACGAAGTGGCTACTTTGCGATTACTAATGGATGAAATTTTCGGGAAGAGTAATTTCATAGCATCGGTATTGTGGCAAAAAGTCTATTCTCCCAAGAATTCAGCTAGGCATCTCTCAGAAGATCACGATTATGTCCTTATATACGCCTTAAGCGCGAATGCTTGGAGACCCAATCTGCTACCTAGAACGGAAGACCAGAATGCGGCGTATAAGAATCCCGACAATGATGCTAGAGGAAATTGGAAAACTGGAGATCTTTCTGCGCGTAACCATTACTCAGCTGGAACTTATGCAATTACGTGCCCATCTGGGAGGGTTATTAGCGCTCCGCCGAAAGGAATGTATTGGCGCGTTTCTCGTGAACGGTTCGACATTCTCAATGCTGATAATAGAATCTGGTGGGGCAAGGATGGGAACGCAATCCCGCAGATAAAAAGGTTTCTCAGCGAAGTAAAAGATGGACGAGTACCACAAACCATGTGGTTCTATAAGGAAGTTGGCCACTCTCAAGAAGCTAAAAAGGAGCTGATTGAGCTAGTAAACTTTGAGAGCTCGGATGATGTCTTTATCACGCCTAAGCCAACACGTCTGATACAGCGAATCCTACAGATAGGTAGCGATAAAGACTCAATAATATTGGATTCATTCGCTGGTTCGGGAACGACAGGTCATGCAGTACTTAAACAAAATTCAGAAGATGGCGGTTCACGCAAAGTTATCATGGTTGAAATGGATTCCAATATTGCCAGTAATGTAACTGTTGCAAGGATGGATAGCGTTGTAAATGGTTACACGACGGCCAAAGATAAAGAAATAGATGGCTTAGGAGGAGGTTTCCAGTTCTGTCGACTAAGCGAAAAACCTTTATTCAATGCCAATGGGCAAATTCGCGAAGATGTTACCTTTGCTCAATTAGCAGAATTCATCTGGTTCTCGGAATGTGGCAGCGGCTTTACCGGCGAGACAAATTCACCACTACTAGGCGTGTTTGAAGGCAGAGCAATATTCCTCCTTTATAATGGAATTCTAAAAGACAAGTCAATAAACGGCGGCAATGTTTTGACGACGCCTGTACTCGACATTCTTCCTAAATTCGATGGTCCCAAAGTTATTTATGCTGCAGCGTGCCGATTGGGAAAAACACGAATGGATAAGTTAGGTGTTCAATTCAAGCAAACGCCCTACGCGCTGGAGATATAAGTATGGCGGCTTTTATACCAAAGAACTACCAAAGTGCCGTATTGGAAAGTGTGGAAAGCTACCTTCGCGCCTGTCGCGAACTTGGTAATGCCAATACCGCCTTTTACCAAACTACTCTTGATTTGTGGGGGCGAGGTAGTCAGTTCAATCCAATCGAAGGCTTTGCTGCCGACATGCCATATTTTTGTTTACGGGTACCTACTGGCGGTGGCAAAACCTGGTTGGCTGCAAAGTCGGTTTCCTTGATTAATACGCACTTATTGAGTGCCGAACATAGCATTATCCTTTGGATCGTCCCCAGCAACGCAATTCGGGAACAAACGCTGAGAGCGCTTAAAAATCGACTGCATCCTTATTTTCAAGCTCTGCAAGAAGCTGGACCTGTAACTGTGTTGGATCTTGATGAGGCAAAAAATGTTACTCGTGCCACGCTGGATACTTCGACCACTGTTATTGTCACGACTCGTCAGGCCTTTCAGGTTGGGGACACCGAGATTCGAAAAGTTTATGAATCTAGCGGTGCGCTCATGCATCATTTTGATAGTTTACACTCTGAACAACGTGCTTTGCTCGAAGGGCAAGACGGTGTTGTGCCTTACTCACTCACAAACGTCCTGCGTTTGCGCCGACCCTTTGTCGTTGTCGACGAAGCTCACAATAGTCGGTCAGAGCTTGCCTTTGAAACGTTAACTCGGTTCAATCCTAGCGGGATAATGGAGCTCACCGCGACTCCGGATATGGATAAAACACCCAGCAATGTATTGCATAGTGTTTATGCAGCTGAACTCAAGGGAGAAGAAATGATAAAGCTCCCGATACGCCTTGAAGCGGAACCCGACTGGCAGCAGTGTTTAGCAGATGGGATCTCTCGTCGTGATGAATTACAAAACATTGCGGAAGAAGAACGACGTCAAGGTGCTAATTATTTAAGGCCGATAGTACTGATTCAAGCACAAGCACATAGTAGCTCTAAAGATACCCTTGACGTGGAATGTGTCTTCAAGGAACTCATTGAGAACCATCGCATTCCTGAGCAAGAAATTGTTATTGCGACGGGAGAAAGAAAAGGTTTAGAGTCAATTGATGCCGAATTCGATGACGGCATTCTTGCAGAAGCGTGTCCAGTAAAGTATGTCATCACCCAGAAAGCTTTAGCTGAAGGTTGGGATTGCCCCTTTGCTTACATTCTCGTCAGTATGGCGGATGTGCACTCATCAACAGCCGTAGAACAACTGCTAGGTAGAATACTCAGGCAACCTGGAGCCAAACACCGGGAGAGCGAGGCATTGAATCGATCCTATGCCTTTGTCGTATCAAAAGATTTTAATGCAACTGCCGAGGGGCTTCGCGACCGGTTGGTACAGGGAGGGGGATTCGATCGAAAAGAGGCTGCTGCATTTGTAACCGTCGCAGATCCCAAACAAGAATATCTAGATTACCGTAATCCCATTCACAGGGCTGTGATACGTCCGGTAGTTATTAAGCTTGGAGAAATTCCAGAGTTAAAGCAGATTCCCAAAGGGGCTCGAGGCAAAATAAAGTGGGACAAAAAAACCAATACATTAACGATTAATGAACCTCTAAGTCCGGAAGAAACAGAAGAAATTAAGGCTGTACTGAGTAAGCCGGAATCAATCGATATTGTTGAGACGGCTAGTGTTGAAAGCCGAACTACGGCAATCGAGTTTTTCCAGACGCCTGCAGAAATGGGTATACCGTTTGAGGTTCCTCAACTGGTCCTCAAATACCAGGAAGAATTAGAGCTTTTCGAAGACCCAGAACAACTGAATTACCCTTGGGACCTCTCTGTTTATGATGCGCATCCAACAGCGGACGAACTCTCGCGTCTTGATGTGATCAATCGCGTGGCAGCTGGTGGAGACCTTGATGTCGATGAAGACAGCGGGAAAATGAAAGTGAGTTTTATTGCCAACCTGCAACGAGACCTTGGCCTAAGTTACAAGCCAGAACATTGGGACGAAACGAAGCTAACTGCCTGGTTATGCCGCAATCTCACAGACACCACTCTTACTCACGAGAGTAAACGCGCATTTGTTTCCGCGTGGGTTGACCATTTGGCGAAACGTGAAGACATGGACCTCGGCAGAATAAACCAAAGAAAATTTGAAATTCGAAATCTTCTGGAAGCCAGGTTCAACCAGCTTCGCCGAGAAGCGGCAAGTGATGCGTATCAAAACTGCTTGTTTGGTGAAAATGCTACGGATAGGATTGGTGTTAGCGACGAGTATGCATTCACATTTAATCCCTACGCTTACGCACCGAATCGTGACTATGATGGGCGTTATGGCCCTTATGATTTTCATTCCCATTACTACGGCCGTATAGGCGATTTTGATTCGAAAGAAGAATTTGAGTGCGCCGTATGGTTAGATCAACAAGCAGAGGGAGGTCGCATTGAATTTTGGGTGAGGAACCTTGTCAGGCGTGAAGGTTCGTCTTTTTCACTGCAAAAAGCTGACGGGAAATTTTATCCTGACTTTGTTTGTAAGTTGTCGGACGATGGCCCAATTTTAGTTGTCGAGTACAAAGGAGGGAATATGTGGAATAACCCAAAGGTCGAAATGGATCGTAAGGTAGGTAATTTATGGGCTGAAATGTCGGATGGGAAATGCCGTTTTGTGATGCTTAAAGACAAGGAATGGAATGCCATAGATGCTTGTTTATAAGTTTCAAGCTAGAACAACTTGGTTGGTAAACAGGAAGATGTAGTGTGGTTATATGTTAAACGGGGACCCGCGGTATCTTGGGCCAGGATGGTGTCTTACAACGATGACAGGCTGTGCGAAAGTCTGGATAGGTCGACACAGACGAGGCATGGCCAAAGCGTCTGGACTCAAATTGGGTGTCTCCCAATGATAGAGAAATGTCAATTCTTAGGTTCATATCCCGTTAACTCCATATAACCCCGACCCAATCTATTACCTTTTTGGTCCAGTACTTCCACCAGCCCTTCCCAGTAGAGAATCGAAAGATTAACGGTTTGTTGATCCAACAGTGCATTGATTGTTAATTGTTCTTCTCCCAGATTAAGCGTCCAGCTGACGGGCCAGTTGATGCCACGGGCGTCTTTGTAAAACCGAATAGGCGTGAGCAAAAAGTCATCCCTGCCTAATAACGTAATGCCCGGGTCACCCTTACCGACAACAGTCTGTTGTTGTACCAGTTGTGGATGAACGACTACCAGACCGTGATCATAATCGTCTCTGGCGCCATCATGTCTGCGTAATTGGAATGCCATGATGCTGCGTTGATCACTGAGCTGTAGAGAAAACCAATCCCATCCTGCTAGTGACTCACCGAGGACCGACGTACTCCATTCACGGTCGAGCCAGCCGAGACCTTTCACTTTCAAGGCGCGCCCATTGAGTTTGAGTGTGCCGCTAAGTTGCAAGCGTGGAATTGAATAATAGTAGCTCGCAGCATCTGGTCCTTTTTTCGATAAGCCGCGATTGCCCTGTAAGACGATGGGCCCGGTTTGCTGGATCTGCAGGTCGACTCCAAACCGATTGGACTCTTCTGCAATGAGGCTCAGGTCCAATTTATCTTCAGCATCACCTGATAGTGTCCAGTCCTCGATCAGTGCGCGAAATTGTTTGCCGGTTGAAACGCCAGCCAGTTCAGGGTGGCCCCGGGCAAACCTTTCGGCTTTAAAATGAGTGGCCGTCGAAATGTCACTGACTGCCAGATGTCCCAGATAGGCTTGACCGGTGTGCCAGGGGCCTTCGCCAGTTGGCTGTGGAGATAGGGCTTGTCTAAACAGCGTAAAATGCACGCCATACTCATGACCCTCTTCGTCCTCAAGTAATGCCGTCAGGTACCACCATTCACTTCGGTATCGATTATGCGGTCCGTGGTCTAACGGAAATACAAAGTCTCGTTTTTGATTTGCGAGCGCAAAGCCCTGATCTTCTGGTTTACCGAGTATATTGTTTAATCGCAATCCGGAGACGGCAGGTGAAGCAGGTCCAACATCCGGCTGGCAGGCGGTAATCACAAGCGTCGAGAGGCACACAAACAAAAATACTATCGGTCTAGCGTTCACCAAAGGCTCCTTCTTCTCGACCGCCGCTCTGTAGTATTCCGGCTGCAATAGCAGCCAGCATTCCCCAGGTGCAGGAGGCTAGCAGTGATGCTGTTGACAGCTGCAAATCGATGGTCCAGCCGAAGGCTCTTGGATTAATAACGTTACAGAGTATCCAGCCGAATGCTATGCCAAGGGGTAGTGCAATGATGATAGCGACGAGGCCGAGCCCGGTGCCCAGTGCAATATTCATGATCAGTTGTTCGAGGCGATTAACCCCCAGGGTGTTTAACAACTGCCTGCCGGTTTGTCGATTCAGGCGCATGGTGGTCACGGCGATATAGACGCTGATTGTGGCAACTAACAACGCGATGCTTATTAGAACCGTGGTAATGGCGAAGGTCTGATTGAATGTATCCAGGGCAACGCGTCGAATATCAGACTGAAGACTCAAACTAAGGTCAGGAAATGGTTTTTGCAGTTCTTCGATCAGGGCTTCGGGATAATCACTGTTAAATGATATTGAATCTATCTGCAGCTCAGTTGCAAAGCTGGCGGCTAGCGCACTGCCTTCATTAACAATAAGCCTGGGCTGTAGATCCCCAAATGCGGAGAACTGTCCAGCGACGGTCATGGTTTCGCCTGAGACCGTCAGTAGGTCGCCAGCTGAAAGCTGTAACGCTCTAGCGGCCTGCTCACTTAAAAGAATTTCATGAATCCCAAGGTTTCCATCGTACCCATAACGTGAGGATTCGAAGCCATCCATACGAGTGATATTCAACTCCATCGATAGTCCATTGACGCGCAAGTTTGCCTGCCGATATACCTGTATTCGGTCTGCAAGCGTGATTGGATTGTTACTGTCAGATAGCCTACCCAAAGTCGTTTCGTCGCCCTGTGCGACCAAATCGTACTTTAACCGGTGATCGAGCATTTGATTAAAATCGACCCGAAAACTATCCACCATCAGCGCTACGCCAATCGCGGTTGCTATCGCCAGGGCGAGGCCAGTGATGGCAATGCTAAGTTCTCCTGGATGCCAGAGCGCCTCCCTAACACCAATCCGCATTAGGTAGGAACCACTAATCATCGCGGACCATTCCTTCAAACGACTGAGTAAAGGCGCAATGAGCTGTGAGGCGGCCAGACTTAATACCGCAATGGCAAAAAATCCGCCCGCGAGTCCTGTCTGGGGCTGAAAGATGCACCAGATTGCGGCGATTAATAGTGCTAGCGTAATCATCATGGGCAGAACAGAGCGGCGAGTTTCTTGCTGTGATCGATGGAACGCCCAGCCACCACCGAGCAAACAAACCGCAACGGAAGATCCCACTGCTTTGAAAATAACCCAGCGATCCAGTTCCAACTCAAATGTCTGTCCTGGTATCGCAGATGTCAGCAACCAACTGGCGAGCCACCACCCGGCGACAAGACCAAGAGCCGCGGCTAACGTTGCCACGAATCCGATAGAAAAGAGGAAGTAACCGCGCAGTTGTTGCCATTCAACACCCAGGACATGCAGGCGATCAAAGACAGGCCAAAGGCGCCTTAACCAGGAGACTGCGACCTGATAGATAAGTAACCAGGCGACCAGAAGGGCGAGCATGCCCAATGCCGAGATGTTAAAAAGAATCGATTTACCAAACTCTTGAGCGGGATACTGTTCTGCCCTACTGATGAGTTGCCAGCCGGCAGGAAGGTTGAGGGTCGGCTTGGCGGAGGGAAACCCGGCACCGAAGCCCGGCAGGAGTTTCTCAGCGATCGCAATGATGTCGGCAGCAGGCTCACTTAACACCAGGCCGATGTAGGAGAGTTTACTGTCTGGCCAATCCAGCAGGTCATGGGCAGTCGCTATGTCTGCCAGTAAGGTACCTTTGGGTGCATCTATAATGCCATTGATAGGCAGCGATAATTGACCCTTAAGACTCTTATCTATCCAGACGCCGTCCCAGGCCAGTTGCCGCGCGATAGAGTTGGCGTTGGCGACTGGCGGTCTCGCGAGTAGGTCAGCGCCCAATACCCGAACACTATGGTGTTGGTTTTGACCGTCAATATTCAGGGTAAGCTGTGCGGTTTTATCTATTAACGGAGCGAGTTGCTGTATTGGGGGTAAAACGCCAGTCCGCCAGAAGCGCCGTAAAGCAAAGTAGTCCGAGGTGTTCAGGTTGTCTCGATGCAGATAATGGCTGTATCCAGCGAGAGCATTGGGTATTTGACCATCTAGTCGGTTCGAAATACTGGTACTGACCAGATGCACACTAACAATCGATGTGACACCCAGCGCCATTCCAATCAGGGCCAGAGCTGTAGACCAGGGTGTTCGCGCCAGAAACCTCAGTAGTGCAAGGGCAATCATTACAGAGGTTGTGCTTTTTGCGAGGTTGTTGCTGGGGATAATGTCCCATCTAACTGCGACGAGCTATCCAGGCGAAGCGGTCTGGCTAAGTGCAACCGGGTGTGCGCCATTGCGGCAATTTGTGTGTTGTGGGTAGCTAACACTAGAGAAATATTCTGCTCCCGACAGCTGCTAAACAGCAGGTCCGCAACAAGGGCAGTGTTTTCAGCATCAAGATTGCCGGTGGGTTCATCTGCCAACAATAGTGTTGGTTTGAGTAACAGTGCCCTGGCCACTGCGACGCGCTGTTGTTCACCACCGGAAAGCACATCTGGAAAGTCGTTGAGCCGATCCGACAGGCCGAAATCTTTAAGCAATGTTGTCGCCTGTCGTTCAAGGTCGGGTCGACGATTTAATCGCGCGGGCAAACGGACATTCTCCAGAATCGTTAAGGTCGGAACCAGGTTGAAGAACTGGTAGACGTAACCTATGTGTTGCCGGCGTAGTGAGGTTCGGTTTCGTTCGTTGGCGGTAGCGTATGAAAAAACCTTGTCTCCCAACTGAAGGGTAATATCGCCCTGATCTACTTCCAGTAATCCCGCCAGCAGGTTTAACAGGGTCGACTTTCCTGAGCCGCTGGGACCGGTCACAGAAAGGGACTCTCCAGCAGCAAGCGTAAATGTCAGGTCGGCTATGACCTCGATCTGACGGTCACCATCTTGATAGTGTTTGCTGATATGTTTAACACTCAGCGCCGTGGGGGTTGTCATCCTGTTAACTCGTAACTCAGAGTAAGGTGACAGGGTAAAACAGTAGGGCGATGAGAGATAGGGTGCTCTCTATGTCCGCTGTTTGGGTACCCTTTTTCGCCTATCGTCCTAAATAGGTCTAGTATGCGCCCCAACTATCGCTCGCTTATAAACGGGTGCAATCGTGAGCCTGAAGAGGAAAAGCAGTGAACAAATGGGAAGAGTTGGATACAGCGGAAATTCCCAACGGTGGTGGCACGCTGCGCCTTTTGCGGCGGGGTGATGAGTTTTCCATCCGAATTGTAGGTACCCAGGGTGACCTGATGAATAGTCGTACCCATGGGTCGGAAGATGCGCTCGGTACCTTAGCCTGTGCCCATTGTAGCAACTCAGGATCAGCCGAAATTTTAATTGGTGGTCTCGGCATGGGCTTCACACTAGCGGCTGCGCTAGAAGCATTGCCGCCCACGGCCAAAGTTGTTGTCGCAGAATTGGTTCCGGGAGTGGAAAAATGGAATCGTGAATTGCTTGGTATGTGTGCAGGTAACCCTTTGTCTGACGATCGAGTAGAGGTTCAAATCTCAGATGTGGGCCGGCTTATTAATCACGCTACCGATGCCTATGATGCAATCTTGTTGGACGTCGACAATGGACCTGAAGGATTAACACATTCTGATAATGACAGCCTTTATTCTCTAACGGGTTTGGAATGCGCATATAATGCGTTACGCAAAACTGGGGTTTTAGCGGTTTGGTCCGCATCAAAATCCCCCAGATTTACCTCTTTACTCAAGAAGGTTGGTTTTAAGGTAGACGAACGCCAGGTTCGCGCACACGGTGGCAAAGGCTCGCGACATGTGATCTGGCTTGCTACTCGTTAATGTCTGAGTTTGATGCCCCGGCGTTTTGCCAGTTTTGCCAGGGCTTTGGCCATGCTCGATTCACCATCGGCGAGCCCGACAAATTCAGGTAAAAATTCCTGAACGATACAATCGGATTCTGCTTTTATTGCTGCGGAGCGAGGTTCCCCGGTCAGAAACGACATTTCTCCAAACACGCTGCCGGAAAGCAACCAGGCTAGTACATTGTCCTCTTCTTTTGGGCCTCCTTCTCCTGCGTCGTTTTCGTCAGGACGGCTGACGCTCATAAGGCCAGCATTGAGTATAAAAAAGTTTCTGGAGACTTCTCCCTGTGTTAATAGCGTTGTGCCTGCTTTGACAACCCGAAGGCGGCCATACAACTCCAATGTCTCGAGTTCAGTTGTATTCAGTTCTCTGGCGAGATTACTGTCATACAGCGATACAAAATCCCTCGATTGCATCACACCCAATACATTTGCTTTGGAGTCAGTTTGAGTAAATTTCCAGGCCAACTCATTCAAGCGTTCACGATGTAGAAATCGTCGGTCGTCCTGTATGCCAATTGAAGCTAAATCTACTTCTGCAAAGTGCACGTCTGCAATGTCCATTGCATGCATTGCTTCCAGTGCTGTGATCTCAGGCGGGAGTAGCAAAGTATTTTTTCCATTCTGGTTTTCTTGATGACTTTGGATGGCCGCCAACTCAATTGATTCTCTGCTGTCCTGTTGCAGAATGTCTTCTAGCGAGCTTGCCAGTTCGCGAATCGGTGTTACGCCAAGGCGACGAACCGGCGTTGATTCCTCATAACTCAAGCCTCGCTCTCGCAATCTCCGGTCGAAGAATGACCTGCCCATAAAACCAGAATAAATGTAGCAGGTAATGACGCAGGTCGAGAAGCCGAGGGACGCAACCTGATAACTCTGGGTCATCTCCAAAATAATAATGGCGGCGGCAAAGGGTGCTCCAGCTAGTGCGCTTGCAACGGCAAAGGCGGAGATGACAGGAAATACATCTATGGAAGTTTGGATATCAGTTACCGCTGCGAGGGGTGTTGCTAACAAAAAATTTCCAAATATCGCCCCCACCACCGCACCTATAAATAAGCTTGGGGCAAATAGGCCACCGTAGAATCGAAGCGCGACGCTGATCCCCGTGGCGAAAAATTTAGCGACGAGCAATAACAACAATAGCAAGGTGGCGTATCGAGTAGTAAATAGGCTCTGGACAAAGTCCATACCGGTACCCAGTACCGCTGGAATAAATAGAGCAATAGCAAACAACATTGCCGCAGCCCAGACTGGACTGAGCGCGGGTATAGGGATTCGTTTTGGTAATTCCTGGAGAAATAACTCAAGCGCCTTTGTAAAAGCGATGGCAACTATACCCAGGGCAATACCCAGGATGGCGGCTGTAATGAGGCTACTAATGCCTAGTTGAAAATTACTGGTATCCAGTTCGAAGACAGGCTTCGAGTTCATTGCCAGGGCGATTCCCCAGGCTGTGGAACTGGCAACCGCCAGAGGCAGGAAGTCCCGAAGGTTCATCCTGCGCATCACAAATTCGGTGGCGAATAGGGCTGCGCCAATTGGTGTCAAAAATGCTGCTGAAATTGCCGCGGCGACTCCGCAGCCAACCAGGGTCTGCCAGGAAATATGTGCGGTGCCCATAACCCGCCGCATCACTTCTGCGACAAAGGAACCAAAATGAATCAGGGGGCCATAGAGACCTACAGATGCACCGCTAGCGGTACTGATGCCGGCGATTAGGGTTGAGATTAAGCTAGTTATAGGTGGTATGCGATGATCTGGGTCCGCCAGAGAATGCAAGGTGTCCGGCGGCGAAGATACCTTGCCATCGGGCAGCGCCTTTAATAATGCGCTAACAATAAGTGCACCCATGAATAACGCGGTGCCGGAATAGATGATCCAGTTGGCGTTTGGAATAGAAAAAATTTCGCGAGAAGCATGTTGGTGCCAAAAGCTGAATATGCGACTGGACCCAGTGGTGAGTAGCCAAACCGCCATGGCAGTTGCCACACCGATAATAGCGCTTGCGAGGATTCTCGTGCCTGCGTCGCTGAGAAACTCTCGATAGATCAACCGGTCCCGTTGCGCCATATAACTAACCTTTTGGATAGCAGTGTTACATTCTATGCCTGGTTGAGCAAAATTGTATCGGTGTATGGCGTTTAACGAGTGTCTGTATGGATGGGGCAGGAGGGAAGGGGACATCACGATGTACTTATTCTGGTGGTGTTTGAAAAATGTCCGTTTCTGGATGAAACGCAAACCAGGCGAACCAAAAAGAGACAACGGAAGGGTAGGCCTGCCCATTCTTGGATTCGATGGTTGCGGTTTGAGAAGCTTTATCCCAATGAATGAGAAAGCTTTCACCGCCGACGGTGTCTGGGAAACTTGATTTGTTGTGCTTCTCGAGTTCAATGAAGGGGTAAGCCTTGAACTGGCCCTGGTATTCGACGCCTAAAACACTTTCCTTGGGATGGTAAGTCTTTGGTGCTTTGTGGTTAACCTCAAAAAATAGTCTGCGACTTTTCTCGTAACCCCGATAGGGAGATTGCTTATAGTTACGTTCAAATCCTGTGTCGCGACTTAAGACAACCGTTTCCGGATGTAACGACTTCCAATGTTTCCAGGTGGTGTGGGTCACGGGTATCTGAGGTAATCCTGCTCCTTTCAACGGACCTGAAATGGCCTTTGCCAATAGTTGTGACCACAGGGACTCACTGTTTCGATCGTAAAGTAACATGTCCGAGTTATACAACAGGCCGGAAACTCCAAATATCAACGCTGTATCGGCAATGTTGGTTGTGAAAGCCATCCCAGATCCACAGAGTGGACAATAGGAAATTGTGAAATTTTGGTCGGCGACATGATCGTTGACGAGCTCATGCCAGTTCAAAATTCGCACAGGGTAGGCTCGTACCTTGCCTGCTATTTCAATACCCAGAACCCGGTCCTCATCTGCTAACCATTGAACATTTTTTACAACATCAAATTTGGGCAGATCAATGGCGGGAATACCATCCCTTGGTGGTCCGCCTGAGACAATTTCGTTCAGCGGAACGAGGGGGTCAATGATCTCGAATCCATTCTTAGCCGCGAAGCTCACTTGATAAATCAGGCTGATCAGAAAGAAAGTAAGAAGTCTGTGCATGGTCAGTATGACCGGAGTTAGACCTTAGTGATTTCACAAGCGCCATTGCGTCCCGATTAGCATTGTGTGGCGCCGATATCATCATGCGGTATTCGTCCTAGTTAAGAGGTTTTGAAACATTAATTGGATCGTTAAGGTCTAGTTATTAACCTCTATGACAATTACGGAGCGTGTTTAATATGGATGCGTATGAATCAACAATTTCCAATGAAGTAAATTTAATTTTTCGATCAGCCTCGAAGCTAGCTAGCTTGTTTATGCTGACGATATTGATGAGTGGCCATAGTATGCACGCTATAGCTGCAGAGCAACTTGCCGTGCCTGATCCGCTCCAATTTGAGGAAAGAAAAGGCTGGAAGCCATTCTGGGCAACGATCTTTATGGGTAACAGAATTGGTCTTGAGTATAACGAGGGCAGAAATTTCCGAGGTGTCGAAATTATAAGGGGCATTCCAATTATTGGGTTTGTAGTGATGCTGCCGAAATTCTGTGCCGAGGCATTGTCACTAAACGGTATGCAGCATATTGCTAATGAAACCGGTATCGATGAGCCTAAACGACTACGTTACGAGGAGGCTATTGCTCGTTTGCAACGTGAGGGGAATCACGAAACAGCGGATCTACTCTTAGCCAGGTCTCCATTGGATGAAAACAACTATCCCTACAGAGAAAAGAAACTGTCAAATCGGTTAAAATCAGGCATGTTAGAACTCTTTGTTGGGCATCGAGATGCACTTGAGTGGAATGAAGGGAGAAAGATCCGGAAGGTTGAATGGGCTTCAATTTTGATTGTGCCTCGAATCTTTCCAGCCATCGAAGCCTTTAAAGGGAAGCGCATGTCAGATATAGCCGTGGCTGAAAAGTTAGACGAAAAGTTTGGCCAAGGCGTGCAACTCTAGTCTAACCTAAAAATTCGCCAGGCAGTTCTGACTGACAATATTATGATGGGGTGTCATCTTGCTTGCGTCTGCTTTTCATGAGTTTCTTGAGCTGTTCGTCGATAAACTCTATGCCCACCAATACGGTGACGCTGATGAGTGAAAGTGAAAATGCACCTAGGAGCTGACCAAATCCAACAGCGGAACCTATCGCCGCCAGTAGCCAAATCACAGCGGCTGTGGTGACACCAGTCACTCTACCGTCCTTGGCAAGGATGACGCCGGCGCCAAGAAAACCTACACCAGTTACGATTTGGCCGAGAACTCTGGCGGGGTCCCCAACGGGACTAGAGTTTGTTAGTCCGAGGTGCACGAATACCGCACAACTCAGACAGATAAGGATGCTGGTTCGGACCCCCATCGGCTTGCCACGGTATTCTCTCTCGCAGCCAATGATGGTGCCGCAGATGATAGACATGCCAATGGTGTACCAGAAGGCTGCATTAAGTGGGTCGAAGTGCTCCATCCCAGTTCCAATTTTATGGCTTCGTTCAGATGTTATCAGAGCGCCTTAGGCTAACAAAATCCCTATGGATTGAGAGCATTCTTAGGTTTTTACCGTGTTTTCAAACCAGTGCCAATTCCCGTCAATCGAGTTGCCGTTCGTCCGATAGGGGGGCTTACCCCCTGATTCATGGGGGACCGCCTAACCGAGGTAATTGCCAAACTACTCCCGATCTTAATTTGCAGGGAGTTGGCAATGATTCGGCGTTTCATCTGTATTGTGTTACTTGGTCTCTTTCTCGGTGGCTGTTCTGGTGACGGCGGTTCTAGTGCTTCTACGGGCGTTACCCTGACGCAACCTGATCCTACTTCACCGGTTTCTGGTGGAGGGGTGAAGGGACCACTGGTGAATGCCAACGCCATTTTGTATCTTGTGGACTTGACGGCGACGGATCTAAAGGGCGCTCAGATCTCAAGCGGCAGTACAAATGAATCAGCGGCGTTACAGGGCATCACGATACCCGCCGGTGCATTGGATACCTTCTTGCTTGAAATTACAGCGGATAGCAATACCACAGATTTAAACAGTGGCGTTGCACCCATACTCACGGTCTATAGAACCGTAGTCAATGCAGAGGCAATACGCACGGGGCGAGTTTTTGCCACACCTATAACAACACTCGCACTAGCGCTCGCTCAGCAGTCGGGTCCCTATGCTTCTCTTGAGGACTTAAATATAGCGCTTCGCCTAAGTGCTCAACAGGTGATCTCCACTCTTGGGTTTGGATTGGACGCTTCTACTGACCCTTTTACCAGTAACCCTTTGCTTACCGCGGCAGATACAACCGACGAGCAGCAGGCACGAGTGCTGGCTTATCGATTGGCCATTGAGGGTCTGGCAGCAATTTTAGATTTGCTTGCGACCGAGATTCTTGCCGTTGATCCGACCAGTGCCATTACAGTAGACGATGTATTGGCTGCTATTTCTGAAGATTTGTCAGATGGTGCGATTGATGGCATGTCAGCGGGCGGTGCTGTCGCGACTTTAGTTGCAGTGACTGACATTAATGCAGTGGTCGGGACTGATCCTGCATTGCTGATGATTCCAGGCACAACCACTCCCATTACCCGGGTAGCGGACATTATTGTCAGTGAGACGGGTACTACCGGTGTGACGGTAGCGACAGCCAATATTACCTCGGGAAGCGTAGCGGTTGTCGCCCGACCAGCAAAATCACTGCCTGATATTGATGGTGATGGTGTGCCCGATAATGCAGACGCATTTCCGTCGGATGCAAACGAAACTCTAGATACGGATTCCGATGGCATTGGTAACAATGCAGACGATGATGATGATGGCGATGGTGTCGCCGATGGTGATGATGCGTTTCCTCTGCAAAGAGACGAAAGTCTAGATACCGACGGTGACGGCATTGGCAATAATAGTGACGATGATGATGATGGTGACGGCACTTTGGATAGTGCTGATGCGCTGCCATTGGTTGCCACAGAAACCGTTGATACCGATGGTGATGGGATTGGCAACAACGCTGATACGGACGATGATGGAGATGGTGTTGATGACGTTTCAGATAGCTTTCCGTTAGACGCAGCAGAACAGTTAGACACTGACGGAGATGGTCTTGGCAATAATTCGGATACCGATGATGACGGTGACGGTGTTGCTGATGCGGATGACAATCTACCGTTGGATGCTCAGGGTTCAGTTGCTAGCAGTGCCACGATAGGACCTGATGGTGGTACATTGACATCGCCTGATGGGCTGATGACCTTGAGCTTTCCAGCTAATGCAGTCAGCGTGAATACAATTATTACCATCGGATCACCGACCGATGCCGTGCGAGCCGCAGCGGATAGCGAAGAGCGCCCCCTTGATGGTCTCTATCTTTTGGGTCCTCAGGGACAACAATTCGCTGAACCCGTGACGATGACCTGGACACTACCAACTTCGAGCACAAGACCGAACACTGTCAAGCATGTCGTATCCCGCAGTAATGGTATTGAGGAAGGTGTTTTGGGGCGAGTTATTACTAACCCGTTTCTCGGTACAGTTAAAACCACTATCAATCACTTTTCTGAAATTCTGATTTTTTCTGGAACCTACAAAATAGTGATTAATAATCCTGGTGCTAGAAAAGGCGGTTTGCTTCTTTGGGAATATAGTTTGGTAGACGGTGGAGATGCTGAAGAGCTTAAGAAAAGAGACCGGATTATCTTTTCAGAAAAAATCAGCGACACTGAATTGCTGCCGGTAGAGGTGATTAGTGGCTCGGAGTTTATTAGCGGCGAGCAGCACGTGGATAGTATTATTATCAATGGTGCTTTTGACGAAAGAAACGGCAGTATCTCCGCTGTGTGTGACGACGCGTCAGTTGATGGTCTAACCGCAAGAATTGGATTTGACGTTTACTGGACTGAAAACATTTCAGGCATCGGCGGTTTACTGCCCCAGGATGGGCTTATTCGCGTTGAAGCAAATGGTACTTGCAGAGAAACGATAGAGATCACAGAACCTCAGTTTATCTCGATTGGTAATGACGTGGAGCGAATTACCGAGGCCCCTGAACGCATTGTTATTGACGAGTGTAGTTTTCAGCAGCAGCGTTTTCACGTGGTGGTATCCAACACTCAAACGCGAATTGTGAACAACACCGGTAGTTGTTCACGGGTGCTAAATTTTAATGGAAGCGACAGATCGATTTTTGGTGCCCAGGCACTTGTGGCGGACACGACTTCGCGTCTGTTTGTCTACGGTGAGTCCGGCGTATTTATCACCGAACCAATTGATGGAGTTTTTGGCGAGCTGTCGGACTTCACTAGCACTACGACTGACATTCAGTTTGCGGTCAATGATGACGGTAGTGAGATTTCGAATCAGGCTTATGCGACAAACAATGCGGGAGGGGTGAAGTTGCGGACTCTGAACGCGGATGGCTCTAATACTAATGTAAGCGCTTTTAATGTAATTGGTTTGATCGGCAAAACATTAATCGGCTTTTTCCCCGCAACTTCTAAGACGGGCTTTGGCATCACTTCCGAAACTCCGAGCAAAATGTATCACTTCAACTTCGGTGGCGAGACTGTTACAGCAACAGAACTCGGTAGTGTCGGTGATACTGCATTGGGTATCAGTTGTGCACGCCTCGCTTGCGAAACCGAGACTAGTTGCAGCATTAGTAATACCGAGACTCTGGGATGTGCAGTGAGTGCCTTTGACAGTGAAGAGATTCACCCGGTCTTTTTCAGCGATGTGGTTACCAACGCAGCGAGCACTCCCACATTTAACTTCTCCGCGCCAATCCCTGGTATCAAGACTGCCGCCCCTTATACGAAGTCCAATGCGAATGGACAGTTGGTGATCGCGACCGTTAACGACAATGAGATCGGTAAGGTGCTGTTAACCATTCGTGACGCATCAGGTACGGAAGTTCAGACCGCGGAGTTCTTTTTAACAGCATTTGAAGGGACAACGGGTTTTGCGGGGACCGGCAGTTCAATCGTCATGATGGAGCCGAGCGCAGAATACCCAAACGGGGCTGTCAGGATCGGCGTTAAAAATCCAGTTGGCACAAATGATGGCATTTTGACAATACCTGTGACAGAGGCACTACTTGGATCCTCGCCGGTGCCGTTTTTTGGTCCGACGTTCACTAACTGATAAGCGGTCAATCAGGATCCGGGACTCAGAGTGTTTTCCTCTGGGTTCCGGCCTGATTGGAGCGTTTGCGGGGTAGCTTCGGTTAGCCGGCTTTTTATGCGGTGAAACTATCCATTTTTAAGACAGTTACCTATACTGCGGGCTTCGTTGGGATGTTTAGCACATTTCACTTTTCGATCGATAAACACCCAGGGACGTAGTTAATTGACAGGCGATGTATCGGCTTCACAGATTGCGAGGGACTTCGCCTCGCCTTCCTATACTAGAGCACTATTTCAGTTCGGTAACACGTTGCTACTTTATGTAGTCTCGATCTACCTGATGTTCAACTTACTGCCCGCATCCTATGGCTATGTGCTCGCAATCTCACTTTTCGCAACTGTGGCGCACGTTCGACTCTTTATGATCGGTCATGACTGCGCGCACCAATCTTTCCTCCCGAGAACGGCGGGCTGGCAGAATAAGGTGATAGGCAATATTGTTGGTGTGTTAACCAACACACCTCTAGATTACTGGGCTAGCCAGCATCTACTTCACCACCAGACGGTCGGTAACTTAGATCGCAGAGGCTACGGTGATGTAGATACACTCACAACAGAAGAGTTTGAGGCAACAGCCTTCTGGGGGCGTGTCTGGTATCGAATCGGGCGTAACCCATATGTTTTGATATTTATATTCGCGCCGATCTACTTTGTTATCATGCAGAGATATCCCTTCGAACAAACCCGTGCCCCCGGAAAAATCTGGCGCAGTATTCTGGGTACAAACCTTGGCATGGTTGTCTTTTATGGTACGTTGATTTCGATCTTTGGCCTAGAATCTGTGCTACTTGTGTTTGCTCCGGTTGTGCTGATGTCTTCGGCAATAGCAGCATGGTTGTTCTATGTTCAGCATCAATTTGATGACGCCTATTGGGAGCGGCAGGAGAATTGGAGTTACAAGGAAGCAACTCTGCAAGGTAGCTCGTTTTATAATCTACCCCGCTGGCTTCACTGGGTGACCGGTAATATTGGCTACCATCACATTCATCACCTAAATCCAAAAGTCCCGAATTATCGGTTGTCGGACTGCTACGAATCGGATCCATTACTACAGGAATGTAAGTCAATTGGCTTCTGGGAGAGTTTTAGTCTTGCTAAACTTGCCCTGTGGGATGAATCGAACCAGCGCCTCATCTCCTTTGCTGAATTCGACCGACGCAATCATGTGTGAGGCAGTTACCGGCTGCCGCCCAATCAACAAACTATATAGGTGTTCGCAATGAGGATTTTAACGCTTCTTGGATTACTTGGATTGCTCGCTGCGTGTGGTGATAGCCAGCAACCGGCTCAACCAGAGTCCGCCGCTGTTTCAACTGAGGCTGTTGAATCGCCCCAGAATGCGCTTGAGCCCGCTACAGCGACCGGGTCCCAGGTTGATTCAGCAACGGCGAATTTGATCGACAAAACAGATGCGAACTGGAAATCGAAAGTAACGGAACCTGAATTGATGTCTTTTGAGGAAGGCAAAACCTATCTTTGGGAGCTTGAAACCAATCACGGAACGATGACCTTTAAACTGTTCCACGAGGCATCGCCGATGCACGTGAGCAGCACGGTCTATCTAACTGAGCTAGGGTTTTATGACGAAGTCCTGTTCCACCGGGTGATTCCTGGGTTTGTGGCCCAGGGTGGAGATCCCACGGGCACAGGTCGCGGCGGCCCCGCTTACAAATATGACGGTGAGTTTGCGGCGGGCCTATCCCATACCAGGCCAGGTTTATTGAGCATGGCGAACGCTGGACCGGGAACAGACGGCAGCCAGTTTTTTATCACCTTTGTCCCCACGCCATTTCTGGATGGCAAACACACCATCTTTGGTGAATTGACCGATGGCATGGAAGTCCTCAAAGCACTGGAGGCCCGCGGTAGCCGAGGTGGTGCAACCTCTGAAGAGTTAAAAATTATTAGCGCAAAGATTGTGGTCAACTAGCGGTTTTATCGTAGCAAACGATGGCCATATAGATTCGGCAAGATTCCAATTTGCAATTTGTAGCATTAGCTTGGAATAAAACGAATCAAAGTGATGTCTACATTTGATAGCAAAGTTTTTTAGGAAGTGATTTGAAGCAGTTAGTCTGGATATTAGCCCTCTTTTATACGTCAGCTCTGTTTGGCGCCAACAACAGCGTGGTCACCATTGAGACACCAGTTGGGTCGTTCCAAATGCAGATGCTTTCAGACGAGGCACCAAATACCGTACAAAATTTTCTCAATTATGTGGAAAGAGGTGCCTACAACGACACCTTTTTTCATCGTTCTGTGCCCGGGTTTGTGGTCCAGGGTGGAGGTTTTTCTTACAACGCGGCGACCAATACTGCGCCCGCGATTGCCGTTGACCCTCCCATTGCCAACGAATTTAGCGAGTCTAACGTTCGAGGCACCGTTGCGATGGCAAAAACAGCAGCGGGGCCAGATACCGCAACGAGTCAGTGGTTTGTGAATTTAGCTGATAACTCCGGAAATCTTGATAATCAAAATGGCGGTTTTACCGTGTTTGCCCGGATCATCGGGGATGGTATGCAGGTTGTTGATGCCATTGCTGCGCTGCCCCTTGCGAATTTGGATGGTGGAGGCGTGTTTGCATCAACGCCGACGATCAATTTTAGCGGCACTATTAATAGCAGTATCTTTGTGACCATTATTAATGCCACTGTTTCGACTGAACCCGATTTTGACGGAGATGGGGTCCCCGACAGCACTGACACGGACGACGATAACGACGGTGTGCCGGATGTTTCCGATGCCTTTCCCTTAAACGCGGCAGAATTTGCGGATACTGACAATGATGGAACCGGCAACAACGCCGACACAGATGATGATGGTGATGGTGTCCCAGATGTAGACGATGCCTTTCCATTAGACAGCTCTAGATCTATAGCTTCTCGGCTGGCGAATATCTCGACCAGAGGTCCGGTGAAAACTGAGAATGAGGTCATTATTGGTGGTGTCATTATTGTGGGCGATGAAGCGAAAACAGTTGTGGTTCGTGCCCGTGGGCTGAGTCTAGCGGATGCAGACCCGAATCTGGCAGGCTTGTTATCGGATCCCGTTGTTCAGCTGTTTAGTGGCGCGGATCTCATCGACTCAAATGATAACTGGGCGTCCCATGCCCGTGTTAGCGAGTTGCCGGAAAATTTACGTCCCACGAGGGCAGAAGAATCAGCCCTCATGGCGACATTACAACCCGGTGCCTATACTGCTGTTGTGAGGGGTGTTGGAGATGGTCAAGGTGTTGGGATTGTCGAAATCTTTGAGGTGAGTGCCGGCGCTACCCGGCTTTCTAATATTTCAACCCGCGGTTTTGTGGGTGCCGGTGATGATGTCCTCATAGGGGGAGTCATTATTGAAGGGGAGGAAGCCAAAACCGTGACTATCCGAGCGCGGGGTCCTAGCCTGATAGATGCTGATCCTAATCTACAAAACCTGCTTGCAGATCCCTTCGTTCAGCTTTTTAACGCTTCTGGCGAACTAATCGACAGTAACGATAATTGGAGCGACCATAGCTCGGCAGTTTTACTTCGAAGTGATCTACGACCTTCAAGCAGCGCTGAGTCAGCCATCACCCGGACACTAGCTCCAGGTGCTTACACGGCAATTGTTCGAGGAACTGCTGATAGTACCGGAATTGGGATTGTTGAAGTGTTTGAAATCGACTAGGTGTTAAAGAGGCGCTGTAAAACATCAGTTCATCAATCAAAATGATTGGTGTCAAACAATCCCTAATAAAATCGCAAGGTCATGTCTAGAATTCTTAGTGAATTTAGGTATGATGCCGGCCATGGAAAATGGAATAACAATCGGCAGATAAATAATAAGCCGAGTAGAGTAACTTTTGCTTAACCAGTAGTTAAAGCACATCTACGCCAATTGCCACAAAAGGGAGGGGGAAAAGTTACGTTCTGCGTTACCCCGTCTTTACAATCCGTTCGTTACGCTAGTCACAATTTTACGACTCGAGATTATTGCTCGTAAGTTGTTGCTGCTAGCTATAAATTTTTTGGGGGTTTTTTATTTTGGGAAATTTTAAAGTTAAAGCTTTGGCAGCAATTCTGCTGCCGGCATTGGCATTTAATGCCTTTGGTGCTGAACAACAGATGGAGGAAGTGGTTGTTACCGGTTCTTACATTAAGTCCAGCCCTACCGATGGCGCTTCACCAGTTGAAGTCGTTTCACGTAGCAACATTGATGAAATGGCTGCTATGACCATTTCTGATATCACACGTAATCTGACCGTAAACTCTGGTTCAGAAAATGTACCTGACTCATTTACTTCTGGCGCGAGCCAGGGCACGAGTAATGTTAACCTTCGTGGACTGGGTCTGGGTTCAACCCTGATACTAGTCAACGGTCGTCGCAACACACTAGCCGCGGCAACTGCCAACGACGGTTCAAGCTTTGTTGATACCAGTATGATTCCAGCGTCTGCGCTAGAACGGGTTGAAGTGCTAAAAGAAGGCGCTGCTTCGGTTTACGGTTCAGATGCCGTCGCTGGTGTTGTTAACTACATTACGCGCAAAGATTTTGAAGGCACTGAGATTGGTGGAACTTTCCAATCAACAACGTCTGATAGTCAAGAAGACGCACAGATCAGTGTTCTGCACGGCTGGGCGAACGATTCTACTAACATAGTGGTTGCTGCCGAGTATATGGAACGCACAGCATTGAGCAGTGCCGACCGACCAGAACTAACTCAATTGGCTATTTCGGGTCTCGGTAACTCCTTCTTAGTCTTTGCTCCAGCAACCGTTGCGGCGGGTCCTTACGCTGGCACCTACACTGCATTTCAAAACATTCCAGATGCAAACTGTGTTGGTACCGGCGGGACTATCATTCCTCAAGCAAGTGGTGACCGTTGTGGTTTTGCCTATGGTCCACGTTTTAACGTTGTGAACGAGGAAGAGCGCACCCATTTGTACGGTAACGTCCAACATGATTTTGAAAATGGCATGACGTTTAATGCCGAGGCCATGTGGGCAAAAGTTGAAGTGCTGGATAATCCTCAGTCACCCAGCTATCCCGCTCTTTCATTCTTAAGTCGGCCAATTGCGCCAGGCGAAGCTGGCAACCCATTTGGTGTGCCTACGCTTTGGTTAGGTCGCCCACTGGGTTCAGCCTTTCCTTCGCCTGATGCACCACGAGATAACGAGCATATGCGTGTATCGTTTGAACTTGATGGTGACATCGGTGATTACCACTTTAACACTGCAATAACCAAGAGCTCCTACGAGGGCAATGGTGCGCAACCAGACACCAGTACTTCACGTTTTAACGACGCGATCACCGGTGTTGGCGGTCCAAATGGCAATGAAACCTGGGATCTGTTTGTCCCAGCTAATAACAGCCAGGCACTGATCGATTTTGTATCAGTTCAGCAATTGACCAAAACTGAAACTGACCTGACTACCCTGGACTTTGTTATTGACGGTGAGCTCGGTGTGACTAATTTTGCTGCTGGTTTCCAGTATCGTCATGACGAGTTGACCGTTGACCGAAATGATATCAGTCGAGTTGAGTTTGACGCAGCTGGTAACCTGACAAAAGTTGCCGATCTGTTGTTCCTCGGCGGTGGTGTAAATGTTGATGAATCTCGCTCTGCATGGGCCGTTTTCACTGAATTTCAGTGGGACGCAACGGATGAACTCGAATTTCGTTTTGCCGGTCGTTATGAAGATTTGGAAGACGAGTCAACCTTCGATCCCAAACTCTCTTTTCGCTATCAAGCACGGGATAATCTCGTATTCCGCGGCTCAGCGAGTAGCTCGTTCCGTCAAGCTTCTCTGCACCAGTTGTATGCCAGTTCTGTTGGCCTGCAAGGTATCCAGGATTACAATGTTGATGGCACGACGGTAGGTGGTTCTGTCTTTATTCGTATTGCCCAGAACGCTAATGTGAATCTGAAGCCTGAACAAGCGGACAACTACAATTTGGGTGCCATCTGGGATCCAACCGATAGCATTCATATCTCACTGGATTACTGGAGAGTGGATTACACCAATGTAATCACCATCGAAAATGCTCAGGGTAAAGTGATTACTGATCCTACACAGTCCGATGTTAAGCGAAATGCAACGGGTAGCCTGATTGGCGTCACAACCAATTACTTTAACGCCGCTGATGTTGAGACCTCTGGTTTTGACTTTGAAGCAAGTTACTTTTTACCAGTAAATGATATTGGTGATATGAGTCTTACCTTCTCTGCTACACATATGGTGAAGTACTTGATTCCTGTTGCTGGTGAAATGACAGACGTAGTTGGATTGTTTAACCATGACAACTTTGCGCGATCGCTGCCAGAAACGAAGGCAAATACCACCTTCCGTTGGAGCCGGGATAACCATAAGGCATCTATCGCTGCACGATATATCTCAAGCTACAAGACAACCCGTGTTAGCCCGCCTGCTGGCTACAGCAACAATATTGACAACTTCCTAACATGGGATCTGCAGTACGCTTACGAGTTTGAAGTATCAGAAGCGGTCGCCGTCATTACGGTCGGCATGCTGAATGCGACAGACGAAGAGCCACCACTGGTTTGGGATGATGTTAACTTCAGCTATGACCCACGTCAGCACGACGCCCGCGGTCGTATGGCCTACGCCACATTTAAAGTAGGCTTCTAATCCGAGTCACACTGCCGGCTTCTTGTCGGTAGCTAAGTGGTTCATTTAAAAGGGATAACACGAGGTAGCTCGCGTTGTCCCTTTTTTTTATCTGACCTTTTTCATATGCTGACTTCGGACCTATTGTTCTTGCTTTAATGGCAGTAACGAGGGCAGAGTGGGGCTGGGCTAAAAGGGGAAGCCGAGTTTGAGTGAGAGTTTGAATGAGAGTTTGAAAGCAAGTTCGAGTGAGTCAGTCAATCGGGCTGCAAAAGGATCTACCGACAGGGGCCTGAGCAAATTTCAAATGGCGCTGTACGGCGCGGCCAATCTACCGACGTCGATTGTAGGATTGCCCATCGCGCTTTATATTCCCGCCTTCTACTCCCAAAATCTGGGGTTGTCACTGGCCACAATAGGCCTTCTGATCGCGCTCTCTCGGCTCACTGATGTTGTGACCGATCCCGCAATTGGTATTGCCTCGGATCGCTGGCAAACCCGTTTTGGTCGCCGTAAACCCTGGATGGTTATGGGTATGCCGCTGATGTTGTTGTCGTTATGGATGTTATTTGTCCCCAAAAGTGCTTTTGCGATAAGCGTTTGGCAGGCGGTTGGCGGGGAGTCTGTTACCAACCTCTATCTGTTTGTCTGGATCAGCGCCCTGTACCTGTCTTTTACCCTGGTTGATCTGCCTTACCGCGCCTGGGGTGCAGAACTCTCAGCAGATTATGACGAGCGCTCTCGGGTAACAGGCTGGCGAGAAGCTTTTGGCTATGGCGGAACGTTGATGGCACTTGCCATCCCGCTGATTATGGCGCTGTACTTTGGGAAACCTGGTGCTGACAACGCGTTGCTGGCAATTGCGATGGTGGTAGTTGTATTGCTGCCGGTACTCATGGCGCCGGCACTTTTGTGGGTACGTGAACAATCTGCACTAAAAGCCCCTCGAGCTGCAAACGTATCCTGGAAACGTGGTTTAAAAATTGTCTTATCCAACGGTCCTTATATCCGTCTGGTCATCAGCCTGATATTTCTGGTGGCTGCGGTCAGCATGACGGCAACTCTGTCGTTCTTTTTTGTCAATGCTGTCATGGAACAACCATTTGACCGATACGCGCTATTTATCCTCGCCTACTATCTCTCCAGTAGTCTGGCCATTCCAATCTGGTTTGCGATATCGCGCCGCCTTGGCAAACACAAGACGGTGGTTCTCGGCATTGTCTGGTTGTCACTGTGGAGTGCATGTATTCCGCTGCTGGGTCCGGAACAATTCTGGCTGTTTTTTGTGATTATGTTACTAAAAGGGTCTGCAGTTGGGGCACTCGTGTTTCTGCCCGCTTCGATGGCGGCGGATGTGGTGGACCTGGACACCTTGAGAACCGGAGAGCAACGGACCGGTTTGTACTTTTCTCTGTGGGGTATGGTCAATAAGGCCGCTGTGGCACTTGGTGTATTGCTGGCAACAAACGGTGTTGCCTGGTTTGGTTTTGACCCGGCGATTGCAGACAACACTGACACTGCCAAGATGTCGGTTGCTGTGCTCTACAGCATCGGACCGGCAATTCTAGCCTGTGTCGCGTTACCATTGCTTTGGAAATACCCACTGACAAAACAGCGTCAGGAGCGTATGCGTGGCCACATCGAGCGCCGCGATAACCGTAGGCTTCAAGGGGCAAATTTAAATAACACATAACACTCTTCATCCTTGAGGTGTGCATGACACAAAAGTCAGGTCTTAAATTAAAGCCGTTGTACTGGTTCTATGCATTGAGCTTCCTACTTCTGGCATTTATTCCGGTGGTGGCTCTGCTCTTTAACGATGGGTCTATGGATTTTGGAGCGGCGGCCCAGAAGGCATCTGCCGAAACCGGGGTTATTTGGAATTCGAATATTCTAAACTTGATTCGTCTCTGCCTGGCAGAGCCAATGGTTTGGATGTTGGTTTTTGGATCCGCTGTACCCAGTATTGCCGGACTGATAGTCATGTTTTTTGTGTATGACCGCCAGGCATGGCTGAGGCTGATGAATAGATTTAGGCCCGGAATCAACGTCTCCGTCAGCTCAACGCTGAAGAATTACACACTCATTTTTGCCTTACTGGTGCCGGCGCTTTATCTGTCCTTTTTTATCAGAACGTTCACCGGCGGTGAACCAGTTCAAAATCTGAGTGTTGTTGGCTGGAGCCTTATCCCGGCAATCTTGTCTATCGCGTTGTTTGACCAGGGTGCAATCCTCGAGGAATTGGGCTGGCGAGGTTTTGCCAGCGACGCGTTGCAAGAACAAGGTCTGGGTGTGTTGAAGGTTGCGGTGATTGTCGGAATTGCCTGGGGGCTATGGCACTTGCCGAGAGACGTGACAACCGGGGTGATCGAAAGGTTAGGATTCTCGACGTATCTTTTTTTATACCTGCCGAGTTTTCTCGCGGGGACCATTTCAAGTTCGATTGTGATCGGCTATTTTATGCTTCGAATGGGAGGCAGTATTCTGCCTGCGATACTGATCCATGGGATTATTAATGATGCGGTTGGTATCAGGGGACAGGCGACCATTGTTGATGCTTTAACGCCTTACCACCAAATAACCGCTGCTATTCCAACTATGCTTGTGGCGTTGCTTTTGATGTATCTGCATAGAAAGAAGGCGCAAGCGAACTGACCCGAACCTGTGGTATTCCTACTCAGGAAAAGCTCATTTAAGTTGAGCCACAGCATGACTCCAGGAGCGTAAATGGCAATTAAGGCTGAGGTGTCATTCTCACTTAAGGATGAGCTTTTTAATCAATCAACCGTGACGGAACTCGCTCACGCACTTGGTAAAGCCAGCCCCAAATTTGTCAAAGACCGCTTTATCAAAGGCTCGTTACAGGCATTTCCTCAGCTCGAACTAAAAGAGCGAATTGCACATCTTGTGCATATGATGGCAGAGCAGTTGCCTGAGGATTACCCACAATCGTTAAGAATACTCGAGAAAGCCTTACCGGCAGCGCTGGATCCAAAACTTGAAGACGATGACTTTGGACGATTTATTTGGGTTGTCCCCGGCGAGTATGTCGCAACCTACGGCTGCACCAAAAACAGGCTAAAACATTCTTTAAAGTTTCTGCAATATTCGACGATGCGATTCTCGGCCGAAAATGCAATTCGCCCCTTTCTCAATGAATTTCCGGAAGCAACAATGACGTTTGTCCAGAAATGTGCGCAAAGCAAAAACTACCATGTACGCCGGCTTGCATCGGAGGGCATTCGGCCGTTCTTGCCCTGGTCCCCCCGTGTGGATCTGCCGGTGGCTGACGTCCTATCGGTGTTAGATCAATTACACCGTGACAAGACTCGCTATGTCACGCGCTCGATTGCGAACAACCTTAATGACATCAGCAAAATTGCTCCAGAGCTTGTGCTAGAACAACTTAAACACTGGGGCAGGTTAGGTGAGCAAGAGCCTACTGAACTGGAGTGGATGACCCGGCATGCTCTCCGGACACTAATCAAACAAGATCACAAGGGCGCTCTGGCGTTATTGGGATACCCAGTCGACCCGAAGGTAAAGCTAAAGCAACTTGATGTACCAGGCTCTATCCGGGTTGGTGATGCGCTTAATTTCTCATTTGACCTCCATTCCGAGGTAGACCAAAGACTGCTAATAGGCTTCAAGCTTTACTATTTGAAGGCCAACGGCTCACATGCGACAAAGGTTTTTAAGGTAAAAGATTTAGCAATGGTAAAAGGCGAAACCACATCCTGTCGCAAAAGCCAGACTTTTAGACCGATGACCACTAGAACCCTCTATCCTGGTGAGCATAAAATTGAAATTGTGGTCAATGGACGGGTGATAGGACGCAAGAAGTTTTTACTTGAAGCCTAGTGAGCACCCAGCAATGCGATAGAGTTCTCCATAGGGTCATCTGTTTATTGAATAAGCGGCTGCACTCAGGGGAACGCCCGACGCGATCTGGCAAGTGCTGCTCGGCGAAAATTAGATCACTTATCTCGATGGGTCCACGGTGTTGGCCTGGGCGGAACCCTGAGGATTCTCGCTGTCTCTAAAGTTAGGCTCCTAATGTTCGAAGATGTGGCTCAAACCCTTGTGATTGCAATGTAGCCTGCGATAAGGCGGGTTTCTTGCTTATAGAAATGAGCAGTGGCAGAATGCGCGGCTTTTACTAGACTGAGACAGGGCAAAGCGTTTTGCACATCGAGCTACCCTGGATATTCCATCGTCGACCAGATTTCACGAGACAACACCATCACCACTGCAGGTACGCCTGTGCCGGCAGTTATCGATAAGCACCTATAACGCATATGCAGTAGTTCCGGCTGAAAGGCCAGATCTACCAGTCAGAGCTTCGCGTTGCTGCTAAAAATATTACAAGGTTTTCTATGCTTGAAAGAATAAAACAAGATTGGCTTTCCAATATACGGGGAGATTTACTGGCGGGCACTGTTGTTGCGTTAGCCCTGATCCCAGAAGCGATTGCCTTTTCAATAATTGCAGGTGTTGATCCCAAGGTAGGTTTGTACGCTTCTTTTTGTATTGCCGTAATTATTTCGATAGTGGGCGGTCGGCCCGGCATGATTTCTGCGGCCACCGGTGCAATGGCGCTGCTGATGGTCACCCTGGTTAAGGACCATGGGCTTGAATATCTTCTGGCGGCAACCCTACTCACCGGTGTGTTCCAAATATTTGCGGGCTATCTCAAGCTCGGTAGTTTGATGCGCTTTGTATCTCGCTCGGTTGTGACGGGGTTTGTAAATGCACTGGCCATTCTTATTTTTATGGCCCAATTACCTGAACTGATCAATGTGACCTGGCATGTTTACGCAATGACCGCAGCGGGGCTCGGGATCATTTATCTATTTCCATATTTGCCTGTGATTGGTAAAACCATTCCATCTCCCCTGGTGTGTATTGTGGTGATCACCGCAGTGGTCCTCTATCTGGGCTTTGATATTCGTACCGTTGGGGACATGGGGGAGCTTCCCGACACCTTGCCTATTTTCCTATGGCCTGAAGTGCCGCTTACTCTAGAAACCTTAATGATTATTCTGCCCTATTCGATTGGCCTGGCAGTTGTGGGTCTATTAGAGTCGATGATGACGGCAACTATTGTTGATGATCTAACTGACACACCTAGTGATAAAAACCGGGAGTGCAAAGGACAAGGAATCGCTAATATTGGTGCAGGCTTGCTAGGCGGCATGGCAGGTTGCGCCATGATTGGTCAATCTATTATCAATGTTAAGTCCGGCGGGCGGGGGCGGCTCTCGACCTTCACTGCCGGCCTATTCCTAATTATTCTTGTGGTATTCCTGGATGAATGGTTGCAGCTAATTCCTATGGCAGCACTTGTGGCCGTCATGATTATGGTGTCGATTGGAACGTTTTCCTGGAGTTCGGTGAGGGACATCAGAAAAAATCCGCTTTCAAGCAGTGTGGTTATGATCTCCACCGTTATTGTCGTGGTGGCAACGCATAACCTCGCCCTGGGCGTTTTTGTTGGTGTTCTGCTTGCGACGCTGTTTTTCGCCAACAAAATTGGTCGGTTTATGGTTGTTAAGCCTGACCAATCGAATGAGGATGTGCATATCTACCACGTCATTGGTCAGGTATTCTTTGCCTCTTCAGAGCAATTTGTTGAGTCTTTTGAATTTAAGAAAGCCGTGAGCAAAGTGATCATCGATTTAACCCATGCGCATTTTTGGGATATTACGTCGGTCTCATCACTGGATAAGGTTGTGGTTAAATTTAGGCGAGATGGTGCGGAAGTAGAAGTGATTGGCATGAGTGAAGCGACTGAAACGATTGTCGATAAATTTGGTGTCCATAACGATCCCGAAGAAGTTGAAAAACTGCTGTCTGGTCATTAAGGAGATAATCTTGAACAAGATAATTACATGCATAGATGGTTCAGCTTATTCCGATGATGTTTGCAATGCAGGTATTTGGGCCGCAAAGAAACTCAACAAAGCCATTTTATTTTTACACGCGATTGAAAAACAAAATCGAGCTGCTGCAGAGGATTTGAGCGGTTCTATCGGCTTGGGTGCTCGTTCAGCATTACTCGAAGAGTTGGCTTCTCTGGATGAGAAAAGAGCCCGACTAGCTTTGCAAGTCGGCCAAGAGATGTTGAATCATGTTAATGAAATGGCGCAACAGCAGGGCTGTGAAAACATAGAAAAAACCCAGCGACATAGCGGTATTGTTGAAGCAATTTGTGATCTTGAATCAGATGCACGGATTATTGTTGTAGGTCGCTCTGGAGAGAGCCATGAGCAGGACTTCAAAGCGCTTGGCTCCCATATCGAACAGATAATCCGTCAGGTTCATGTGCCTGTTCTGATTGCAAACAAGAATTTTACGGAGCCCCGCAACTTTATGTTGGCCTATGACGGTAGAGAAACTGCCGACAAAGCCGTTAAACGAATCATCGAAGGCGGGCTACTACATAATTTGCCCTGCCATCTAGTGACCGTAAAAAGTAGTAGTGCCGACCTACTGGAAAAATTCAAACATACTGAGTCTATGCTGGTCGAAAGTGGCTTTGATGTGAAGTCCACGTTACTAGAAGGTGGAATTTTCAAAGCGTTGACGGACTACAAGGCAAACAATGATGTGGATATGTTGGTAATGGGGGCCTTTTCTCGGTCTAAGATTGCCCATGCGTTTTTAGGCAGCAATACCCACAAGATGCTAGAAAGTACACATTTGCCCTTGTTGGTTTTACGCTAGATATCAATTGCACGAGCTATCCAAGCTGAGCTAAAGGCAAATCCTTCATCAATAATCCTTCAGACAATAAAGTCTTGGTGATGAGTGGTGTTGGTCCCATAACCAATAGAGCAGGGCTTTTGATGTGAGCGGCTGCGACCTGCTGAACAATCGACTCCAAGGTACCAGATACGACAACCTGGCCAGGCAACGTCGCCTCACTTACTACGCTAAAGGTAGTGCCGGGAGACTTACCTCTGGTGAGCAATCCAGCGACAATCTCCGGGAGTAAACTTAATCCCATATAAAATACTACCGATTGATGTTCGTGAAGGACAAGTTCCCAGTCAATGGCGAGTTCTGAGGTAGTAGCGTTCGAGCTTCGTTGTGCCGTCACAAAACTTACTGCTTGAAATTGATTTCTATTAGTGAGGGTGAGCCCAACACTTGCAGCAGCGCCAGTTGCCGCGGTAATCCCGGGTACTATCTCCCAGGTTATCCCGGCTGAGTCTAGCGCTTTAAGTTCTTCTCCCGCGCGGCCGAACAGCATTGGATCGCCGCCTTTTAAACGTACAACCAACGGATGTACTCTGGTATATTCAATGATGAGTTGGTTGATTTGTGCCTGTGTGACACTGTGCTTCCCCTTACGTTTGCCAACATAGCAATTCTTACATTGAGTTTTCCCAAACTTTAACAATGCCGGGTTGACCAGACTATCGTAAATGATCACATCCGCCTGTTCGATCATACGCAGACCTTTGACGGTTACCAGTTCAATATCGCCTGGACCTGCTCCAACTAGAACAACTTTACCCATCTTCATAAGTGCACCCCTACTTTAAGTCGTTTGTTAATCTGGACAATTTTTTTGCTTAGAGTATTTTTGGTTTTTATTATTCGGTTTAACTCTGGTACACAAGAACCGCAGTTTGAACCACACCCGAGTCGTTCACCGAGTGCAGCCAAACTGTTATCACCTGATTCGATTGCAGAACATATCGCTCCCTCGGACACCTCGAAGCAAGTGCAAATAGTTGGAGTGCTGTCACCTGCATCGGTTGAAGATCCGGTAACCACTTCGGACCAGTCATCCTCGACATTAGCCAGGTCCATCGGGCTCGGTAATTGAGCACGTGTTAACTCTCTAAATAGTACCCATTGAATTTTGTTTTCATGTCGACCAATGACTTTTTGCGAACCAAACAGTTGGTCGTCGAACCTAACCATTTCGGTCGTGCCTAGAGCGTCTAGCAACTCATCTACTTGTGCGATTTCTGCTAATGCACATTCAAACAACCAACCTGCACCCTCCGGTGTTCGTACCCAAAAAATAGGCTCAAAAAGCATTGCATCAATTTCAAAGCGATCATGGCTGTAAATTCTGACCCAGCATGTTGCTACGACCGTCGAGACTGAGACGACTCCATGTTTGCTTTCTGGTTGCCCTGAATGTGGATCGTAGACCGGAGCAATAAGTTGACTGACGCGGCAGGGGAAGGCGTATTGCTGGCTCCAGTGAATCGACAGAAATAACTGTCCTGAAGGAATCTCCGAAGTGGGCTTTGCCAGACCACGGACTAGACCCTGTGTGTTCGACAATTGTAGGAGCGTGTTTTCTTCGATTTTGAGTTCACTTGCATCTTGATCATTGATCAAGATAGTGGGGGCAGGAGCATGTTGCATCAACTTTGCGGAAACCCCTGTGCGTGTCATTGTGTGCCATTGATCGCGAGTTCGACCGGTATTTAGGATAAATGGATGTCGGGCTTCGGGTACCTGGAAGGGCTGATTACTTTGAATTGGAACAAATCTGGCGCGCCCAGTTAGGGTAGGAAACTTTCCGTTGGCAAATGGTCGCACAGCCTGTGGCCAACGGGTTGGGGGTAGGTTGTCATATTCCGATTGTTTGCAGTCACCAAGGTAGGAAATATCAAACAAACGCCGGCCCTCATTATGGACGCCACTTAATGCCGCATGTTCGCAAAATATTTGATGGCTTGAGGTGTAGGAAAATGCAGTTTCAAAACCCATAAGTACGGCGACTTGAGAAACAATTTGCCAGTCTGGGCGGGCGCCTGGCTGCAGTGATTGAAAGGCGCGCTGCCGAGAGATGACGCGTTCGGAGTTGGTGACGGTGCCATCTTTCTCACCCCATCCTGCTGCCGGTAGAAACACGTCAGCGAGTTTGGCAGTATCGGTTTCAATCGTACAATCAGACACAATGACAAGGGGACACTGGGCTAGTGCTGCCTCGATTGCGCTTGAGTTCGGTAGACTGACCACGGGGTTTGTAGCCATGATCCAGATGGCCTTTATCTCGCCGCTGGCAACGCGGTCAAACATTTCGACAGCTTTTAAACCTGGCCCATTCACCATATTGGTTGCGCCCCAAAACTCTTTGACCGCAGAAACTTCTTCGGGAGTAAAGCCCATATGTGCTGCTAGTTGGGTTGAAAGCCCGCCGACCTCACGGCCACCCATCGCATTTGGTTGTCCGGTGATAGAAAACGGACCACAACCCGGCTTTCCGATAGAGCCTGTTGCAAGATGACAATTGATGATGGCGTTGGCCTTGTCAGTACCGTTGATGGCTTGATTGACCCCCTGAGAATAAAAACTGACGACCTTCTTGTGGCCTCCGAACCAGTTGTAGAACTGTTCGATCTTGTGTGTCGACAAATCGGTGAGTCTGGCAGTGGTCTCCGTATCGGTACGAGCCATATCTAGTGCAGCAGAAAACTGCTCAGTTGAATCCTCTATAAATTGATCGTGCAGTAAATCGGTGTCTGCTAGATAAGTCAGCAAACCATTAAACAACGCCACATCAGAGCCAGGTTTAAGTTGTAAATGTAGGTCGGCCAAGTCGCAGGTCGCGGTGACCCTGGGGTCGATAACAACAAATTTAGTTCCGCGGGCTTTGGCGGCTAACATTCGTTGGTACAAAACTGGGTGGGTCCATGCGGCATTGGAGCCCACCAAAACCACGAGATCAGCTACATCTATGTCTTCGTAGTTGACGGGTACGACATCTTCGCCAAACGCCCTTTGATAAGCTACAACAGCGGAGGACATGCATAGCCGGGAGTTAGTATCCACATTTGGGCTACCAATGAATCCCTTCATGAGTTTGTTGGCTACATAGTAATCTTCGGTTAACAGTTGTCCTGAGAGATAAAAGGCTACCGACTCTGGCCCAGAAGTATTGATGACTTCCCGCAAGCGGTCCGAAACAAGTTTCAGCGCAATATCCCAATCAGTCTTAGTGCCATCCGCAACCGGTGCAAGCGTGACGTCATTAATTGGCTGGGTCGGTGCTAGATTACTACCTTTGACACACAACTTTCCTTTGTTTGCTGGATGCGAAGCATCACCACGAACCCGTAGTTGGTCGCCGCCAGTTATCGCCTCCACACCGCAGCCGACACCACAGTAGGGGCAGGTTGAGCGGGTAATGATATCGGTCGCCTTTATGATCACAGGCTTACTAGTACCGAATTTTGAGAAATCGTGATGTCATATACCGGTAAGGCATACTCTGCTTGTTCAACACAGACACCGGTGCGTAGGCTAAAGTGTTGTTTAAATAGAGGCGAGGTGATAACGGGCTCACCACCAATATCACCGAGAATACCTCGTGCGATCACATTTGCCTGACCAATGGGGTCGCGATGACCTACCGCAAAATAGCCTGGACTAAAATCCGGAAAGCAAAACAAAGCAATCTGGTGGTCACCGACTTTTAGTGCGACTCCAGCACCAGGATGCAAATCTTGTTTCGCGATTGTTGCGGTTTCGAATGCTATTGCATTACCCATGACTGAACTCCGTTTCAGGTACTAATACCTGTACGTCGCTTGGAATGCGCATTCCTCGTTCGCGCACAAAAACAATATCGGGATCATCGCTTTCGTCATTAGCAAAGGTTCTAAATTGCTTAAGCCTCGCTGGGTCGTTGAGGGTGGTTTTCCATTCACATTGATAGGTGCCGACAATAGATGCCATTTGCTGTTCAAGAGCCTGGGTCAGATTTAATCGATCTTCAATTACCACTTCTTGCAGGTAATCTAGACCGCCGGGTAAGTTTTCTAACCAAACCGATGTGCGTTGTAACCGATCTGCTGTGTGTACGTAAAACATCAAAATTCGATCGATATAAGCAATTAGCGTGGCATCGTCCAGATCCGTTGCAAACAGATCAGCATGTCGCGGTCGCATGCCACCGTTGCCGCAAACAAATAGATTCCAGCCGTTCTCCGTAGCGATAACACCAATATCTTTGCTCTGGGCCTCAGCGCACTCTCGGGTACACCCAGAAACACCCATTTTTAATTTGTGCGGTGAACGCAATCCCTTGTAACGATTTTCGAGTAATAGCGCCATACCAACCGAGTCCTGTACGCCGTAACGACACCAGGTTGAGCCGACGCATGACTTTACGGTTCGGAGCGCTTTACCGTAAGCGTGACCGGTCTCAAATCCGGCATCAATGAGTTGTTGCCAGATCAGCGGCAATTCATGTAGTTGTGCACCAAACAGATCAATTCTCTGACCACCGGTAATTTTGGTGTATAAATCAAATTGTTTCGCCACCTGGCCAATGACAATGAGCTTGTCAGGCGTAATCTCACCACCGGGAATTCGTGGCACAACCGAATAGGTGCCATTTTTTTGCATATTTGCGAGGTATCGATCATTCGTATCCTGCAAGCCAACATGGGCGGGCTCTAGTACATAGTCATTCCATAAGGACGCTAATATGCTCGCGACAACAGGCTTACAAATGTCGCACCCGGAACCGCTACCAGAGTCAGTCAATAACCCGGCGAACGTTTTGATGCCTTTCACCTGACACTTGTGAAACAACTCCTGACGGGTAAAAGAAAAATGTGGGCATAGAGATTTATCTACTTCGATGCCGCGAGCCTCCAATTCATCTTCAAATACTTTCTTGAGGAGAACGGCGCAGCCACCGCAGCCAGTACTTGCTTTGGTTTGAATTTTTAGGTCGCCGAGCGTCAAGCAGCCTGTGCCAACTCTGCTAACAATATCGCCTTTTGCGACATTGTGGCAGGAGCAAACTGTTGCAGTCGCGGGCAACATGCTGCTGTCCAGTGCAGTTGCTTCGGCAGCCACAATAAGACTTTCCGGCGCATCCGGCAGGGGTAGATCGTTAAGAAAGTACTGTAAAATAGTATCGTAGCTGTCGCAGTCTCCTACCAGCACTGCACCTAATACTCGGGTTCCATCGCCGCTTACATTGAGTCGCTTGTAGACTTGTTTGACCGGATCCATATAGGTGTAACTTAGCGATCCCTGGGTTTGGCCTTTGGCATCGCCGATAGAGCCCACATCCACTCCTAACAACTTTAGTTTGGTGCTCATGTCAGCACCTTCGAAGATGCCTCTTCCACCTTGAATCTGGCTAGCGGCAACCTCCGCCATTCGATACCCTGGTGCAACCAGCCCGAAAATTCGGCCGTCGTACAATGCGCATTCTCCGATTGCATAGACATCTGGATCATTGGTCTGGCAGCACTCGTTGACTTTGATGCCGCCACGTTCACCCAGCTCGAGTCCTGCGTGACGAGCGAGGGAATCATTGGGTCTTATGCCCGCGGAAAACACAATCAAGTCCGTTTGTAAAAAGTTACCGTCGGAAAATGCGAGCTCTAGGCCCGCGTCAGTTTGCTTAATGGATTCGGTGGCTGTGGACGTGTGTACTTTTACACCTAGTGTTTCGATGTGGGAACGTAGCTGATTGCTGCCTTCATCATCTAGTTGTACGCCCATAAGACCCGGTGCAAACTCGACCACATGTGTTTCAAGCCCGAGGTTAGTTAAGGCATTGGCGCACTCCAATCCTAATAGGCCACCACCGATTACAACGCCGCGTCGTGCATTCATTGAATGGTTGCGAATCTGTTCGAGATCTTCAATCGTTCGGTAAACAAAACAGCCGGGCAAATCATTACCGGGAATAGGCGGGACAAAAGGGAATGAACCACTGGCAAGGACCAGTTGACCATACTCAATCTTTCTCCCTGATGAGGTTGTGACGTTTTTTTCCAAGCGGTTGATTTCAACCACAGCATCGCCTAGTTGGAGTTCGATGCCGGGTTGCGCAAAAAAATCAGAATCAGCTAGGGTCAGCTCTTCTGCTGACTTACCAGAGAAAAGCTCTGAGAGGTGAACACGGTCATAGGCGACACGAGGCTCTTCGCCAAGAATGATGAGTCGCCGGTTAGTTTCGTAGTATTGTTCAGCGAAGTGTTGCCCCACCATTCCATTTCCAACTACCACTACTTTTTGCATCGTCTTATCCTTCCAATCCGCAGACCAGTCCGGCCCGGGTTTTTTGCTGTGTGAATTGTTTGCCAAGGTTCTCGGCGATTAAGCGGGCACCGCGGGTATCGCCAAGCAACACCGCCCCTTTTAGTTGGCCGTTTATAAAATGCAGGCGTCTATAGATGGATTGGCCTGAAATGAAGATGTCTTCATCGTGGTTAGTGCCCAGTTCTCCGGTGACAAAAAGCTCCACTGGTCCAACTTTTAGTCGTGTGGTACCTGGTTGTTCTACAAATTCAGTGGAAATGCCGGCTAAATTCTGGGCAAGTGCTTTAGCTTGATCAGTCACAACTGAAACTAATGCCGATCGATATCCGTTGACCTGTGCGCACTCCCCCAGTGCAAATGTGTCAGCTGCGCTGGTTGCAAAAAATCGGTCCGTTATGATTCCGGTGGTGTCTACTTCAATACCGGCACTCGCGGCAAGCTGAGTGTTAGGCTGTGTTCCTGCTGCAAACAGAACGAGCGAGGCTGGGATTATCGAATTGTCATCGAGTCGAACGCCCGTCACGCGAGAATTACCTAGAACTTCTGCCACACTGTTTTGCATTACAAAGCTCAGGCCCAATTCTTCGAGTTCTGCGCGTAGCTGGTTTGCTGCCTGAGTATCGATCTGACGGTTTAGTAAATTGGCATTTCGATGGACGACAGTGACATTTGCACCTTGCTTAGATAAGGCATAGGCAGCCTCGAGTCCTAGTAGTCCACCGCCAACTACCACGATGTTTGCTGCGGGTAAATTCTGTTCAAGAAACCACCTGGCATCGTCAACTGCACGCAGTTGGTGTACGCCACTTATTTCAATGCCACTAATTTTCGGTTGGGTTGCGAGGGCGCCTGTGGCAAGAATCAGCTTTTTATAGTCAAGCTCTTCACCGGAATCGAGGCGGACGGTTTGGTGGTTACTGTCAATTTCAATGACCGTTGTTCCTGTAAGAACTGTCAAATGAGGAAAGTCGGTAAGATCTACGCCTTCCGATAAAGCTTGTTCAGTACAGTTACCTGCTAGAAACTCCGGTAGCAAAACACGGTTATAGCAAGGTAATTGCTCCTGACTAATCAGCGTTACGGGCAAAGAATAGTCATTTACGCTTAGGGCTTGGAGCAGCTTCCAGGCTGCGATCCCACCGCCTACTATGATGGTTCTTGACACCTAGGCAGCCTCATCATTTTGGCAAGAAATGTCGTCGGCTTCGGCTGGGAGTTCTTGCGTTGCATGGGAGGCGTAAAGAAAATCGAGGATCAAACGTCTGCAGTGGTTGTAAGATGCATCCTCAGCCAGTGCCAATCTATTCCTCGGACGCGGTAAGCTAACTTCGACAATCTGACCAATCGTAGCCGAAGGTCCATTACTCATCATGACAATCCGATCGGCTAACAACACCGCCTCGTCCACATCGTGGGTGACCATGATGACTGTATTACCCAACTGCTGGTGCAATTTCATGGTCACATCTTGTAGTTGAGCTTTGGTCAACGCGTCCAATGCACCAAATGGCTCGTCCATTAAAAGCACCTTGGGTTCCATCGACAAGGCGCGTGCAATCCCTACTCTCTGTTTCATGCCTCCCGAAATCTCGGATGGCATCTTGTCGACAGCGTGACTCATATTAACCAAAGATAGGTTGTGCAAGATCCACTCTTGTAATTCGGTTTTGGTCTTACTGTGGGCGAAGACATTTTTAGCGGCGAGTTCAACATTTTGATAAACCGTTAACCAGGGCATCAATGCGTGGCTTTGAAATACCACCGCGCGATCTGGTCCGGGGTCTAAAATTTCTTTACCTTCTAAAATGGCCCCGCCAGTAGTGGGTTGCTGGAGACCGGCGACAATATCGAGAATGGTTGATTTGCCACACCCAGAGTGACCAATTAGAGAAATGAACTCCCCTTTCTTGATGATGAGATTGACATTACATAGCGCCTCAAAGTCACCGTTAGGTGTAGGGTAAGATTTTCCGATTTGACTAAGATCTAGATATCGTTCCATGAGCGATGCCTTTTATAACGAATGATTGTTAGCGAATAGTTGCAGTCTTGTCCCAGCTCGCCCATCGCTGCAGGGTGAGCATTAAAAAATCAAGACAGAAACCAATCGCCCCAATGGTCAGTACAGCCACCATGATTCTGCTTAGTGAGTCTGAACTACCGTTTTGAAATTCATCCCAGACGAACTTGCCCAGGCCTGGGTTTTGCGCCAGCATTTCGGCAGCGATTAGCACCATCCATCCCGTAGCTAAAGAAAGCCGCAGCCCAGCAAAAACCATTGGGACCGAGGCGGGCAGGATGATTCTGGTTAAATGCGTGAAGGTACGTAATTTGATAACCCGGCTAACATTGATCAAATCTCGGTTGACGCCAGTCACGCCAACGATCGTGTTTAGTACCGTAGGCCAAAGACAACACAGTGCAACTGTAATGGCGGAAGTCAGAAACGATTTTTCAAACATTGGATCTGCGCTTATATATAAGGCAGACACCACCATGGTCACCAGGGGTAACCATGCTAGAGGTGAGACGGGTTTAAACAGTTGGAAAATTGGGTTTAGGGATCGATAGACACTATCGTTGAGTCCGCACAACACACCTAATGGCACTGCAATCAGTGACGCAATTAAAAAACCTGTAGCGACTGTGATGAGGCTGGTATAGATCTGATCAAGAAACGATGGTTTGCCTGTGTAAACACGAAATTTCATTTCTGCTTCAGGGTTCTTCGCGAGTTTTTTGGCGTTGCGTTCATCCTGACGCTGATAAAAGCTAGCCTGCTTGGCACGTTGGTCTTGATGTTCTTGATAGAGTGCGCTGACTTGATTGGCAACATGTACCGGTCCTGGAAACTCACCGAGAGAAGTGTTGATGTTTTGTGCTGCCACGTGCCAGACCAGTAGAAACATTGTCAGGCCAATGGCGGGATACACCGCTTCTACCAGCAAGTTTGTAATCCGATTTATATCCGGAACAAAATTCGGTATCGCTTTGATCACAACACTTCATCCTTCAAGCCGATGCTTAAAGACTTAAGGTAATCGTTGGGTCTTCGGCCATCGTAAGTCACGTCGTCGATAAAGCCTGTTTGGACTGGTTTGAAGCCGGTTTCCTCGACTGTAGGAAAGTCGGCGGCAACCATCACGCCATCCTTGATCAGTTCAGCGGCAGCTTGCATGTAGATGTCTGGTCTATACACGGACTTTGCAGTATCCATATACCATTGGTCGGATTTTGGTGTCTCGATTTGCCCCCAGCGTCGCATCTGAGTCAGATACCAGATTGCATCGCTGTAATAGGGGTAGGTTGCAAAGTGGCGGAAAAATACATTGAAGTCAGGGACTGCTCGTTCGTCACCTTTTTCGTATTCAAAGGTTCCAGTCATTGAATTGGCAATGACCTCCTCATCAGCCCCGACATACTCACCACGAGAGAGGATTTCGACAGCTTCAGGTCGGTTTTGGTTTTCGTTTTCATCAAGCCATTGGGCTGCGCGTAACATGGCTTTAACGATGCGTATGGTGGTTATTGGATATTTTTCGGTGAACTCGGCTGTCATGCCAAAGACTTTCTCTGGATTGTTCTTCCAGATTTCATAATCGGTAATGACTGGCACGCCAATACCTTTAAACACGGCTTGCTGATTCCAGGGTTCGCCTACGCAGTACCCATGAATTGTGCCGGCCTCAAGGGTTGCTGGCATTTGAGGCGGCGGCGTAACTGAAAGCAACACGTCTGCGTTAATCTGTCCGCTGGTGTCACCTTTGTGTGGTGCGTAGTAACCAGGGTGAATGCCACCTGCGGCTAGCCAATAGCGAAGTTCATAGTTGTGGGTGGATACGGGAAAAACCATGCCCATCTTGAAAGGTTTGCCACTATCCCGATAGGCCGTAACAACGGGTTTAAGATAGTCGGCTTTGATTGGGTGGACCGGTTTGCCATCCGCTTGCTTGGGAATACCTGGTTTCATTTCTTCCCAGACAGCGTTCGAAACCGTGATGCCATTGCCGTTTAAGTCCATTGAAAGCGGCGTGACAATATGTGCTTGGGTACCGAAGCCAATGGTTGCTGCTAAAGGTTGTCCCGCTAGCATGTGGGCGCCGTCCAATTGGCCGTCAATCACACCATCTAGTAGCACCTTCCAATTCGCCTGGGCTTCAATCGTGACGTACAGTCCTTCATCTTCAAAATATCCACGCTCGTACGCGATTGCGATCGGCGCCATGTCAGTCAGTTTGATGAACCCGAAGGTCAATTCATCCTTTTCTGGCTCGCTCATTTCGGCAGCAACGGTCGAGAAGCCGAACAAACCGGCTAGTAATATCAATGCTGTGGGGCGAGAAGAAAAACGCATAGTCATGGTGAATCCTTTTTCTAAAACCTGAAACGCAAAGCGCCCGCACGATCAGTGTGATCGTGCGGGCGCCGTTACCCATAAAATATTTTGTTTGTGTGAGCCTTGTCCTGCTACCGATGCTTTATGTCAGCTCTGTACATGCTCTGTATGTAGATAGAAGAGCAAAGCCTGTGCCAAGGCTTCCAAATTTTTTGCAGTTTGCTGTGTCCGTTATTTTTAGTTGCTTTGCGCGAGGCCCCGATACTGATTGATCGGGGCTCGTCGTCAAATATTCGAATCAAGATGGGGCAATAATGAAAAAATTGATCCACAGTAGTGCGTTATTGCCAGCCGAGGGCTGCTTCTGCCTGGGCGTACAACTGGGGAAGGGCGGTTTGCTTTGCCAGGTATAAGGTTTTCTCTCTATCTATGGTTTTGCCCATGATGGCGGCGCAAAGTGAAATTAGTTCGCATTGTTCCTCGATATCTGGTGCACCTAGACGATTGCCATGAAACATGTGGAAGTTTTGCACTTCTATGGTGTTTTTGTGGTCGAGCATTATCTTGCCGGAGAGTGATCGAGCGAGCGTTGTGGCTGATAATCCTAGAACATCCGACAGCACCTGAATTAGGTGGTCATGGTTTTCTGGTTGGTCGATCCAGCGACAGGCTTGCATCAGTGCCATTCGGAGCTGCAGGTGGTGTTCCGGGTTGGACTCATGCCAGTGTTGTTGTACACATAAAACTTTCTCAGCCGCAGCTGGCCAGATCTCACTACCCGCGGCTACGATGGCGCCCTGGTTTGCCTCTACGGCAACCGTTGACCAGGGTTCGCCGACACAAAAGCCATCGATCACCCCGGTTGATAAGCTATCGGCCATTTGGCTCGGTGGCATAATGATAATTCGGACATCCGAATCTGGATCCAGTCCACCCGAGGCTAACCACCGCCGCAGCAACAGCATATGCCCAGAAAAGGTATGCACGACGGCAAAGGTAAGCTTATGATCGAGGTCTTGTACTCGCTGCCCAATCAACCTGGCAGCCGTTTGATTAAGGGGGCGTTCACAAGCATTGTGATTGATGTCTTCAAACAACTCATTGGAAATTGTTATCGCGTTGCCGTTTCTGGACATCACGAGACCAGTGATTAGATGAGAGCGTAATCCGCTAACCCCCATGGTTGTCATGGCGGGTAGAGGTGCTAGCATTTGAGCGGCATCCAATACTCCTGCAGCTAACTTATCTCGAACATTAGCCCAGGAGACATCTTGTACCAGTTCTACATTCAGCCCGTATTCAGCATAGAAACCTAAAGCCTGGGCAACGATCAAGGGTGCGCTGTCTGTAAGCCTCAGATAACCGACTCTAATTGGATTGAGTATTGTCACTAAATCTCCTCTGCCGAGCGAATAATGGATCGTGCTAAATCAGCCATGCGTATGTTTAGATTCATCGCTTGTTTTCGTAGCTCTGCGTAAGCCTGCTCCTCATTAATATTGCGTTGTTTCATAATGAGATATTTTGCTTGGTCGATACAGCGCCGCTCTTCAAGTTCGGACCTGGCGTCATCCCGTTCGCGACGAACCTGCTGGAAGGATTTAAATTGCAGCATTGCGACCTCAATAATGGGGCGGACGTTTTCTTCCTGAATACCGTCGACTACGTAGGTCGATACACCTGCCTCGACCGCATGTTCGATGTACTCGGGGTCATGATCGTGGGAAAACATGACAATCGGAGTTGGATTGTGATTGGTCACAATCGACAAACTCTCTAGTAAATCCCGATCCGGTGAGGCCATATCAATCACGATCACCTCGGGGTTCCAATCGGAAATTTCCATCAGTAAGCGGCTACCGCAGCTAATTGTTCGCACATCAGAAAAGCCTGCCTTGTGCAGACATGCTTCAACCCAAAGCGCGCGCTTTGCGTTGTCATCAACCAGCATTACTCTGAGGGCAGGGATCAAGTCGTTTTGCTACTTATGCTTGGAGTCTTCACATTCGGTATCGTCATCTTTCGCTCATTTCTAACAAATCTAACGTGCAAGTCTAGTGCCTAGATTAAGGTTTGCTGCTGGAATGGCCTGTAACGAGACGCAGTCAGGGTCTAAAAATAAGAGTTAGCCAGATTTTGGTTCTATCGGTGGCAAAATCTTCGGCCCGATAATCCGCGTACTTCGCCTGCAGCGTCAGCATATCAGTGAGTTTCATCGTGCCCACCAGATTCCATTCCGAGCCGTAGCTGGTGCTACCTTCATCGGCGTTGTAGTGATGATAGTTTAGCGCCAGTTTAGCCTTCCCAATGCCACCACTCGCACCTACATAAATATCTTCAATGCCGTTTGTGGGCGTGTTAAGAAATACGTCGGACCAACCCTGAAATTTGTGTAACGTCGCTAAAGGGGTGCTAAATACTGCAGCGCCATCATCACTACCTAGTAGTTGCCATCCGCCACTAACCTTCACGCCTGGAAATTGGTAATCGGCGGCAAGTTCATAGAAGTTGGCTCGATAATCCAGGGGGCTGTCCCCATAGTCTGCCTGACGAGCGATCGAGGCACGTAAATTGAGTTGGTCGAGTGTACCTTTATAGCTCAGGCCGTAGGTTGTCGAGGAGTTGGCGGGGCCGTTGGCATTTTCAAAATCTAATAAATAGGCGTAGCCGCTAAAATGATGATGTTCAGTGTCGAACAAACCTGCAGTTAGAAAATGACTATTGCCGTGCCAATCGGCAGGTTGCGCGCCGTCATCTGGGCCGAAGATACGATTAACGTTCCACACATAACTGTAATCAATTTTATGTTTACCAATAGTGGTGACCGCTCTCAACGCGTCATAGGTTTGTTCATTCTGGCGCCAGCCAACTCCACCGACAAAACGTTGGTCATCAAGCAGTATTCTTTGACGGCCAAAAATAAATACCGCCTCACCCTGATCGTAACGGACAAACACCTGGTTGAGATCCAGTCCTTCAGGGTCTGGTACCACGGGATAGCGCGTCTTGCCATTCTCGGTTGTGTTAAAAGCTTCAGAACCAATCACGGAAAGGTAATCCACCTCAAGACCAACTGACCACTTTGATGCGGGGCTAGAATCCCAGGTGAAACGGCTTAGCAATGTAGAGGCACTTGCGTCCTCGGGTAGCCCTGATTGATCAACTGCCTCGTGCCGCAAGCGGAAAAGAAACTTTCCTTCTCCATCTCGTAATATATTGGCTCCGTAGGAAGCGTTGGATGTGAACGTGAGCGATAGAAACAGAACTGTGACGAAGACTACTGACTTGATCATTTTATTTGCCCCAAAAAAAAGCGCCTGAATTCCTAGAGAGGAATTCAGGCGCCATTGCCTTGTTTGTTGATCCGTTCTTACCCATGGTGGTCACGAATCGATTTTTTAGAAAAACATACGAATACTTTTATAGAGAATTAATATACAAAAATCAGGCCAACCGCCAAGTGATTGATTTTAGAGAAAGGCACCTAATATTTATGCACCGATACAGCGCGAGTAAGGGAAAGATGAGCACTTTGTGTGCGTGATTCGGTAATTTGGAAGTTTACCGTGATACTAATTTCCCTTTGGAAATAACAGTATCAATTTGCCTGGTATTGCGGATGTCCTCCAGAGGGTTGGCTGACAGTAATACCAGATCTGCGCGCTTACCGACTTCTATGGTGCCAAGCTGATCTTCTATACCCAGAAATTCCGTCGGTCGAATGGTTGCGGCTTCCAACGCCTGCAAAGGTGTTAACCCTGCTCGAACGAGCATTTCAAGTTCTCGATGCAGGCTGTAACCCGGTATTGCCAGGCCGATAGGTGTGTCGGTGCCGGCGCCGATCGGCACTCCGGCATCCAACATGCGTTTCACCATAGTAAGCGAGTAGGTGGAGAACCGTAGATCGCGCTTGGCAAAGTCCTTGGGAATAAAGCTATTCGGTTTGTTCCAATCTTCTTGTACCTCCGGCAACATGGCGCTGATTGCATCATCCCAGTCTGTTTGTTCGTAAGGTGGTGCAAGGGGCAGGGCATTCAATCTTAAGGTCGGTACCTGTATTGTTTCCGTTAGGCTGGATAACACTCTAGCGCAACGATCTTCATCTAGTACCGCAATGGCATCAAGACGCTGTAACTGATGGAGTGACGAGCGTAGGGCATGGCCGGATTCGATATTCTCAGCGGTTAGAAATTTTTTCCTCGTAGCAAGTAGCGCTTCCGCATTTGATGCACAATCCAACTCGATATTCCGCAGATGTTCCATCGTACCAACTTGATTACCTACAGTTGATGCTAGTAGATGTAGCGGAACGTGGGAGGCGATGGGCATTGAGAGTTGATTGGCTTCATCGACAAGTGCGGCAAAGACTTCTGGGCTGACCAGTTCATAAATTTTGATAAAGTCAGCGCCTCCTTGTTTTAGACGCCGGACATTTTCTCTGGCCTGGGTGATGCCGGAATTTTGCGTGCCAATTAACGGCCGAGCATTACCGTCGTAGACAACATGTTGGCCATCAAGCAGTGGGCCGCTGAAATAAACTCTGGGCGCCGTCGCATCGGGTGCGCGCATACGGGCAATGACCGGCAATAGGTCTTTCATCATACCCCCGGTATCTCTGACGCTGGTGATACCCCAGGAGAGAAATGTCCCGGGCATCAGATCGGTAAATCGGTCGTCATAGGTCAGATGGACATGCATATCCCATAGACCGGGTATTAAATACTTACCGGTGCCGTCGATCACTGTGCTCGCGGTGTGTCTGGAAGGTGTAGTGACGTGAGTTGAAACACTGATGATTTCATCTTCTTGAATAACAACCGTCGCATTTTTAATAAGACCCTGTTTGGCATCAATCAAGGTGACATTCGAAATGACAATGTCGTTTCTCGTGTTTCCTACGTCCTGGCTTGTGCAGGAGTAAAGTAGAGCGCATGCGATCAGGCTGGCAAGTATCGATAGTCTATTCATATCAGTAGTGGCTCACTAATTGAGTGGAAGGCAGAAGCTGAACGTTTTAAGGAATCTGCGGTTAACATGGGCACGCCGTATACCTCGACGGGGATATTGTGTTTGGTGCGAACTGTATCAATTAGTAGGTCAAAATCTCCATCTCCGGAAAGGAGAAATATCCGGTCGAGTGTTGGCGCACTGGTTAACATGTCGATGGTGATCCCAACGTCCCAGTCACCTTTGGCGGAGCCGTCCGCGCGTTGTATATAAGGCTTAAGTTTTACGTTAAAGCCAATATGGCGTAGGGCGGTTTGAAATTTTTGTTGGCTCTCATCGCCGCGATCGGTGGCATAGGCATTGGCCACGGTGATGTCACCCTGCTGCTGCAAAATCTCCCACAGTGCGCGATAGTTAAACTGCCTCGCGTAGGTGTGTCTTGTTGTGTAGTAAATGTTTTGCACATCCACAAACAAACCAATCTTATCCATCGAATGTGCTCATGACCGCTTAGATCTACATAGTATCAGTAGATCCCGTTGAGCGTAGTCGAGATCGGAAGCTGTAAAAAAATGGTGCCATCGTGGATAGTGGTGTCACGCTTGAAGGTGCTGAGCTGGACAAAGCTGCCCGACATCTCCTCCAAGCGTGGGTATCTATCAATCCGCGAGCTTAACCAACATCTTGCCGTTGTTAGATCCGGTGAATAAGCCCATAAAGGCTTCTGGTGCAGCCTCGATTCCTTCATGGACGGTCTCGAAGTATTTGACCTGGCCAGATTTCACCCAGCCGGACATATCCTGCAAAAACTGCTCTCGCAGGTGTTCGAACTCAGAGACTACAAACCCCCTTAGTGTGACAAATTTATAGATCGTTTCTGTCAGGTTTCGTGGTCCGGGACTGGCGGTGCCGTCGTCGTTGTAATGGGCAATCATGCCGCAGATAGGTACCCGGCCGTGGGGGCGCATGTGGGTCAATGCAGCTTCCAATTGTTCACCGCCAACATTCTCAAAATATATGTCGATACCCTTGGGCGCGCCTTTCTTCAATTCATCAAGGGCATTTGCTGTTTTATAATTAAAGCCGTGGTCAAAGCCAAAGGCTTCGGTCAGTTGTGCCACCTTAGCGTCACTACCTGCACTACCAATGACTGTACCGTTTTTAATTTTTGCAATCTGGCCGACGACACTGCCGACAGCTCCGGAGGCGGCTGAGACAAACACGGCTTCACCGTCCTGCATCTTGCCAATTTCAAGAATGCCGCCATAGGCGGTCATGCCCGGCATACCCATAACACCGAGGTAAGTAGAAAGGGGCGCTAGATCTGGGTCAACCTTCATTAGTCCTTCTGGACCAGACAGGGCGTATTCGCGCCAGCCGAGTCCATGGCTGAGGATGTCGCCTTCGGCATAGTCAGCATTATTCGATGCAATTACGCGCCCAATGGTACCGCCAAACAATGGGTCGCCATCGTTGGCTAAACGCATACGGCCCCGCATATAGGGGTCAACGGACATCCAGAGGTTTTGTAGTAGGACTTGTCCTTCTCCTGGATCTTTGACGTCTACCTTCACAGCTTCAAAATTGTCTGCGGTAGGCATGCCTTTGGGGCGGGATTTAAGACGGATTTCTATGCCCTGGGTCATCTGTGGCTCCTGTACTTGCATGAATGATATGCCGCTGATACTACACCCGAGGCTTTCAAAGGACCATTGGCATTGATGGGGCTGATCATGGGTTACCGTTCTATCCTTAGAACGGATTGATAGCAGAGTTCAGTTTGAGTTCAGGCCGTAATTGACCGCTTCCGGGGATTCCCGGACAGGATTATTGGTAAGGCTGAGGATAGTTGTTTCATCACTCTCGAATATTGTATGAGCCAAAAATTATGTGTCGATATTGAACTCGAGAACACCAGCTTTGTTTGGAGCGATAAGCGTGTTTAGCACCTCGAACTGCATGCTAACTTTGCTGCTTGGCTCGGAAAACTGAAACTCTACAATGGTTATATCGTTTGGTGCAGCCTCAATCACAGGGCCCTGTTTGAGTACTAGATGCTCGGACAGATTGCGGAGTTGAAAATTTGCATCGGAATTGTTCCGTAATGATAGCCTTAAGATGTTACCTGCCCAGATGGCTTCTTCTACCTGGAGACTTGCCTTGAGCAAAGCTGTCAGTTCCTGAGGCCGCCCAATCAGTGTGTTTTCCCACCAGACAACGGTACGCTTGGCAAACAGCGCGTCTCTGGTTGCATCGTTAGTTTTTGCGGTTGCGAAGACAAGTGTGACTGGGCGATGACCGCCATCTTTAATTGCATAGTCCCAGTCGATCAGGTTATGCACATCGGATGTGCCGATCAGTGCCAAATTATGTTCCAGTGCGAGGCTCAATGCGTTTTCATAATATCGGCCAGCGTTTGCAATCTCGATGCCGTGCAGTAACCCTGCTTCAACCACTTTCTTGTGAAAGGGGTCCATTTTTGCCCGTGGTGAACTAAAGCCTGGGTGATTCCAAAATGTAAACGCACCCTGGTCATTCGCTAACCCAAGCACTTCTTCCGCCGCTTGCTCTGCGGCATGGCCATAGGCAACCAGCATGAGGTAAGTGGCTTCGTCAGCAAATGGAAGCCAGACCCATTTGCCCGCCACTTCTATTTTATGAGCACCGACTAGTTGGCCGGCTGTTGCTTGTCTGGCGAACTCGAGAGCAGCCGCTTCAGTCGGGAACTCGTGTTCTGGAAGATGATTTGATGAATTTCGTTGTTGTACTAATTTGTTTGCATCTTTAACGAATACTGCGTTCATGTGACCCGCTTGATCGTTACGGGTAATTTCAATTCCAGGGATAACCAAGAGATCGAGCTTTTCTGCAGCAAGCGAAGCTTCCTCAAAAGAGCGGTTCCTATCTGGATGTGGAATATCCATGATGTGTGGTTGCCACTCAAGGTGCTCAGTGATTGCAATCCCGTCTAGACCGTCACGTTCTGCCTCAGCAATACGAATGGTTGGCCAGACATGCCCGTCAGAAAATACCGAGTGGGTATGTAGATCGAGTACGAGGGTTTGATAGCCGTCGACATCTGGAAAATGGATTTCGCGGTCGGTCGCCGGTCTGTCTGGTACTGCACCGTGGCCAAAGGCGGAAATGCTTACTAATAACAGGAGGCAGGCGGCCCAGCATTGACGTTTATTCGGTTGAACAGGAAGCATATAAAAACCGCTGAATTGGAGCTGTGGAATATAAGCTCAATTAACCACGTTTGCCGGAGCGCGATCAAGTGTGGTCTTGAATATGCCAGGTTGGCGTTAGCGGAACACTAAACGGACCAGGGCCTCAATTTTTAGGTGGGATCGCGCGCTGGGTTAAGAGCGCTTTTTACGAGGCTTAGTGTCTTTCTTGTTATTTCCGCGTTTACTGATGCCGCTCACCCGGTTGATTTTTCGTGGCTGAATGGTGCTGGCCGAAGCGATAATTTCTCCATCATATTCAAACGTGTTTTCACCGTCGATATAAGGGATGGCGGCGATAAATATTTCTTGTTTGATGAGTTTCTCGATCGCGGCAATGTTGCGACGTTCGTCACCACCCATCAATGACAGGGCAACTCCCTGCATGCCGGCACGACCGGTCCGGCCAATACGGTGGACAAAATCTTCAGCATGGCGTGGGATGTCGTAGTTAATCACCAGGGGCAATTGGACAATATCCAGTCCGCGGGCTGCGATATCGGTAGCAACAAGTATCTGAATCTCACCATCTTTAAACTGTTGTAACGTTTGAGTTCGTTGGTGTTGAGATTTGTCGCTATGGATCGCTGCGCAGCTCATACCTTTTTCACGCAGGTAAGCATCAGCTAAATCAGCGTTTCGGCGTGTGCGGGCAAAAACCAGGCACTGTTGCTTGTTGTTAGCGAGCAGGTAATAAATGATGTCGGGTTTTTCGTTTTGTTCGACTTCGTAAATAATCAGCTTAACATTGTCTGCAGCCTTGTTAAGTTGTTGGCCCTTCAAAATGACAGGATTTTGCAGTAGCCCATCGGTAAAGATGGATATCTGATCGTTAAATGTGGCGGAGAAAAGTAGGTTCTGGCGTTGCCTAGGAAGCTGATTTAACACCTGTTGTATCTGGGTCTGAAAGCCCTGGTCGAGCATCCGATCTGCCTCGTCCAATACCAATGTTTCAACCTGACTAAGGTCCAGGTTTTTCTGGGCTAGTAAGTCGATGAGTCGCCCGGGGGTCGCAATAAGGAAATCAACACCATTGCCAATTTTGCGAATCTGCTGATTGATTGGCACGCCGCCATAGATCACCGCATGCCGAAGTGGCAATTCACCGATAAAAGATCCGACGTTGTCGTCGATTTGCTGTGCCAGTTCCCGGGTCGGGGCGAGACATAACACCCGGACCGGGCGGCCTTTCGCGGGTTTGGTCTGCTGGAGCTTGTCCAGCAGGGGCAGTACAAACGCCGCGGTTTTACCACTACCGGTTTGGGCTGAAGCCAATACATCGCGCTGGGCCAGGATGGGTGGAATCGCGAGTTGCTGGATCTCAGTGGCCGAACTGTAACCCAGTTGCTCCAGGGGATCAGTGAGGGATTCGGAAAGACCTAATTTGGTAAAGGGGTTCATGAGAAATGCTCGATTCTCTGATTAGGCCGCGCATTGTATAGGTTCTGTAGGTGAATGAACGAAAAAAGATAGGCTAGATCCGATGGCGGAAGGAACTCATTTTGCCCGGTTTTGTGATGTATTCCCAAAGTGGGTGTCATTCCTGATGCTCGTACGGTCGATACCTACCAGCAAATCAGGCTTTCAAATGCGGCAGTTGCGATTAGTGAGGTCGATAGCAGCGCTCGAACATCTGCAAGGTATGCCCTGAGTAGGCGTTATGCAGGGCAAAAGAGAGGTTTTGCAAATCAAGGACGCGGGCTAGTTTGGGTAAGTGATAGTATTTTACGTTGTTGAGAGCGGTAGGACTCGTTGTTAAGTTCTGATTTGAGTCAATTGTCAATTTATGACTTCACTTCATGTACTAGCAAGTCTAATTTTTGATTAAGCTTCAAGGCTAACATCGGATGATATGATCGCGCCGCGGTGCTGAATAATTTTTGCTGCAACCCTGCAGCCAAGTTCAGCAGAGACGATAGCGTCATGACCTTTTAGTCGAGTAGCAAGGTATGCGCCATTAAAGGAGTCGCCGGCTGCTGTCGTGTCAACAATCGCGGTCGATTCTAGTGAGACGGCTGCGATTGACTGTGTGTTGCCTTCGATACTTACAATTGCGCCTTTTTTACCATCTTTTAAGATGATCTCTTTGACGCCGAAGGATTGGATACGCTCTATCAGACTATCGTGTGATTTGTCCGCGCGGAGCAATGCCTCATCATCGAAAGAGGGAAAAGCGATATTGCTGATGGAGTAGGCTCTGTTAATCCAAACCTGCGCCTCCTTGATACTGTTCCATAAGCGTGGACGGTAGTTTGAGTCGAAAGCAACTATGCCTCCGGTCTCCTGATACGATGTAAGTAGATCGAGTAAGAGAGCTCTATCGTCGTTAGATAGCAATCCAAGTGTGATACCTGAAAAGTAAATACATTGACAGGATGTCAATGTAGAAGGCAAACTTCCAAGGTACGAGCCTGCTGCTAACAATTGTTTGAAGGGTGATGCTTCTCGCCAGTAGTGAAACGTTCGCTCTCCAAGTTCGTCGGTGTTGATGATGTAAAGGCTAGGTGTTAGGCCGGGAATGATTCGGACCGATTCGGTTGCCAAGCCCTCATTTTTCCAAGCGTTCATCAAGTATTGAGAATAATGGTCATCACCGATTGCAGAGATGAAGGTGACATCGAGGCCGATTCGTGATGCATAGACGGCTGTGTTGAACACGTCGCCGCCATACCCGAGTGTGTAGGTGTCTTCATGTTGGCGAAATTCCAGCATGCATTCGCCAATGACACCGAGGGGGATAGATCTTGCTTGCATCGGAATGCTCTAGCTCGGCACTACAAGATGTTTCAACGAGAACCGAGGATTGCTTTTTATCAACTTACGTTGATTCGCCTCTAGTTGTGCTTTTTCATTTACGCCGGTGAGTTTGTTGATGATTCGCAAGACATGTTGGTGCGTCACTGTGGGCGCGGCTAAGTCACCTACCATTTTATCGGCCTCTCCTGCTTTGATCTGCGCAACGGTCGTGTTCTCAATGTCTGGCGAGACTACCACGGTTTCAAAACTGGTAGTAGCGCGTGCATACAAACGACGTAGCGAGACATCTAATGAACTAGCTCACTTGGCTCTTCGAGGTAGCTTCAGCATCTCTGGTTTATGGCCCTTCGAGTGCAGCCAATCACGAAACACGTACCCCGTGCCCGTTGGCCATACAACACATTCCTCGGGGGGCGCCAAAATGAAACTATCCAGCTCTTCGTTCAGTGCTATCGTGCCTGTCGCATGCACGTGATAACCAATAATGACCTGGTTCATTTGTTCAAATGGATACAAACCGATTAATGTCGCGGGTGACGCATCAAGATTGAGTTCCTCTTTGACTTCTCGAACGGCGCAGTCGGCGGGCCCTTCTCCATGGTCGACAAAGCCGGTAATCAGAGCGCAAAACTTACCAGGCCAGGATTTGTTGTGGGCAAGCACAAGCTTTCCTTCGTACTCAACAACTACCGCTACAACGGGGGTGGGGTTGTCGTAGTTCACAAAACCACAGTTAGCAGAACACTCAATGCGGTCCTCTATCTTTTCGATTAAGGGGGCAGCACACATTGGGCAGTATTTGAATTTGTTCACCGATTAACTCCAGTGTCGTTTGGGAATATGGGTAGTGGATGAGCATGGTATGAGTCAAAATCAAAACCACCTAAATGAACAACGGTCGTAACACGCTCTCTAGATCATCTACCGACTTTTGTCGTCTGAGCCGATCCAATGCCTGATGTAACTGCCGTTGCTCAGAATTTTCCATCGAAGCAATTTTTTCTGTCAAATCGCCCTCTTTAACCACAACGTCATCTCGTCGGGCGTGGGTTCTACTGAGTAGTGCCTGCTCCAAAAAAAGAAAGCGGCCTAATACGACGTAGGGGAAGTTCCGGTTACTAATTGGACCCTGTCGAGCTTCGAAGCCACCGATTGGCAGACCCTTAATTTTAAATTCAGCGATGCGATCAGCTGCAAACCAAGCGCTGCTGCCGGCAACGAGGCCTCCGCCCAGTGCGCCCAGCATCAAGCTGCTACCCGCCAGGGCCAGATCAATTCCAGCACCTGTGGCGGCACCGGCCATCGCAGCTGCAGCGGCCAGGCGATTTCGATTGAGTCCCCAGACAATCCACTTTTCGGTATCAAACAAACTGTCGTCGAGGGGTAGACCGTACAATTCGCTGTTCAAATGGTGATAACGAAACAAGCGTTTAAGCGTGTTGTGACTCTCTTTTTCAATTGCATTCATTTCCGCAATATATTTTGCTTGTAACACCGGCTTTGCTAACTGCGCCTGACTTTTTGTCAGCACTTTTTGCGATAATTGAAACACACACAGTCGAGTTAACAGTGCTGCCAATAACTGTACAGACTGCTGTTGCTGACTCTCTCGCGCCGACTGGTACTCGGCTATCAGTTGTTCGATTGCAGCCTGCCACTCCTGCTTGATGATTGAAAATGCCTCTAACACCGAACGTTGTTTTTCGATGTCCGCCTGCATGGCATTGAATACCCTGACGACTTTAAAATACTGGCCAAGGGCTTTTTGCCAGTGCTGGACGTAGTCTTCATTTTCGATCGGGTTGATCAGGGCCATACTGGCCTGACCGGTCCAGCGCAAAATTTCCATTTCAGCTTCGTACTCGGTGCCATAGGGGCGGGAGCCGTCTACGACATACAAAATTGCCGCGCCATTTATGATCGGCGTCAGTAGTTCTACTTCATCGGGAAATTGCTGTTGGCATAGGGCATCCCCGACAAACATCGCAACGGCTGCCTGGCGCTTGTCGGCTGAGTCGGCATGCTGCTGCAACCAGCGCAAAACTTTTGTTGGGCGCTGAAAACCCGGGGTGTCTACCAGCGTATAGCTGCTAGCGCCAACCTTAACCTCAATAGGTTCTGCTACCCGGGTAGTGCCACTTTGATTAGAGATCGCCACGCCGTCATCCTGAGCCAGAGTTGCAACAATCGAAGACTTACCTTTGTTAGGGTGGCCAACAACGGCAAAAATGGGAGCATTGGCACCTGAGGTCATGGTGTCTCCCGCAGCTGCAATAATTGCCAGCCAGGTAAAGTGCTGCAGAAACGGCGCCACTCATTTAGGTGGTTGGATCGGGTTGGCACGACTTGCGCTTCGGTCCAGTCCAGTGGCAATAAAAACCGTTGTGCGGCTTCAGGGCCAGAATTTGAACCCGAAATTGAATCAGCAGAGGGTAAGCTCAGCAAATAGTCACTAAGCTCGGCCAATGGTGGCTCCCAGCTCTTAACCAGTACAACCACAGACTGATCTAGCGGGTTGATGTTTATTGATTCGGGTTCCACTAATGGACCGACGTCCATGGTGCTGGTTGCTGTACCGAGAAAACGTGTCACCGATTGCTGACATTGTAACGGCGCATCAGCCCAATTTAGCAAGATGTAAGGCGCTCCAACCGAAAAGACAACTGGCGCTAGCGCGGTGTTATCCGTGCTGGTATTCAGCCGTGACGGCGATGGATGGGTACTGATGTCCTGGGGGGGAGTATCTGTCTGCCGCAAATAGCGATAGCGAGAAACGACTAACATCAACGTGCGAGGCAACAGGTTGTAGGTACACTGTGCCGCCAGAATAAACTTCCACCATTGGCCCAGTACAGGCGCATCAGTAGTTTGTGCGCTTAGTCGAAAGTCTTGTGTTTGTTGCAGTAACTCCAATCCTGGCTGTGCCTCAGGCCAGAATAGCCAGGGTATCGCCAGGGTTTGTAATAACGGTAATAGATCGGACGCTTCAAGCAGGGTGCTACGCCAGACAAAACTGATGTCGCTGCCAAGTAGCAACAATAGGTAAACGAGCATGCCGCCCAGGGCAAAACTCAGTGTCAAACATTGGGTCTGATAAAACAGCCAGGCTTTGCGCTTGCCGGAGCTCGCCAGTTCCATAGTCGCAACGCGAAATTGTCGCGGTAGAATTGGTAGTTCTAAAAGGCCACCCACGAGGCCCTTAGTGCTACCACTCAACCAGAGCAAGATGCTCAGAGCCAGTGCGAGCACCGGCAAAAATGCAAATAACATCAATACATAAAGTAGATTGACCCGGCCTAGAGCATCACCCGCCAGTACCCCGTAGCCAAGTAGGATGCCAGACAGCCCCCCCAGGCAGATCAGGCTGAGAGTAATTTGTTTGAGGATAGGTTGTGAGTGTGCGGTATTCAAAAGCACCTGCTGGCTCAGTGATATGTAGGACGCGATATTTGGCCATTATAGGCAATTAAGTCGGTAAAGGATTGGAGAAATAGTTCGGCAACTAAAAGCGCATTTTCTCAGCTTGTCATGTAATCGCCCGGTGTTGTGCTGAATGATCGTAGTGTGAGCTTTATTCTTTAATTTTTCTGGCCAGAGGGGTGGCAAAGACTGGGTTGCGATTGGGCAGAAAGTACAGGTGATGCGGCGAATTGTGATATCAGTCGGCGTTGATGTGAAGGCCAGTTATGCTAACGTTCCTGACTCTAAGAATAAAAACAGAGGCCGCCAATGACTCCATCTTCCTGGACCAAAAAGATAACCTGCGTGTGTGGCTTGATTGCCGTATTCATAACCGTAGCGAGCGCAACAGGGTCCCAGGACCCTTTTAATGAAAAGGGACATCAGGCAAGCGCTCACACTTCAGCGCTGCAATCTGCATTGCGCAATGAACTCCCCTTTGAGGACAAGCGCGATTTTGAAGAATCCAGGCGGGGCTTTATTGCCGAGCCGACGAGTCGGAAAATCATCGCGCCCGATGGTCACGTTGTCTGGGATATGACGAAGTATGATTTTCTTCTAAACGGAGAAGAATACGACAGCATTCATCCTTCACTGCAACGACAAGCCACGCTGAATATGAACTTTGGTCTGTATGAAGTGGTGCCTGGTTTTATGTACCAGGTACGAGGCTTTGATCTGGCTAACATGACCCTCGTCCGGGGTGACACGGGCTGGATCCTGTTTGATGTATTACTGACCAATGAGACCGCAGCCGCGGCTTTAGCTCTTGCTAACGAGCAACTGGGTGTTTTGCCGGTCAAAGCTGTCATCTATTCCCATTCACATATCGACCACTTCGGTGGTGTTCGTGGCGTGGTCGAGGAGGCCGACGTGAAAGCCGGCAAGGTACAGATCATCGCGCCTCGAGGATTTATGGCGGAGGCCATTTCAGAAAATGTCTATGCCGGAAATGCGATGACACGACGAGCTGGTTTTCAGTATGGCAGGGGTATTCCCTCCAGTCCGTTTGGCCAGGTGGACTCCGCTATTGGTAAGGGCGTGGCGGTGGGAACTGCCGGCTTAATTGCTCCGACCCTGGTGATTGAAAGCGACTATGAAACCCACTCCGTCGACGGTGTGGAACTGGTGTTCCAAAACACCTCGGGTACTGAAGCACCTGCAGAGATGAATACCTGGTTCCCAGCTCAAAAAGTATTCTGGGCAGCGGAAAACATTACAGCAACCATACACAATATTTATACTCTCCGGGGTGCGCTGGTCCGGGATGCGCTGCAATGGTCAAAACACATTAACGAAGCACTATACCGCTACGGTCAAGATGCAGAGGTGATGGTGTCCTCCCATAATTGGCCGCGCTGGGGTAATGCCCGTATTCAGGAAGTGATGCGCGCACAACGGGATGCCTACGCCAATCTCAATAATCAGGTCCTTAACCTGGCGAACAACGGTGTCACCATTAACGAAATTCACAACAAATATCGGGTGCCGGAAAGCCTCCGTCAGCAATGGAGTGTTCGTCAATATCATGGATCGGAGTTCCATAATGCCCGGGCTGTCATCAATCGATATCTGGGTTACTGGGATGGCAACCCCGCAACACTAGCGCCGTTATCGCCAGCGGATTCTGCACCGCTGTATGTGGATATGATGGGGGGCAGTAAAGTCATTCTCACCCGAGCCAGTACACTGCACAAAGCGGGGCAATATCGGCTTTCGATGGAAATCCTTAATAAACTCGTTTACGCAGAACCAGACAATCAGCAAGCCAAGGATCTGCTCGCCCAGGTCTATGAACAACTGGGTTTTCAGTACGAGAGCACCAGTATGCGTAATGTGTTTCTCTCTGCGGCGCAGGAATTGAGGAATGGTGTACAAAAGATCGAGGCAAACCATGGGGCGAGTCCCAGTCTTGCCCGTGCTATGACTACCGCTCAATGGTGGGACGCGGTCGCCATCAGGGTGGATAGCCATCGTGCCGATGGCAACAATTTTGTGATCAACTTTGTGTCGCCGGATACAAGCGAGAAGTTTGTGATAGAAATGAGTGGTGGGACCCTTACCAACATTGAAGGTTATCTTTCAGCTGAACCAGACGCGACAATCACGATGAATCGGAGTGATCTTGAAACCGTGATCATGCAGCAGGCAACTCTGGCCTCACAACTACAAGCGGGTATCGGTACGT
>TARA_R110002072_G_scaffold69472_4_pt1 | contig 60841 bp, 44 predicted proteins | sample TARA_R110002072 | Tara Oceans TARA_R110002072 (sample SAMEA4397118) | marine metagenome | biome: Polar Biome; feature: [SRF] surface water layer (ENVO:00010504); material: water (ENVO:00002006), including particulate matter (ENVO:01000060) such as... | depth 5 m | reverse complement strand
CCAAACCGACGGGTGTCAAAGTAGCTGCGTCGAATTTGAACATCGGGCTGGAATAATGGGACTTTCTCAGCCAGTTCAATCTGAAAGCCGACGCGGTCGCGATCGATCGCTTCTTCGGATCGTCGCCAAACGGTGGGACGTTCCTCGGGATGCAGCACGTGCCACAGAGTCGGAACGCTGCCGTTGTGAAAATACGGTGGGCTGGCCCAAACGCCATCCAGGGGCGGCGCGACGTAGCCTTCGGGACTGACCAGCGTTTCTTGCGATTTTCCCGGTTCAAGTTCAGCGAACCAAGAATCGGCGTACTTCTGACGACCTTCGCTGGAAAGAGCTTCGAAGCGGACGGGATCGGTACCGATTTCATCGATCGCCACCATTTGATTTGGGTAGCTTCCGCCGTCTGCCCCGTAGGTTCCGTGGCAGCGTGAGCAGGTTTGTTCGAACAAATGACGCCCGGTTTCGGCAAGATCTTCATCGATCAGACCGTCGTACTTCGGGGCTCGCAACGAGGACAAAAACGCGAAAACGTTTCGGAAGTCGTCTTCGTGGTCGCGATAGAAATCGGGGCCGTTTTCAGGGACCAGCGTGAACTGCATCAACCCGCGATGGCCCTTTTGCGCGAACCCATCGATGTAAAGGTAAGGTCGTTTGTAGAAGTGCCACCACGGTGGGGCGTCCATGTCGTGATGAACGAAGGTCTGAGGCGTATTGGGAACGACGTTCAGTTGCGAATCCCGATACTGCATCAGCCCCATGCCGAAGACCACGGCGTTGGTGGTTCCGTTCGTTGTGCCCAGGGGAATGACCAGCGAACCCAACTCCATTCGTCCCAGTGATTTGCCCAGTCGAAACTTGGTGCTGCGGACCTCTTCGGTGAGCGTTTGAAGGGCGTAACGGTTGTTCGGGGCTCCCGGCGTCGGGACTCCATAGACGGAGGCACCGTGGCAGGAAAGGCAGTTCATCGTCCAGTTACCATCTTCATCGACGACGTACTGCATCGGCGGGCCGACTGAACCTGTTTCTTCATGAGACTCAAACGTGGCGACGCCGTCGTTTCGCACAATCAATTCGGGGCGTTGAGACAATCCGTAGCGATGATAGATCGCTCGCAGTCGGTCTTCCGGTGAAGCATTCTCAACCTTTGCACGAGCTTCTTCGGGCCAGCTTCGCCAAATGTCATCGATCACATCCTGAGAAAAGTCGCTGGGCAACAAAGCCTTTTGAGTCAGCACTTCCCAGCCGAGCTCGATCGCACGAGCTTCTGACTGGGAAACGTTGCCGCCAGAATCCGCCGAAGTTTTCCCGAGCTCGGTGGCGAAAACACCCGGGCAAGTGGCAGGCAACGCTAACAGCAGAACGCAACCGGCGATCAGTCGAAGCAGCGTTGCGAAGTGGCGGCGATCAGAGGGAAAACAACAACGAATCATCGATTCAAATCGCTGGAAGGATGGATGCGACCGGGAATTCAACGTGCGGGAATCAAATTGAAAGCAATTCGCACAACGGGAAAGGGACCGTGGTCCCCATGTCAGTTTAACAGTGCGTCCACCGTCGCAGTCCAACTCATTGTGCGATTCCCAAGATGCGGAACGGTTTGATCGCGTTGAACGTTGAACTCCAGTGTCGGTCTGCTCTTGTGTCGGGTTCTCTTGATTGGCTACTTCCTGAAGTGATCGTGGCCAACCAACTTACGTCGAACGCATTCGTACGCTCATGAACGCAACTACCGCTCTCCAACGCTGCCGATTCGGTTTGGTGTGGATCACGCTGTCGCTGACCGCTGCTGGCGGATGCACTTCGTTTTGGAAACGGGATCAGGACGACCCGTCGAACAATCCAAAGCTGGCCAAATTGCTGAAGGTTCCTGATCCGCCAGATTTGGTTCGTGAAGCGGCCATTCCTCACGGTATGCAAAGCGTCCGCGTCAACGGCGTCGCAATCGTCAACGGGTTGCCCGATACCGGCGGCCCGGCGTTGCCTTCGGGTTTTCGCGACATGTTGTTGGAGGAAATGAAACGCAAAGAGATTCCAAATCCAAACGATTTCTTGGAGCTCAACACCACGGCGCTTGTTCAAGTGCTCGGCACGATCCCACCAGGTTCACGTCGTGGCGACACGATCGATTTGGAAATTTTGACTCCCACCAAAACCGAAGCGACCGACCTGCACGGCGGTTGGCTGCTTGACACGCGAATGCGTCACCAAAAGGTTCTCGACAGTGCCGTCCGCAGCAGTGATGTGCTGGCGGTTGGTACCGGACCCGTGCTCACGCGAGGCGATCACGAAGGCGAAGCCGACGGCGCGTTGCGAGTCCAAGGTGCGGTCTTGTCCGGCGGAGTCGTGCAGAACGATCGCAAGCTGGGATTGGTTTTGCGGCCTGATTTTCAACACGTCAAAATGTCAGCGGCGATCGCGCAAGCCATCAACCATCGCTTTTACTTCTTCGACGGATCAACTCGTCGCGGCATCGCCGAGCCGATCGAAGACGACTTCATTCAATTGGATGTCCATCCACGGTATCGCAACAGCGTCGCCCGTTTGATGGCGGTTGTTCGAGCGATCGGAGTGGCACCCGAATCTTCCAACACCCAGGTTCGCCTCACTGAACTTGGCGAGCGCATGAAGCAACCTGCGAAGGCAGCCGACGCGGCATTGCAATTGGAAGGGCTCGGCGAACCAGCCATTCCAACGTTGCTGGAAGCGGTTCAGTCATCCAACCCCGAATTGCGATTCTATGCCGCAGAAGCATTGGCGTACTTGGATCGCGAAGAAGCGGTGGATCCTTTGATCACGGCAATTCGTTCTGAGCCAGCGTTCCGTGCTCCGGCGCTCAAAGCACTCGAAGACATGCAGCATCACAACGTTGTCGAGGGACTGCAGCGTTTGATGGATTCGCCCAGCTTGGAGACTCGTTATGGCGGATTCAGCGCACTGCGAAATCGTGAAGATGGCCGACAAAAACTCGCGGGACAAAACCTTCGTGGAACCTACCGGCTCTATCAAGTCTCATCGAACGCGAAACCCGCCGTTGTGGTTTCGCTGCGTCGAAAGCCAGAAATCGTTTTGTTTGGCGATGTGCAACCGCTGCAGATCGAAACGTTCTTCTTAGGCCCATCTGGGATCATGATTCGTTCGGTTCCTGAAACGGGACAGCTTCGGATCAGCCGTTTCCAAGCGGGCAAAGACGATGCCTTTGCAGAAGTCGACAACACGCTGGCTGGTGTGTTGGAAGGTTTGACGGAAGTCGGCGGAGGCTATGGCGATGCGGTTTCGATGTTGCGAATGGCCAAGACGCAAGGCATCCTGCCCGATCAGTTGGCCTTCGATCCGCTGCCAAAGAACTTGCGAACTTATTATCGCAACGAAGGGTCTGAGGAAGGCGACTCGGACGAGGAAAGCAATGGATTCGTCAGCGACTCCGAGGAAGAATCCGACGGAGTCTGATCGTCACCGCTTTGTTTCCGAAGTTGTCCGCTTTGGCGTGTTCGCCCCGTCAGTCTCACGATGGGGTAGACGCACAGTGCCAGCACCATCAATAGGATGTTGAGTAGGACACCTTGGATGAGTGTGGTAAAGACGGTTGAAATGAATCCCAACCCCGTGCCGTCATCGAGTCGTGCGACGGAGGTGACGGTCACGACCGCGATCATTCCGGTGAACATGTCGACGATCATGCCGGCGGGAAGAATGATCGAAACAATCAGGCGGAGTACGTAGACCGTCCGCAAGGTGATTCTGATGTTCCGGTACCGTCGCCACGGCCGATTTCGTGTGACCAGATCGGCCCAAACGTAGCCGGCGACGAAGATCGCAATCCCGGTGACCATCCCCAGGAACTGTCCTTCGGTGACGTTTAGCCCGATGACGAAGCTGGGGACCGCTGCGATGCTGCAGACCAATGTCCACCGCAGAACGGTGAGAGGCAGCGTCGGAAAAGGCTTTTCCTCAAGCGGAATGTCCAGCAACAGCTCTTGATCGTCCTTCCCTCCCTCTTTCAGAGGGCCCGTCGCATAGGGGTTGGGTTGGTCAGCAAGTTCGGGCTGGGCGGCATTGTCAGCGTCGGGATTCATGCAACCAGCATAACCCGTTCGGCTGCTTTACACGGAAGTGCTCGCCAATTCTCTGGCGTCGCGGCAAACGTTTCATTCGTCCTGATCCGAGCTCGCGGATAGAATGGAACCCTTGTTCCCTTCCTATCGCTTTGCTGGCATGACCGTGCACCCATCACCCAAACCACAAAGAACTTGGACGCTTTTCTCGATTGCGATCGCTGCGTTGTTGACCTTTGGTGCAGCGAGTTACGCTGAGGCTCAAGTCGTCGGCGGAGGAAACACTGGCAACCAGTATCCGCCCCAAACCTATTACACGGCGCTGGACATCTATCGCGATGGGGACATGAAGAACGCCATCAATGCGTTTGAGTCGGCGCTTCGCAGTTCGCGAACGGACATCAACGGCAAGTGGATCGATGCGATTCCGGTGCATGCGATGTTGGCCGAGTGCTATTGGCATCTTGGTCACCTGCCGCTTTGCCGAACGCACTTGGACGCTGGGATGCAGATCACGATCCGCAACCGAGGCTGGTTGGGTGCGATTGATTGGAACGGTCTGAATCAAGGCGCCGCGATCAGAGCCGGAGCGACCAACCTGTGGCCGGAAGCTAACTCGGTGCGACTGGCGCCGGTTCCTAGAGGACTTATGCTGCACAGCGGTGAAGTCCTGACCGAACAACGGTTGCAACAAGGCGGCCGCATTGAGAATCAGAATCTAAAACGCGTCGATGCGATTGAGATCATGCGATCGATTGCGTTGATGATGTATCGACGCCGAGTTGTGATGGGCGAATTGTCCGCGCAAGAACCGTTGGCCGCGGAGCTGATGGAGTCGACCAAATACCCAAGTGGACTGAACTCGCCCGGCGGTCGGTCGCTGATCGGTGCAATGCGAGGTGTTGGGCAGCTCGCCGTTGCAGAAGATTCAACAGTAGTCGATCGTGTTGGCAAATACGCGACGCTCGGTGGAGCCGTGCATCCGATCACTCCGTTGATGTTGTTGGCGGGAATGACAGTCGGCGTTTCTGGCGACGCAACTGGCAAGCTGGATCCAAACATTGCAGCGGGCTTGGTAGCGACCAGCCAACAAGCGGTCAATTCCGCGGCGGCGCTGGAGCAATACGAATTCATCGGTGAAGCTCTGCAGTTGGCGGTTGGTGCGGCCGGACCACAACAATACGGAAAGGTTGAGCAGACCGCGTTGCTCGCCGGACGCACATTGATTCGCGAATCTCGGCTGGCTTCGCTGCATTGCTATCTGGTTGCGGCGGACGCTGCGATCAGTGCAGGACGAGTCGATGCGGCCGCGGAATCGATGACACTGGCGATCGAAATCGCATCCCGACGCGATGTGGATTTCCCGCGTTTGGAAGCCTACGGTGCCTATGTCGCGGCTCGGATTGCGGCGGCGCGTGGCGAATCACTCGGCGGCCCGGAAGGCAAGCTTTCCAACGCGATGGGATCGTTGAATGAGTTCGTCAACAATCGACGAGATCGGAGCCGGCCGGTCATCTCGATGCCGTCGCATTACCAATTGAGTTTGGTGCAGTCGATGATGGGACGATCGATCGGCAATCAGTCGACTAAGAGCTTGTTGGATTACTTCACCTCACCCGTTTCGATGACGACATGGCGACGAGATCCAGTGGACGCGATCGCATTGATCGGTCTCGACTCGACGCCATTGCATCGTGGTCGGTTGGAATTGGCCGTGGCGGAAAACAACGGACTCGATGTGCTGAAGTCCACCGACCGAATTCACGCGGCGCGTTTGGCTTCCGCTTTGCCGCTGCGAGGTCGTTTGATGGACGTTCGGTCGTTGGTGACCGACCCGGTTGAATCGTTTTGGCCCTCAACCAAAGACATGGTCGTGCAACCGCCGCCGATGGTCGCTGAGCTGCGTCAGAGAGTCCAAGCGTCTCTTCGCGAAGGAGCGGACAATACCGAGCCACGAGACGCCGCCGTCGCGAGCATGCAAGAATCGCTTGTCACGCAGATCGCACTTCAGCGGCTGCGGATTCCTTCGATCTGTCCACCGCCAGTCGCATCGGAGGATGCGGCGGCGTTGCCACCGGGGACTGGACTGCTGACCTTTGTGGTGGATGGAAATCGCTTGGTCGCCACGCTTTCACGAGATGGTGAAACGACCGGTTGGATTTCACCCGCCGGGCGACGCATCCCGACAATGATCTCGAAATTGTTGGCCGATATTGGTGCCAACCGGAGTCGCGGCAAGCGATTGCCTGATGATGAGTCGTGGCGAGAAACGGCTGCGAAACTGAAAGAGATTTTGTTTCCGCCCAACTCGGGGTGGAACGAAACTGGGCTGGAGAACTTGGTGATTGTTCCCGATGGGCCTCTTTGGTATTTGCCGTTTGAATTGCTGCCCGCCAGTGATGGTCCCAATGTGACGGCCGATGAGAATGATGACGCGTTGGATGGTGGCGACGCTGATCTCGATCCGGTTTCGCTCGGGCAACTTTGGGCGGACACGATCAAACTCAGTTACGCGCCCACGCCGGGGTTAGCGCTTCGAGAAGTCGGTGCGGCTAGCGAAGCGAATCGTGTGGCGGTGATGGCAGGAACGTTCTTCGCGCCTCGGCAAAAGGAACTGAACGATCAAATGATCGAGGAGATGCTGGCTGCGGCGGATGATCCTTTGCAATGGACCATCGGATCGGCACCACCGACTGACCGAGTCGGGTTGGGGGTGGCACACTTAGTTGTCGCATCGCCACTGACACCAAACATCGCGTCGCCGATGGCAACGACAACCATCCCCAGCACGTCCTCCACGCCGCGGGCGGATGCGAGCGGTCAATGGGATCAATTGTTCGGTTGGGTTCGGCTTCCGGCCAGTGGTCCGCGTACGGTGGCACTTCCCGGGTACCGTACGGCAGCGGGAGCAGCAAAGCTCGGCGATGGATCGGAGCTTTTCTTTCCTTTGGCCGCACTTCGATGCAGTGGTGTGAAAGAGATCACGCTGAGCCGGTGGGTCACTGGCGGTCATTCAGCCGCGACGGTGATTGGCGAACTGATCAACGAAACGCCTCACACTTCGCTCGCATCCGCGACACGCCGTGGTGTGTCGTTGCTTCGGCAAGCGGAACTGGCGGTCGCTGGCGAACCGTTGCTCGGAAAAGCGGATGAGGATTCTCAGAACATCACCGGCAATCAGCCGCTGTTCTGGTCCACGTACCTGACGTCAGGTTCACTCGGATTGCCGGCTCCCAAGAGCGACGAATGAGGTTGAGGCTTCGCGGCGAGATAGATCAGTTCATCTTGCTATGATTGCCGAGCACCATCCGTGTTCAGTTCGCTTGCTTCGCCATGATCAACCCTTACCAACCACCTGAATCGGCACCCGCCAATCAAACACACAATTGTCCGGTTTGTAAGGGGCCGATTGGCTTTTGGCGTTTTGCATTCCCATTGGGATATTGCCAGCACTGCCGCAACTATCTCACGATCCGTCACTGGGATCGCCGCACTTGGGCGTGGACGCTTGGCTTGCTTGGGATCATCGTGGTCCCAATCAGTCTTCGGGCATATCGGTTCATTACGTTCACGCCACCGATCGGTACCTTCATTCTGATTTGGTTGATCGCGATGATTGTCCACAGCAAGATTTACGGGCGGCTTGTTCCGGCCTATTGCTGGGGTTTCTTTGCGGTGCAGGATGATGACCGGATCAACACGGACGACGGCTGAGATTTGATGGGTGAGAATCTCAGGAAGGGCTCCACCGTCTACCGAACGAATACAGTACCGGCACAACGATCAAAGTGAGAAGGGTTGCAAAGCTGAGCCCCGAAACCAGCAACCACGCCATGCCTTCCCAAAGCGGTCCGCCGTCGAGGGCGAGCGGCACCAAGCCTCCAACCGTGGTTGCCGTGGTGAGAAAAATGGCGGTCAGACGCTGCTGCCCGGCCAAGACAATCGCGTATTGAAAATCCTCGGTCGCATTGGAACTGATTGATTCCTTTGAATTGCTTTCAGCTACCGACATGTCCGCGAATTCGACAAACAAGATGGCGGCATTGAGCACGATGCCAAACAAAGCCAAGACGCCCAGTTGAGGCATGAAGCCGAAGGCACTGTTGGTGAGCCACAAGCCTAGCAAAGCACCGGCGAGAGCGAGCGGCAACGTCGCGATGATGATGGAAGTTCGGAAGAGACTGTTGAACTGCACGATCAACAAAATGATGATCGCGACAAAAGACATGCCGAACGATTTCAGCATTTTGATCTGGGCCTTTTGAGATTCTTCGAGTGCCCCGCCCACTTCGACTTTGTATCCGTCGGGCAGTTCAGCTTGCAGGGCCTTCATTTCGGGCGAATTGAAAACGCCCATTGTGATGTCGTTTCCTGAGGCACCCACTTTGACTTGTGATCGAACTTCGATGGTTCGGTTGCCGTCGCGGCGATCGATCAAGGCGGGACGCCACTGCGGCACGATGCTCGCGATCGACGCGAGCGGCAACTTGCCCTGGCTGGTTTCGACATGGGCGTTTGAAATCGCCGACAGAGATCGACTCTCCGGTTCGAGTCGGAAATAGACCGGGATCTGATGTTCTCCTTCGCGATAGTAGGTCAGCAAACGCCCAGAGAAATAGGTGTCCAACGTCGTCGCAACTTCGGCGTTGCTCACTCGTGCCAAATTTGCGAGATCAGATTCAACGTCAACATACAATTCTTGGCTGCTGACACCCCATGAATCGCTGAGTGAGATTGTGTCCGGATCCGCGTTCACCATCTTTTTGATGCGGTCGGCGGCGTCTCGCAGCGTTTTCATGTTTGCGAAACCGTTGCCGACAACCCGCAACACGACGGGATCGGCGGGCGGTCCCAGCAGCAATTCGATCGGCACGACTCGGGCTCCGACGATTGGCTGCAATCCTAAATCGGGATCTCCGTTGGCAATGACGTGACGCAGTTTTTCTGCAAACTCGTGAGTCAACTTCCCATCGGTTGTCTGAATCAGGATCTCGGCGAAGTTTGGTTTCAAGGCCTCGGGTTCCCAGGACAAATACCACCTTGCCCCGCCGCCACCAACCATCGTGCGCATGTTCAAGAGACGTTCTTCTTCGTTCCCGTCCTCGTCAATGAAGGCACTGCAGCGGCGAATCATCTCTTCGACTTCACGAGCTAGCTCGTTGGTTTGAGCAATCGAAGATGATTCGGGGAGCCAGACTTCAACGGCGAATTGATTCCTTTGAGTCAACGGGAAAAACTCTGCCGAGATCGGTAGTTGAGTCGTTGCGAGCAATGCACCAAACGCGGCAGCGATTGTGATGAAGCGATGCCTCAACGCCCATCGCAGTGAAGAACCGTACAAACGAAAGAAGATTCCGTCGGTTGCCGCGGTTTGAGGAGCGAGATGGGATGGTCCCTCGGGCATCTCTGGCGAAGACGCGGATGCGCGACCGCTTCCGAACCGGCGAACCCATTTGGATGAACCCAGTTTGCCCATCAACCATGGCAAGGGCGCAGTCGGCTTGCTCGGGTCTTTTGGCGGACGAATGAACCAGGCCGCCAAGATCACACAAAACGTCATTGCCAGCACCCAGCTGACGGCCAACATCACGGACAGTGTTGTCGGCAAACTGTAGATGAATTCTCGGTTGACTCCGTCCATCGCGATCAGCATCGGTACAAACGCGGCGATGGTTGTCAGCGTCCCGTTCAGCATCGATTTGCCGAGAGTTTGGGCCCCTTGGACCGCCGCTTTTTTTGGTGGCATGCCTGCGATTTGATTCGTTCTCGCTTGGTCGCAAATCTGAACGGCATTGTCGACTAGCAAGCCGAGCGAAATGATCATCGAGGCCAGCGACATTTGTTCCAATTGAACACCAAACAGCGTCACAATCGCGAGGGATGTGAGCACGACAAAAGGAATGTTTGCCGCCATGACCGCCGCGGTACGGAACCCCACCACGAGGTAAACCACCACGACCACAATCACGATCGCCGAGATGATATTCATCACGACTTCGCGAAGCCTTTGATTCACGCTGTCGGATTGGTCGGAGATGATTGGGACGGCCAAGTCCGGCGGCAGTTCACCGCTGTTGCGAAGCTCGACGATCCGTTGTTTCGCACTGCTGCAAATGTCGACGATGTTGGCACCCGATTTCATTTGAACGGCAACCACGTTTGCGGTCGCTTCCAAATTGACGTCGCCATAACGGCAAATTCGCGTGGGCGGGTCCACGTAGCCTCGTCGGACGCGAAGCCCCAAGTCTTCCAAGTGAATGGGATTGACTCCACCGCGTGACGGCACGCCGCTGACGACCAATCGATTGATTTCCGCGAGCGCATTGACCTCCCCGGCTGGTTTGACGAAGAACCGTCCATCACCAGCATCAATTCGGCCGCCTGGTTCAACGATGTTTTGAGCCTGCGCCAAATCGGCAATTTGATCGATCGTCAGTTCCAGCTGAGACCAATTGCGTTCGTCGGTCTCGACATAGATGGCTTCTTCACGGACGCCGTGACGTTCAACCTTGGCAACCCCGGGCAACAGTCGCAGGGCATCACGAATTCGTTCGGAATAGACATCCAATTCGCGATCAGAGTAAGCAAATCGCGGTTCAATCGTATCGCTGCCGTCGGCGGGTTGCTGATGGACGGCAAACAAGATGACGCTCGTGTCCGCGAATTCATCGTTCACGAACGGAACCACAGCTGGATCGGGCATCGGGACGTTCTCGACCCTTGCTCGAACGCGATCCCACGCGTCGTCAATCTTCGCTGCGGGCAACCACTCTTCCAGCTCGACAAAGATGACCGTTTGTTCGCTGCTGGAGGTGGACCGGATCAGACGCACTTCCTCCATCCCATCGATGGCTTCTTCGAGAGGATCCGTGACCAGCTCTTCCATCTTTTCCGCCGACGCACCCGGCCAGCGTGCCGAGACGACACAGATTTTTAACGTGAATTCGGGGTCTTCACGTCGAGGCATCGTCAGCGCGGCGATGATGCCCCAACAGACGAACATCATCACAAAGGCGATCACAACCGTCGGACGTGCCACGGCAAAAGCTGGTAGACGATTCATTGAACGCTCACCGATGCTGATTGCGTTGGAACAACCCGAACCCGATCGCCGTCGTCGAGGTAGTGCGTGCCGCGGACGACGACATGGGCACCGTCGACCAAGTCATCCGAATCGACCGGTTCGATGCAGAGAATCAATGAGTCTTCGTCTAACGAGTCTTCTTCTTTGACATTGATTCGAACACGTCTCGCCGTTGGCTCTGACCGCATGTCGTCCACGACATGCACGAACGTTTCGCCGTTCTCTCGACGGACGGCCTTCATGGGAACATAAAAGCCGATGTTGGAATTGTCGGGGATCAATGCAACTCGAACGGTATCGCCGGCACGGAGCATCCAACGCGTTTGCTCCAGATACACGCGTTCATTTTGCTTGCGAAGCAGAGCTTCAGGTTCCAGTGGCGAACCATCGAGGGCGAGCAATTGGCCCGTGATCAAGTCGTTTTCAATATTGATTGACGAAGGATCCGCGAACTCGATGGCGACGAAGTTCCATGTGCCCAGGAACGGAATCACATCACTGGCGAGGTTCACTTTCAATCGCTGGACCGTCAATCCTCGATCGCTTGTGTTTGAAAGTTGGTTCCAGGAACGATTGGTGACCTTCCACACAAACGTCTCTTCACCAATCCGATGGATGCAGCGTTGCTCCACCAGCAGACGCTGATCGCCCGTGACGATTGGTCCGATGTTGAGAGGGAAGATGTCCTTGGTTTTCAATTGAGCTTCCGAAGACTCGTGCAAGTCAACGCTGCTTTCTTGTTGATTGCGAACGTGCAGCGATACTGTGAACGTTCGAGTGTTGGCATCCGCGATGGAGTCGACCGTGTAAACCATTCCTGTCGCACGATGTTGACTGCCGTCATGATCGGTGACTGTCACACCAAGGGTGTCGCCGCGTTGGTAGCGACGAGAATTCGCTGCGGTGACTTCAAACTCGACCAGCATTGGGTCGACCATTTGCACTGTCACGATCGGATCGCCTTCTTTGACATAAGTCCCAGGTACCGCGTGGATCTCCGTGACTTGGCCAGGGAAGGAACTGTAGAGCGTTGTGTTTCGCAAATTGCGTTCAGCTTCGGCCAACCTCTGGCTGGCCTGTTGCACCTGGGCGTCCAATGCTAGTTGTTCCGCATTGGCTTGAGCCAGATCAGCGGTCGCACTGTCGACCTGAAGTTGTGCGGTCGATGCTCGCGTACGAGTGGTGTCCAGCTCCGATCCTGACATTGCATTGGAGCGTGACAATTTCTGCGCCCGTTCCAGTTCTCGCCGAGCCAATTGCAGTTCGGCCTCCGCGGTACGGATTCGACTTGGCAATCGTTGTTCGATCGAGATCAAGTTCGCTTGTCGCCGGCGTTCGGCAACTGCCAGGTCGGCACGCGCGGCATCAACGGCGATTCGAAACTGTTCTTCGTTCAACCGAGCGAGTGGAATACCAATGCGACCGTTCCCAACGCCAGTCACCATTTCGTTGGGCTCGATCACCTGCACCACACGTCCGGCCTGTTCAAACGCAATTCGTTCCGCTTTCCAAGGTGCGACGGACGCGGTGGTGTGATGTTGGTAAGACGGGCTGCTCGGATGCAGCGTCATGACGGTCACGGTTTTGGGCGGCTTGTCGACCTCATTGATGTCGGGTGCGGATTCGCTGGAACATCCAAGCATTCCGATCAAACAACAGGACGTGCTGAAGGCCACGAAAAACCGAAACGGTTGAAAACGAATAGGCACAGTGGTTCGTTTCGTTAGGTGGACGCGATGAGAGGTCAACGAGAAAAGAGTCGCTGTGATGCGTTGCCGCGATGTGGAACAGCTCGAGTCACTGGGGCGGCGACGGGGAAAACACAAGCCGATTCGATGGACGGTGATGAGGTCATCCACGTTGGCGGCGAGATTGCCCCTGGCGTTCAGTTCGCAAAACTGCAATAAGTAAACCCATCGGTGTACTCTACATCACGCTTTTCAAAAGTAAACCGCACGGAGCAAGTTTTGCCAGTCCGTCCAACCGAGCCCGACGATGCCGCCCCACGCCGGCTGACTGATCGCAAGCGGATTGCGATTGTGCAGGCCGCGGCAACGGAGTTTCAAACTCGCGGCTACTTTTCGACCAGCATGAATGTGATCGCAGCGACCGCGAATGTGAGCAAGCGGACGCTTTACAACCATTTCGACAGCAAAGAGGCTCTCTTCGACGCGATCATCGAGGAGTTGGCCCAGAAGGCAGAGTTGCTGCCCGAGTGCTCGTTCGATCCATCACGCGATTTACGAGAACAGTTGGTTGAACTGGCCGAGGCCGAAGTTCAGTTCATGACATCGACATCGGTTGTCGCGCTCGCGCGTGCCGGTATCTCGCGAGTCTTGGCCGAGCCCGAGGTGGGTAAGAAGATCGATCATCGTCGCTTTCACAAACGCGTGGAAAGCTGGCTGGATGATGCTCTTGCGGCGGGTTGCCTGAATCACACCAACACAGAATTCGCGGCCAAGCAGTTTGTCGGAATGCTGATGACGTTTGCGTTCTGGCCAACCATCGTCAATGGCGAGTCACCACCGAGTAAAAAGAAACGGGCCAGCATCATCGAGTCCACCGTCGAGATGTTTTTGTCGTGCTACAGAGTTTCCGATTGAAGATCAGAGTAGAACAGTTGCCCCCAACTGTTCCGTTGGACAGCGTTCGAATGCCAAGCCACATTGCATCCGGATTCATTTTCAACCGTTTGCGTCACGCGGTTCAACAACGCGGCATCGACAACGCCGGCCCCATCCGGGGCGATTTGATGTGGTTGCGACGTGATGCGGGGCGGGACGGGGTGATTGCAAATTGCAAAATGGACATCGCAAATTGGTAATTTTAGGTCGGTGAAATCACGTGCCTCGCCAGAGCAGAAACACTTTGCAATTTGCATTGATCAATTTGCACTTTGCAATTTCCTCACCGCATCGTCGCAACGGCCCCGACCGGGGCGATGTCGATGACCGTTCTCACGCTCCGGTGTGTGATGTCATCCGCGGTGGCGCATAGGGATTGTTGCTGGCCGATGTGTCGGGCGCCTGCGATGGGTTCGTCGCGGTTGGAACATAGATCGGTTCGTATTCGCTGCCTCGGGCGATTTCGCAGATTGCGTCGACCATCGCGTCACGTTGAAGACGTCGGTCGGATGAATTCATGTTTGCAAATCGGAAGTCGCGGTAGACCAACGGGATCTCTTCTGGACCGTCCGGCGTGCGGACGTAAATCAAGGCGGCGTGCAATTGAGTCCATCCGCCGGCGGGTGTGAACGATTGCGGGATCGCACCTAGTATGGAACTGGGCCCAAAGTGATAGCGATGGCGATCGCCTTCCATCCAAACACCATCCCCGTCGATGCGTACCCAGACCAAGTCCGTCGCGGTTTCCAGTCGCAGGCGGTTCCAACGTTCTTGCGGAACGATCTCGCAGAATCTGGAGCCTTCTTCGTTGGGGTGAACCACCGGGTTGCGACGTCCGGCAATGACACGGCGGAGTCGGCGAGCCAGCAAGAGGTGAAACGGATACTCTTCGTAGCGGCAAACAATCATCAGTTGTGTCGCTGCGATCAAGCCGCCGACGATCACCGCGGCGACGAATAAGAGAATGCCTTCGATGCCCGGTCGTGAGGTGAAGAACACAAAACGAATGGTCAGCAGCAGGCACAGGCTGGCAACGAAACTGAGCGTGCCATGAAATGCTGTGATGCCCAACAAAGTCACCATTTGACGAAACCAATTCAGCACACGGCCTGGGGCTTCGTCAGGCAGATCCGAACCAAATGATTGGATCGAAGCGAAGTGGTCCGCCATCGCTTCGGTTGGCGAAACGTTCGATTGTTCTGCGGCGGACTGCTGGGAAGTCGATGGCACGGAGGCGGGCGTCTGGAAGGTCATGATCCTCGCCTGCAAATGGTGGCTCTTGCTACTTGCTGATCCTCGACACTGATTCGTCGCAACCTCGTCGGTGCCGGTAGTGCTGGACGTCTCAGAGTAACGCGGATTCGCGATCTTTGCACGCTGATTCCCGACGGAAAACAGGCCATATCCGCGGCAGCTCAAGCGGTCTGCCGCAAACGCTTCTCCGAACCTGTCACGAAAAGGCGTTGTCGCTAGTTTGTTGCCGCCTTGTTGTGCTGGATGGCCAAACACCGCAGCACGGCTGTTTTCGCGGCGATAACAACCAATTGACACGCTCTCGCAGAAGGACCTGCCCCGATGGGCCGGCCTCGTCGATATCCGCGATTGTCAAATTAGGTAAACCTTGCCGCCGACCACTTCCGACTTCTGGCGCGGTTGGTGCGATTGTGTGCATCGAATCGGTGTCAACGGCCGAAACGAAGGGTGAAAGAAAGACTCGTATCACGTGTCGAGGCGTTTCTCCTCGGCACCCAATTCATATTGGATGGAAGGATTCGGAATGAATCGTTGGCTTTTACTCGGATCGATGGCCGGAATGCTGATGATCAGCACCGGATGCCTTCACCACAACACTCGCGGCGGATGCTCGACCGGCAACTGCGGCGTCGCGTCTAGCGATTGCGGATGTGGTGACTCGTCGTGCGGCAACGGCGCATGCAGCAATGGCTCGTGCGGTCGTGTCGGTGGCGGCGGACTGTTGGGCAAAACTCGCGGTCGCCTGATGGGCTGCAAAACCGGATGTCGGAATGGCTGCGAAGCCGGACCACTCGGTTGGCAACAAGGTGGCTTGGACTATAGCTCGCACCTGAACCCAGGTTTGTTGGGTCACGGAGCGGCGGCTCAAATGCAGGGCCAGCCATTCACACCAGGTGCGCCGTCTGCCCAAGTCGCGTATCCTTACTATACCCACCGCGGTCCTCGCGACTTCTTGCTGGACAATCCGCCCAGCATCGGTCCCTGATCGCACTGGGGTTTGAATTTCGAGTCTGCTCAGGCCGTTGGGCCTGAGTCTCTCGAATTGATTCCGTCTGTGAAGAGTGTTCCGCAGTCGCCCGAGGGAGTTTAGGCGTGGCATCCGATTTTCGGCTGAAAGAGCAGTTACCAGAGCTGACCGAGCAGATCGTCAGCACGTACACCTCCGATGATTCAATCAATCATCTGGGGCACTGCCCATTGCCTAGCTACACCGCTGTTGTTGACATCCTTCTGGATCTCAAGGACATCCTTTACCCGGGGTACAAGCGGCGCACAAACTTGCATGCTGGCAACATCTGCTACCACGTTGGCGGGTTGATCGATTCCTTACACGATCAGCTGACCACTCAAATCGCTCGCGCCCTACGGCACGAGCACCGGGTGCTGCAGAACCACAAGGATTGTGAGACGGACATCGACTTCGAAGCCAAAGGCCAAGCCATGGCGATCGAGATGCTGAAACGCATCGTCAAGCTTCGAGAGATGCTCGCGACCGATGTGCAAGCCGCTCATGACGGCGACCCGGCTTGCCAAACAACCGATGAAGTCGTCTTTTGCTACCCGGGTTTCGAAGCGATCACGGTCTATCGAATCGCTCATGAACTGGTGCAGCTCAACGTGCCCTTCATTCCTCGAATGATGACGGAATGGGCGCACAAAGAAACGGGCATCGACATTCACCCTGGTGCGACGATCGGTGAGTACTTCTTCATCGATCACGGAACCGGTGTGGTGATCGGTGAGACGTGCCACATTGGAAAGCACGTCAAGCTGTATCAGGGGGTCACGTTGGGCGCATTGAGTTTCCCAACTGACGCCGATGGACAGTTGATCCGCGGCCAGAAACGTCATCCAACGATCGAAGACGAAGTGGTGGTATACGCCAACGCAACGATCCTCGGTGGTCGCACGGTGATTGGTCGCGAATCGGTGATTGGTTCCAGTGTTTGGATCACTCGCAGTGTCTCGCCCGGCACGACGGTGGTCCTTGAAAAACCGCAACTGAAGGTACGTGGCTCGGATGAGCCCGCCGATGAATTGCGTCCCGAGGTGAATTACCAAATCTGATCACTGGGTATCCCCAGGCGATTCGGTATAGTGTGGCGATGTTGAAGAAAGAACGCGCCGCCATTGTCCTTGAGCGTCTGAACACGCTCTATCCCGACCCGCCAATTCCGCTGGACCACACCGACGAATTCACGTTGTTGGTCGCTGTTTTGTTGAGTGCGCAGTGCACCGACAAAAAGGTCAATGAGATTACGCCAGAGTTGTTTTCGGTTGCCGGAACGCCATCGAAGATGCGTGAGCTTGGCGAAGAGGGAATCCTCGAAATCATTCGTCCGCTGGGACTTTCAAAGCAGAAAGCCAAGGCGCTCGCGAAGCTATCGGGGATGCTGATCGATCTGCACGAAGGCCAGGTGCCCAGCACATTCGACGAGCTGGAAGCGTTGCCCGGCGTCGGGCATAAAACGGCCAGCGTGGTGATGTCGCAAGCGTTTGGTTTTCCCGCGTTTCCGGTTGATACGCACATTCATCGTTTGGCCCAGCGATGGGGATTGTCCAGCGGCAAAAGCGTTGTGCAAACCGAGCGAGACCTAAAGAGCTTGTTCCCCGAGTCGTCCTGGAACAAGTTGCATCTGCAGATCATTTTCTACGGTCGAGAGTTCTGCACCGCGCGAGGCTGTGACGGACGGGTGTGCGATCTATGCCGCGAGCTGTATCCCAATCGGCGAAAGCCGGTGACGTGGAACAAGCCCTGATCCGTCCCACATCCCATTCATCGCCGATACGTGACGGCATTCAGCAGGCGTCGACGTAGGCCAGGTTCCACCTGGCTGGGTGACTGGCCGGAGTTCCGCGAACTCGCGGATGAATGACTAATCGCCTCGCTTTGTTCCAAAGCATCGGCTTGGTTGCCAGGTGAGACCTGGCCTACGCGAATGCATGTGGCTGGATTTGCCAGAATTCAGATGTTCCGGTTGGGGCGTCTGGGCCTGTTGCGTGGTGGTTCTCTGTCGACGTAGGCCAGGTTCCACCTGGCGACGTGACCGGACGGAGCCACGCGAACTCGCGGATGAATGACTAGTCGCCTCGCTTTGTTCCAAAGCATCGGCTTGGTTGCCAGGTGTGACCTGGCCTACGCGAATGCATGTGGCTGGTTTCGCCAGAATTCAGATGTTCCAGTTGCGTCGCATCCGAATTCTTGGCGAATCCGGCTACGGCAAGATTGCTTCTCCATCGAACCAGCGGTCATCTCGTTCACAAAGCACCGAGATGATCGCCGATTCGAAGCAGACGTTTCTATTCGCCTTTGCTTTGCGCTTCAGCAATGGCTTCGTCTTGCGCTTCAATTGCGGCCCAGTCGATGTCATCGGGGGCCGTCAACTTCTGTGCTTCACCGCTCTCGGGTGAGCATGCGGGCAAACTCAACATGCCCAAAGCGAAACACAACATTGCGATCGTTCTTGTCAACTTCATCATTCGAATCCTTCAATCGTTTCTTTCGAGGAAATGGATCCCAAAGCTCCCCACAATCCGTAGGGGCTCTTTTGTCCAACGGTGCCATAGTTCTTTGAAATGCTCTGCGCCTGTTGGTTGCCCGCTTCGATCGAATCGGTGACGAACTTCACCGCACCGTCCGCCAACAAGACATGCACGCCGCCTTGATGGTGACTGGCGGAACTGAAGACACCAGATTGCCACGAGGTTCCCCATTGCATCGCACAGGTTGGGGAATTGGGTGGCAGGACGGTGTTCATGCCCGTGATCATCAGGTGGTAATTCCACCAACGTCCGCCGCGAGAAGTTCCGCCGCTGTTCCATAGTGTGACACTGCTCTCGATGAATTGAGGGCGTTGCGGATCAACCACTGCGGTGCAGATGGTCAAGTCGGATCCCATCGAGTCATCGTTCGGAAAGTATGTGCGATTGACGACGGATCCACCCACGCTGCGGTCGCCAAGATCGGTCATGATCTCAGCCATCGCAATGGTGTTCGATAGTCCATCAAGTACATCACGGAACTTGCGTGGAGTGTCTCGCATGAACATCCCGCGAAACACTCCCCGGTCAGCGTACTGGTTCGACGGTGGATAGCCGATCCGCAGGGTGGCGTCGCCATGGCAGAACGCGTAGTTCGACATTCCGGTCCCCAGTGGTGACATGCCTGGATCCGATGGGCATCGGAACGCCGGGGTTTGCATTTGGTACGGATCGTACTCGTTCAAGTCGACCCAAGGACGTGGACCGAAGGGCGGCCACAAACCAGCGGAAGTAGCATCCGTTGCAGTTTCGCCGGGTTCGGGCATCAACGGATTGGACATCATTTCCCACAAGCCCTGCTGCTCTAGGAACGGCAGCAGACCAATGTTGGCACTAAGCTGTTTCAGAGCTGCTTGCTGAGGGCCGGTGCCATTGGGTGGCAACCGATTGAAAGCTGCGTGGTAGTTGTGCAGAGACAACCCGATCTGCTTGAAATTGTTGCTGCAAGACATCCGCCGAGCAGCTTCTCGAGCCGATTGAACGGCGGGCAGCAACAGCCCAACCAAAACACCGATGATCGCAATGACAACCAACAGCTCGACGAGCGTAAACGCATGACGCTTCATGTCTGTTTTCACAATACGCTTCCTTTCAATAAACGAACAATGACCGTGCCACCTGGAACGCGGCACCAGATACACGACGAAACTCGTGCTTTTGCTCAGATAGAGGGGGGGAATCTTCGTTTTGGACACAATTTTCGCATAAAAGACCGAATAGGTTGTTTTAGTTGTCCAAAAGGAGCCGGCTTGGACTCTGTGGTTGCATGAATCCGACGAACAACGTCGCTGATTCGATCCATTGATTTCCATCTTGCGACACCAGAGAAACGATGAAAAACAACCAAATTGGACGACGTGGCTTCTTGCGAGTGGTCGGAGGAGCGGGCGTGCTTTCCGCCACGGCTCCCGGTTACATCATCGGAAGTGAACGTTTGTCTTTGGAGGCGAGTTCAGCGGCCGAAGGCGTCTTGGTCGAGGCCAGCCAATTCGACGATTTGGGTGGCTGGAAACTGGATACTCAGCACTACCAGCAAATGGGCGGCTGTTATCTGCTGGCCCATGGCATGGGAAAGCCGGTTGCCAACGCGAGCACTCATGTGGCTCTTCCTGCCGCTGGAACCTGGCATGTTTGGGTTAGAACTCGAGATTGGTGCCAGGGCGAATGGAAATCTCCGGGGCGGTTCAATGTATCGGTCAACGATAAAAAGCTGACGCCGGAATTTGGGACGGAAGACACAAAATGGCATTGGCAAAAAGGTGGTGCCGTCCAAATCGATGACCCGGCCAAGGTGAAGATCGAGCTCGCTGACCTCACCGGTTTTGATGGTCGCTGTGATGCGGTCTATTTCTCCAAGTCGTCCTCGCCAACGCTGCCCAAAGACGCCGCGGAAGTGGTGGCTTGGAAAGATCAACTCACCGGTCGTGCCGAATTGGAAGTCAATGAACTCGAGTTCGACTTGGTCGTTGTCGGCGGCGGCATTTCAGGTTGTGGTGCGGCCCTCGCGGCGCGTTCGCAAGGATTGAAAGTGGCGTTGATCCAGGACCGGCCGATCTTTGGGGGCAATGCGTCCGAGGAAGTTCGTGTCCATACGTTGGGAATCCACGGTCGTGCCGCTGGGATCCTGAAAAAGATCGATACGGAACACTATCCCAACGGCAGCGCACTGGCTCGCAAGGACCAAAAGAAGCGAGAAGCCGCCATGGCCGCATCGGGCGTCGAACTTTTCGCAGGACACATCGCATGTGGATTGTCCAAGAGCGATGGACGCATCGAAAGCGTGGAAGCCAGAGACGCGTCCTCCGGTCGTTTGCAACGTTTTTTTGCTCCCGTCTTTGTCGATGCGACCGGTGACGGTTGGCTGGGATATTGGGCAGGAGCCGAATACCGAATCGGCCGCGAATCGCACACAGAGTTCGGTGAAGCTTGGGAGAAACACGGCGATCTTTGGAGTCCTGAGATTCCCGATAAACGTGTGATGGGAACGTCGGTGCTGTGGAATGCCGAGAAAACAAACCAACGCAGCACTTTTCCCGATGTGCCTTGGGCCATGCCGGTGGCAAAGGATCACGAAGCGACCGCGGGGGAATGGTACTGGGAATACTCCAACAACGATTTAGACCAAATCGACGATTCGGAAACCATCCGTGACCACATGTTGCGTGCGATCTACGGATCGTTTGCAAATGCCAAACGCCATCCCAAGAACGCACCCTGGACCTTGAAATGGGTTTCGTTCGTTGGTGGCAAACGCGAATCACGGCGTCTGATGGGCGATCATATCTACACGATGAAAGATGCCGCTGAACGACGCGAATTTGAGGATGCGGTGGTGGTGGAAACGCGCGAGATTGACTCACACTACCAACAAGTCTTGCAGGGCAATCCGGTCGACTTCTTGTCCAAGGCGTTGTTCTACAAAACCGGTGGTGAATACTTCGTTCCGTTCCGAAGTCTGTATTCGAAGGACATCGACAATCTGATGATGGCCGGACGCTGTTTCAGTTGTTCCCACATTGGATTGGCTGGACCTCGCGTCATGAACACTTGCGGGCAAATGGGAGTTGCGACCGGGTACGCCGCTTCGTTGTGCAAGGCCTACCAAACAACGCCTCGAGAAGTCGGGCAGAAACATGTCCGAGAACTCCGCAGTCTGATCGGCTTTGAGGATCGCTCGTCCTGATGAGACACTGGGTCAATCTTGCCTTGCTGTTTTCGTTCAGCACCCTGATGGTCACCGGGGTGCTGGCGTTCACGCTGCCGTTTTCGCAGACCAACACGCGATTGCATGTGGTCTCCGGGGTCGTGTGTGTCGCCTTGGTGGCAAAGCATGTGTTGAGCCGACTCACCTACTTTCGATCCATTGCATCGAGGCAGTCAAAAGCGATGGGGCTGATGCGCAAGGCAAGCGTGCTTGCATTTTGGGCGGTGGTTCTGGTGGCCTCGGTTGCCGCGGTCCCGCCTACCAATTGGTTGATGGATCAAAGCTATGAGACTCGCCAGCGAAGCCAGATTGTGCGGGCGTCTTCGCTGGTGGGCTTTGGCGAATTGTCGCCGCATCAGCGGATTGTCGTGAGAAAACCCAAACGAGAATCGGACGTGATGCTTTCGATTCATCTTGGTTATTCGACGTCGCTGGATCGCCTGCCTGCGACGGCGGTTTGGGTGGAATCCACAACCGGGACCATGATTGAGACGCTGTATTTGGACGAAGGGCTTGCCTACAGTGAAGTCGTTCCACGCAGCACTTCTTCCAGCGATGGATCATTGCTTCGCCGAAGCGATGTGCTTCCGATTTGGCGGCACTCCTACACAATGGTCTCTGGCGTCGATCCTAATGGGGACGTCGATGGATTGACGGGGGCCACCAAGAATCACAGTTTCGAACTGGATGAATATCTTCAGCCGGGGAAAGGCAATCGGTTTGTCGTTTGTGTGGAATTCAATCTGCCGGGCGATTCAAACGATGAGTGGCAAGAACGCGAGTGGGGGCAACCATCGTTGCTGTACACGGCGCTGATTGACGTCGATCGTGAGAGTCCTCATGCGATCTTGGAATTGACCGGGCACGGCGGGGGATCCGAAGGCGACGGCAACATTCGCTATGACTTGGAAAGCATCACCACCGCTCGCAAGATTGCAGACCTGTTTCTAGCGAAACTGGATCTGCCACACTCAATGGCAACCGAAACAAAGGAATGAGCTTCCAAGCAAACGACGCTGTGAAGGAATCAACGCAACAACTGATGAGTAACAACGACCAGGCAACGACCGAATTCATTCAGCTACTGACCGAGTCTCAACGCTCGCTGTTTTACTACATCCATTCGCTCATCCCCAATCGAACGGACGCGGATGAAGTGCTGCAGGAAACCAACCTCGTGCTTTGGCGAGAGTACGAACGATTCGAACCAGGGACTAATTTTCGGGCGTGGGCGTGCACGGTGACGCTCAATCAAGTCCGAGCTTTCACGTCGAAGCGGCGGGCCAAACGCCCCCACTTCGATACCGAGACCGTGATGTTGATTTCCGAGCGGCAAGAGAAACGATCGGCCTATTTGCAGCGTCGGTTGGATGCGTTGGAAGGTTGTGTTCAGAAGCTACCTGAACGCAAACGAGTGTTTGTGGAACAACGTTACCGGCAGGGCGTGCCAGTGGAAAATATCGCAGAGGAGATGGGCTCCAGCGTGGATGCCGTTTACAAAATGTTAAGCCGTATACGTGAGGCACTTCACGCATGTGTTGACCGCACTCTTTCCCTCGAAGGAATTCGCTCCAATGACCCAGCGTGAACGATTTGATCAGTTGCGAGACGCGTTTTTGGATGGTGTGGCGACTCAAGCGGAAACGGAGGAGCTGCAAACAATGCTGCACGCCTCGGATGATTTGCTCGATGACTACATCGAACACGCCAACCAAGACGCAGCGTTGATTTGGAATGGCATTCCGGAGCACCCGTTGCCCCCTGTTTGCCCCGCCGAACCAGCCGCTGGTTTGTCACGGCTGAACCGCTACCTGCCTTTGATTGCCGCCTGTCTTCTGTTTGTTGTGGCGGCGGGCTGGGAATGGATGACGATGCAGCCGCGATCCGTTGCCACGATCCTTTCGTCAACCGACTGCCATTGGGGCACTGGGACTTTGCCGACAACGGTGGGACAAGAACTCACGTCAGGACGCTTGCGTTTGATTTCAGGCATCGCGGAATTGCAGTTCCCTCGTGCGACTGTTTCGATGGAAGGACCAGTCGATATCGAACTGATTTCAGCCGAACGTTGCCGCCTGCATTCGGGCAGCATTGTCGGGTCGGTCAGCGAAGGCGGTGAAGGCTTCGTGGTCGAAACACCTCGGGCGGAGATCACCGATCGTGGAACCAAATTCGGTGTCTTTGTCGACAACGTCGGTGACGCTCGTTTGGATGTGATGGAAGGCAAGGTCGATGTCAAACATTTGGGAACGGGACGGCAAATGACTTTGGAGGGAACCAGTCGAGCGTTTGCTTCCGTTCATGCGTTGGAAACGTTTGCGCCAAAGCAGAAAAGTGGGCGCGAGCAGAACGACGTGGCGTCTGTATCTTCCGACAAAGTCATTCACATCAGCTCTGCTTACGGCGATGGTGACGAGGGCGATGTCACCTCTGGGGATCGGCGAGAAGGTGAGTCCTTTCCCACACCTGATCATGTGCTGCTGGTCAAGCGTGCGGACAGCGAACCTCATTGGAACCGAAAAGCGTTCATTCGTTTTGATCTCACAGGCTTTGACATTTCGGAGCTATCGAGCGTGGAGCTTCGGCTGGAAGGTGTCCACACGGGGATGGGGTACACGTCCTTGTTGCCTGATTCCACCTTTCGCGTTCACGGTGTGAAGCCGGAATACAACACGGATTGGAGTTCCAAAACGCTCGATCGAAACAACTTTCCCGGCAGGAAACCAGAGACTCATCAACTTGATCCGGACAAAGTCGAGTTGCTTGGTGAGTTCGTGATTCCACAATCAAAACCGCAAGGACAATTTGTGATCGCCGACCCGCGGTTGCTGCAGTTTGTGCAGGACAACTTAGGATCCACACCGACGCTGGTGATCACCCGGCTGACTTCCGTGAATCAGACCCAAAGCTACGTGCATGGATTCGCCAGCCGAACCCACCCAACCGCCAGCCCGCCAACCCTGCGATTGCACGTCAAGCAAACGGTCTCGAACTGAAGTCGCTTGGTGTCCATCGCCTGTCGCTGAATTCGCCAGAATTCAGACGTTCCAGATTCTTCTCGACCGAATTCTTGGCGAATCCGGCGACGGTGCGTGGCGGCGTTCAGTGGACATCGACGTAGGCCAGGTTCCACCTGGCGAGGTGACTGGCCGGTGCACCGCGAACTCGAGAACGCTGGTCAAACCGCCTCGCTTTGTTCCAAAGCATCGGCGGGATGCCAGGTGATAACCTGGCCTACGTGGCTAGCCAGTCCGTAGCCGGATTCGGCAGAATTCAGAAGTTTCAGTTGGGACGCATCCGAATTCTTGGCGAATCCGGCTACGGTGCGTGGCAGCGTTCAGTCGACATCGACGTAGGCCAGGTTCCACCTGGCGAGGTGGCTGGCCGGTGCACCGTGGCCTCGAGAACGCTGGTCAAACCGCCTCGCTTTGTGCCAAAGCATCGGCGGGATGCCAGGTACAACCTAGCCTACGTGGCTATAGGTAGGAGCGTTGATATCACTGAATCAGACATCTGCCAATTCGGTGAGTTCTGCTTCGCTGTCGCCGAATCGTTCGAGATCCAATCCGTAGCGTTTGGCCATCGACAGATACAAGTTGCAGACGGGGACTTGGCCTTTGGCAGCGATGTGACGACCGGGCTGGATCGTGCCGCCGCCGCGACCGGCCAGCAACAATGGCAGGTTGTCTGGGTCGTGACGGTTGCCGTCGGAGAAGCTGCTCCCGAACATGATCATGCTGTTGTCGAGCAGCGTTGACTCGCCTTCCTTGACCGCTTTCATCTTCCGCAGCATCCGAGCGAATTGTGCGGTGTGCCAACGGTTGATGAGTTGATACTGAGCGATCTTTTCTTCTTTGTTCTCGTGGTGCGAAAGCTCATGGTGCCCGCCATGAACGCCGTCGAGGAAGCTGAACGAGCGACCGGACACATCGTTTGCGAACATGAACGTCGCGACGCGAGTCGAATCGGTTTGGAACGCGAGCACCATCATGTCCAGCATCAGATCAATGTGCTGGCGAAAGTCGCCCGGAGTTCCGGTCTCGGGAATCTCAAGTGCGTGACCGCTGGCAATGCGATCGCGTTCCGCTTCGTAGCGTTCTCGGTGACTTTGGTCGCGCGTGGCAAACTCGATTCGCTTCTCGACTTCGCGGACTGAATCCAGGTACTCGTCCATTTTGAACTGATCGTCGCGGCTGAGTTTGCCGCGAACCAAACGAGCGTCTTCCAAAACGTAGTCCAGCAAGTTCTGGTAGGACTTTGCTTCCGGAGTGCTGGTCTTCATCCGTTTGCCAAACAGACGCTCGTAGACCACGCGAGGGTTGATGGCTTTCGCGATTGGCCGCGTTGGTGATTGCCACGAGATATGCGATCCATACAAACGCGTGTATCCGACGTTGCTGTCGATGCCACTGATCACGGGATCGATGCCCAATTCCAATGATGGCAGCGGTGTCTGATTGCCGACTTTTGCCGCAATCAATTGGTCAATGGAAATTCCGCCACTGCTGATATCCTTGCCGGTGGTCTTTGCGACCGGCATCCCCGTCAGGTAGTTGGCTGTTTTGGCGTAGTGTCCGTCGCCACCGTGGGAGTGTTTCTTGTCGAGCCCAGAGAGTACAAGGAAATCATCCTTCAGATCCGCAAGCGGTTCGAGCGAAGGTGACAGTTCGTAGTCGGTTCCTTCGGACTCAGGAACCCAATCCTTCTCCCAGACTCCATTGGGGAAATAGAGGAACGCGGTGCGAAGCGGCGGTTGCGGATCGCCATTTTGCGAACCCGATGCGTCCGGTTTGGCAGCGGCCATGGTTTCTGCCATGGATGCCATCCACGGCAGCCCCAGCAAGACTCCGCTGCCACGCAGGAAGCGACGACGAGGAATGGGCTTTTGCATGATCAACCTAACGGTCTATGGGTTGGCAGGTTTGAAATAACGATTGCGAAACGGATAACTGGTCACGATTGTTTCCAGGATCACGGTGGCACGCTGGTCGTTGGCATCCAATGCTTCCAACGATTCATCGACGACACACTTGTCGAACTTATTGAGCGAACGGCCCAGAGCGAATCCGTACAACTTCTTGACGAAGTGCTTTTTGAATTCACCACTGCGCCGCAACAACAATTGTTTGAGTTCTTCGGGACCGGAGAACGTTTCACCGGAAGGCAGTTTACCGCTGGAGTCAATCGATTGGCCGTCTTGTTCAGTTCGCCAGCGACCGATCGCGTCAAAGTTCTCGAGTCCAAAGCCGATTGGATCCATGCGGTTGTGGCACGCGGCACATTGAGGATCCTTGCGGTGAATTTCGAGTTGTTCGCGAAGCGTTGCCGCATGGTCGGCTTCGGCCTCTTCCAAAGCGGGAACGCCTGGAGGTGGCGGAGGCACTCGCCCGCCGAGTACTTCTTCCAAAACCCAACGGCCGCGCAACACGGGGCTGGTTCGGTGTCCATACGATGACCGAGTCAGGACGGCGGCGAGTGTGATCACGCCACCACGACGACGATCCGAGAGTGGGATGCGTTTCCACGTTTCCGAGTCATCGGTTTGCGTCAGGCCTTGTTCGGAAGCATCCAGACCGTAGTACGAAGCCAGAGTCGAGTTGGCATGGATGGAGTCCGCATCGATCAATTCCATCAACGGGCGATCGTCTCGAAACACGTTCCAGACCGTTCGCACGGCTTCTTCACGCATGTCCTCGGCCAAGCGTTCGTCAAAGTCCGGGAAGAGTGTCGTATCGGGTTTGGACTCACCTTCGAATTGCGAGAGCCCCAACCATTGCAAACCAAAGTTCTCTCCCAACGCCCGCGAACGGTCATCGGCGAGCATGCGGTGCATTTGCGATATGATCTGTTCGTCGGTTGCCAGTTCGTTTGCGTCCGCAGCCAACATCAATGTTTCGTCTGGGATGGATGACCACAGGAACAGGGCCAACCGAGTTGCCATCTGATGCGGCGTCAGTGGTTGAACGCCACCGGCGTCGGATTCCGTTTCGACGACAAATAAGAAATTGGGTGACACCAAGATCGCTTTGAATGCATCAGCGGTCGCTTCGCGGATTGGCATTCCCGATTGCTGGGAGGCGTTCATCAACGTCATCAATCGGTCGACTTCAGAACCAGCGATGGGGCGTCGCCAAGCGCGGCGGGCGAATTGGTTGATCGCCTCGCGTGCTTCGGCCTCGCTGGCGATGTCCGTCAGCAAACCGCCAGCTAAAGAAGACTGTCCGCCCGAATTCAAAGCATCTGTGATGACTTGGTTGGACACTGCCAAGTACTGTTCGATGTGCAACGCCGATGTGAAGAGTGCGTCGCCAGCGGTATCGAATCCTTCGCCGCCGGACCCGTCCGAAGGAACTTGCAACGATTCATCAACGCGCATTCCCACCAGGTCTCGAATGGCGTTGAGATATTCCGTTCGAGTCAGCCGGCGGCTCATCACGACGCCTCGGTACCAAGCCTGGGTTTCTTCGTTGGCCAGACGTTCGCACTCGTTGTCATCCGGTCGTGAATCGAACCATCGATGAACGAGTGCCTTTTGTTCATCGTTGAGTTGCGGGCTGCCTTCAGGTGGCATCTCGTTCAGTCGCACGCGTTTGGCGACTTCTTCCCAAACGGTGGCATTTTTCTGCAGCTTTTCGCTCGCACCGAATTGTTCCAGGTCAAAACCTTCGGCATCCGCGCCCCGATGGCACTCCGAACAGGCCTGATCCAAAATCGGATAGATTGCGGTTTCGTATTCTTTTCGCCAGGCCGCGAATGGATCGTCATCCGCGATCGACAAAATGGGCGCAGCAACACAGGCGGCAAAAACGACGCAGCGGAACAGAAAACAGGCGAGTGGCATCGCGGGGAACATCGAGGGATGCTCAGTCGGCTGGAGGTGGGGCAAATCGCGGCACTGGTAGAATTGTCCGCGGGCGGGAAGCTCAGTCTAGCCAATCCGGTCCCAACGTCCAACTTGAATGAGCCCGTCGATTCGACAATCCCCCGAAGATTTTTTCTCACGCACACTGCTACGAAGATCAACGCACGGAGTTGCCATGAAGGCGACTCGCCCCCCGAAAGCGACATCAACCGATGAACACCGAGCCCTCTCCAAACGCCAACGAGGAAACGATCACTGAGGGCGAACCAGTTGTTCTCAGCGAGGCGTCTGGCTCGACCGAAACGAACGCCACAGAAGTCCTCTCGACCAACGAAGCAGCCACCCAAGCTCCGATGCCGACTGATTCGACGTCTTATCAATCGTTGCCGATCGAGGCACTCAAGTTGGACCGGTTCCAGGGCGGGATTGTGATTGCCGTCGTGCTGGTGGGGTGTCTTGTTGGCTTGATCGTTCCCATGTTCTTTGCGTCAGCCACGCTTGGCGTATGGGCGTGGGCTGTGGCTGGTTGCCTGCTGCTTCTCGCCCTTGTCGTTTACGCGGCATGGTTTTATCCAAAGGCCGCGCACCGGTGTGCTTCGTGGAGAATCAGCGAACACGGCTTGGAAATCCGGCGAGGCGTATGGTGGCGTCACCGAATCGTGATTCCGCATTCGCGAATGCAGCACAGTGACATCGAGCAAGGCCCCCTGCAGCGGATGTATTCGCTCGCGACCCTGGTCATTCACACAGCGGGAACAAAGAACTCATCGGTCCAACTTGGAAACTTGAAAACGGAAACCGCCGAGCAATTGCGAGACGCTTTGACTGGCGGTCGCTGGGCCATGCACACACCGCCTGAATCGCCGGTGACACCATGAGTCCAGAACCGAAACCGCTGCATCCGATTTCGATTGTTTTTCAAGCCGTCGCAATCTCAAAGCACACCATCATCCCGCTCGCACTTGTCGCCTGGAATGGATCTCAATCGAATTGGTTGGGGTTCATTGGTGGCTGGGGCTTTCTCGCCATGACGATGGCGGTGTTCGCCGTGATCGGATTCGTTCGGTACTGGTTCTATCGTTACCAGTTGGCGGATGGAGAGTTGGTGGTGACGTCGGGTGTGTTCTTCAAATCCAAACGCAACGTTCCGGTCGCTCGCATACAAAATGTCGATCTCGTCCAAAACCTATTTCATCGCATCTTTGGCGTGGCGGAGGTTCGAGTTGAAACGGCCAGCGGCACAGAACCCGAAGCGATTTTGAAAGTTCTTTCTCTAAACGATGTCGAATTGCTGCGAGAGCAAATCGAATCGGCTCGCAAAGGCGTGTCTTCTGAGGCGGCAAGCCAAGCTGCGATGGGGACGGGCGCCATCCCCGAATCAGCGACTTTGACAAACGGATCGTCGCCAGCGATCACGGCGCCAGTCTCCGCATCGACAACCTTGCTGCAGATTCCGCTGAAGTGGTTGGTTCAAGCGGGATTGGCCAGCAATCGCGGTTTCGTGATGGTCGGGATCGTCATCGGGATCCTTTCGCAGCAGATGGGCAATGACAACCAGTTTGTTCTCCGGATCGTGAGAAACATACCGTCCAGTCGCGAAATGGAGATCGCTCGATCACAGGCGAACTGGTGGGAATCTTGGCTGGTTTGGGTTGGAGCGTTGGTTCTCGTCCTCGTGTTGATCCGTTTGCTGGGGATCGCCTGGTATGTGCTTCGGTTCCATGGGTACCGTTTAGAACTGCGAGACGAAAACTTGCATCTGTCATGTGGCTTGCTGACGAAAGTTTCGGCCACGGTTCCGCGACGTCGCATTCAGTGGATCAGCATCCATCGCTCGCCGTTGCTGCGATGGATGAAACTCGCGTCGATCCGAATTGAAACCGCCGGAGGTGCCGGCAAGCAAAACGAAGACGCGGCGACGACGGTCACTCGTCGCTGGTTCGTACCAGTCATCCCCGAGTCACTTCTGGATGAATTGGTGGAGCAACTGCGACCGGGACTGGAATGGTCGGAGAGTTCGCTTGAGTGGCAATCGCTCGACCGACGGGCACTCAAACGGATGCGGCGGAAATCCAGTCTACGGGCTCAGGGCATCAGCATCCTCGCCGGTGGTCTGGCATTTCTATTGTTTGATTTTCCGTATGCTTGGACGCTGGGGGTGCTGGTCGCCGTGGTTCTGATCCCGCTGAACATTTGGGTTGCTCAGCGTCGACATCGTCACTTTGGATTCGCTGAATTGCCATCGGGAGAAGGCGTCGTCATTCGCGAAGGATTTTGGGATCGAAAGGTGAGCTGCACGTTCTACGATCGAATCCAATCCGTCAGTTGTTCGGAAACGCCATTTGATCGCCGCTGGGACATGCAAACGCTTCGAATCGACACCGCGGCGGCTGGTCCAGCGGACCACGTTTACAGACTGCCCATGTTGCCGCGTCCAATCGCCAGCGAATTGTTTGATCGCTTGTCGAGCAAAACGTCGCGAATCGAGATGGTTTGGGACTGATTCACCCAATTTGCGGGGGAATCGCAAAAGCGTGTTCACTGAGGGTGGGTGCCGCCTCGCGGGATTGCAAACTGTCCTTACAATGGCCGGTTTTTGCGACCGCAATCGCACCTCTTCCTGCAAGTCCAACTCATGTCGATCATTGAAGTCCGCGATTTGACAAAGAAGTACCGCGTTTACCAAAAACGCGAAGGGATCGGCGGCAGCATACGCGGATTGTTCAAGCGAGAATTCCGAGAAGTCACCGCTGTTCGTGGGATCGATCTGCAGGTCGAACAAGGCGAGTTTGTCGCCTTCTTGGGACCCAACGGTGCTGGCAAAACAACGACGCTGAAATTGTTGAGCGGAGTCATTCAACCGACCTCGGGCACCGCCAGCGTCATGGGCTATGTCCCGTGGGAACGCAAGGACGGATACCGCCGCCGGTTTGCTTTGGTGATGGGCCAAAAAAATCAACTGTGGTGGGATTTGCCGGCCCGCGAATCTTATCGGTTGCATCAGCACATCTATGGGATTCCCGAAGGCGAATTCAAAACGCGTTTGGATGAGATCAGCGATCTGCTCGACGTGACTCGTTTGCTGGATCAACCCGTTCGAGAATTGTCGCTCGGGGAACGCATGAAGATGGAACTGATCGCGGCGTTGCTGCACAGTCCCGAGGTGTTGTTCCTGGACGAGCCGACGATCGGCCTGGACGTGATCGCCCAACACAACATTCAGAAGTTCCTGCGGTACTACCAAGAGAAACGCAAGATCACGATCCTACTGACCAGCCACTACATGAAGGACGTCGCGGCATTGTGCCGTCGTGTCGTCGTGATTGCTCAAGGCACGATTCAGTACGACGGTTCGCTGTCAGGCATCGTCGACAAATTCAGCGGTTACAAACTGGTCACGCTGCAATTCGCGGCGTCGGAGAACTTGACCCGACCTGAACGTCTCGGCGAAGTAGTCGACGAAAATTGGCCGAAGTTGACCTATCGCGTTCCGCGGGCCGACGTGCCCAAGCTGCTGGCTGAAACATTGCGAGATCATGCAATCGAGGACGTGGTCGTCGAAGACCCGCCACTCGAAGACGTGATCGCAGACCTCTTCCGTGAATCCATGGACGATTCCACCAACGACGCTACCGAAAGCACCGCGACAGTATGATTTCACTGGATGATTTGACAATCGGTTTTCGCGGTCCGGCTTTGCTGGACGGGGTTTCCGCACGTATCGAACGAGGGCAGCGGATTGGTTTGCTCGGTCGCAATGGAGCGGGCAAGACGACGTTGCTGAAGATGTTGTCGGGCGACGTCACGCCGGACAACGGGCAAGTGATTTTGGACCCGAATGTTCGCTTGGCTCGGCTGACTCAGGACGTTCCGCAAAATGTCAAAGGGACCGTCCAAGACATCATGACGTTGCCAGCGGAAGAGTTCTCGAAAATGGGAACGACCGCCGGGTTAGGGACGGCGCTCGGACCGACCGACCATGGCACGTGGGAACCATGGGAGATCGAGCAAAAGATCGAAGAAACGCTTTCGCGGATGAATCTGAATCCGTCGACGGCGTTCGAAAGTTTGTCCAGTGGTATGCGGCGACGAGTGTTGTTGGCGCGTGCCATCGCCAGTGAACCTGACATGCTGTTGCTCGACGAGCCGACGAACCACTTGGACATCCAGTCCATCATTTGGCTCGAAGACTTTCTGAGTCGATGGTCGGGCACGCTGATGTTCATCACTCACGACCGGTCGTTTCTGCAATCGCTCGCCAACCGAATTTGGGAAATCGATCGCGGACGTTTGTTCGATTGGACATGCGACTACCAAACGTTTCTGCAACGCAAAGCTGCCGCCTTGGATGCGGAAGAGAAACAAAACGCTCTGTTCGACAAACGTCTCGCTGAAGAAGAAGTCTGGATTCGTCAGGGCATCAAGGCTCGCCGGACACGCAACGAAGGCCGTGTGCGGGCTCTGAAGGCGATGCGGAACGAGGCCAATCAACGGCGCAGCGTCGAGGGCAAAGCCAAACTCAATCTGCAAGTCGCTGAGCGCGGCGGTGCGTTGGTCACCAAGCTCGACGATGTCTCGTTCACTTATCCCGGAACCGACCGAGTGATCATTCGCGACTTCACGTCGTTGATCATGCGTGGAGACAAGATCGGAATCATCGGGCCCAACGGAGCTGGTAAGTCGACGTTGTTGAAGTTGATTTTGGGCAAGCTGGAACCAACGTCGGGTTCAGTGCGATTGGGAACCAATCTGAAGATCGCCTACTTTGATCAATTACGAGACACGCTGGATCCAGAGCTCACCGTTCAAGAGAACGTCGGCGAGGGCAGTGACAAGATCCAAGTTGGTAACGCGACCAAGCACATCATGGGATATTTGCAGGATTACCTGTTCACGCCCGAGCGAGCTCGGACTCAGGTCAAGTTTTTGTCCGGTGGAGAACGCAACCGCGCTTTGTTGGCCAAGCTGATGACTCAGCCCGCCAATGTCATCGTGCTGGACGAACCGACAAACGACTTGGATGCCGAAACGCTGGAGTTGCTCGAAGAGCAATTGGTTGGATTCGATGGCACGTTGTTGATGGTCAGCCACGACCGGACGTTCTTGAACAATGTCGTGACCAGCACGCTAGTGTTCGATGACGATTCCGATCCGGGAATCGTCAACGAATACGTTGGCGGTTACGACGAATGGGAAGCCGTTGCCAAACGACGACGCGCTGAATCGGGTGCGGGAAAAGCGAGCGGCAAGAAGGCGACTTCAAATCCGGACGCCAAGAAAAGTGCCGCTGCGAAGCCTGCCGCCAAGGCGGTCAAGCTTTCGTACAACGATCAACGCGAATTGAAGTTGTTGCCAGGGAAGATCGAGAAACTTGAGGCCGAGATCGCCGCGATCCACGAAGAGATGGCGGCTCCGGAGTTCTATCAATCCGGTGGCGATGTGATCGCCCAAAAGAGCGAAGAGTTGAAGGCGAAGGAAGAGGAACTCGCTCAGGCGTATGAGCGTTGGGAAGCTCTTGAAGGTCATTGAGCACAAACGCAGCACCAGAGTAGAACAGTTGTCCCCAACTGTTCCGTCGGGCAGCGTTCACTCGCCAAGCCCTCTCGCACCGAGTTCACTTTCAAGCGATCGCGTACGCGGCGCAACAACGCTGCATCTCCCACGACGGCCTTATCCGGGGCGATGTGGCGTGATCGCAATGTGGGGCGAGGTGATTGCAAATTGCAAAATGGACATTGCAAAATGGCAATCGCAGGTCGGTGAAACAGGTGGCTTGCCAGACCGGAAATACTTTGCAATTCGCATTGATCAATTTGCACTTTGCAATCCACCCACCGCATCCTCACGACGGACCCGCCCGGGGCGACAGGCTACATCCTCGGCAAGTAATTCCGCAGGTAGTCGTGGCTTTGTTTGAGGGCTCGAATTCGGTTCTCGATCGAACCTTCGTAGGACCGGTCTTCGACTTCGACGCAGACCGGTCCGCTGTACCCGGTGTCGGTCAGAATCGAAAAGAACTGACCCCAGTCGACTTGACCAAGGCCCGGTAGCTTCGGAGTGTGCCACTCATTTGGATTGGCAAACACTCCGACTTGGTCGAGCATGACTTGGTCAACGCGAACATCTTTCGCGTGGACATGAACCAATCGATCGGCGAAGGCCCGCATTGGTGTCAGGTAATCCATGTGCATGAACACAGGATGGGACGGATCGTAGTTCAGGCCGAAGTGCTCACTTGGGAACGTCTCAAACATTCGTCGCCACACCGCCGGACTGATCGCCAAGTTCTTTCCGCCAGGCCATTCGTCGTCACCGAAGAACATGGGGCAGTTTTCGATGCCGATGCGAACATCGAACTTTTCGGCTGCTTCGATGATTGGTCCCCACACGTTTTCAAATCGGGGCCAGTTGTCATCGATCGTTTTCTTCGGGTCGCGGCCGACGAAAGTGGTCACTCGGCCAATTCCCAGTTGAGAAGATGCCTCGATCAGCCGGATCAAATGTTCCGCTGCGACGTTTGACTCGGATTCGTCAGGCGACAATGGGTTGGGGTAGTAGCCCAGAGAACTAATCGCGACATCGTACCGCTGGCAAAGCGACTGGATCTCTTCGATGCGTTTGTCGGTCAAGTCACTGACGTCGATGTGCGTCGTGCCCGCGTACCGCCGTTCGGCTTTCCCGGGCGGCCAACACATGACCTCGACGCATTCGTAGCCGCACTGGCTCGCGACGGCGAAGACTTCTTCCAGATCGTATTCCGGCAAGATGGCGCTGACAAAACCAAGTTGCATCATGAGAATCGCTCGTGCAGGTGGCAGAGAGTTGAAACAAGCGGTGATTCAAAAAACGATTCGAACCAACCCGAATTTTGCTAAACTATAGCGGGTTTGATCGTCATCGGATTCATCGCGTTCCGGACGGTTGCCACGTCACGAAAATGAGATTCGCGAGTTTGAAATTGTGATCTCGCGAAATCAATTCAATTGTTCAACCACAGACTGACTCGTGAAACCATCTGAATCCATCGATCCTGCACCGCATGAACCCAATCGCGTTTGCGACGTGGTGGTGGTTGGTGGCGGGCCCATCGGAATCGAAACGGCGATCGAGATGCGTCGAAACGGAATCGACGCGGTGGTGTTTGAAGCCGGCCCGCTCGGACACACGATCTCGTGGTGGGCACCTCAAACACGATGGTTCAGCAGCAACGACCGTATCTCTATCGCCGGCGTTCCGCTGAACACAATTGACCAGGCGAAGGCGAGTCGGGAAGAGTATCTCACTTACTTACGAAGTGTCGTTGACCAGTTTCGAGTTCCGGTGGAAACGTTTTCAAAGGTCGACAAGATCGAAGCCCGCCCGGATGACCCTCGTCGTTGGCAGGTCCAAGTTCGCTCGAAATGGATCGAAGCGTCGGCGGTGGTGCTGGCAATCGGTGGAACGGACCATCCCAATCGATTGAACGTTCCCGGCGAAGATTTACCGCACGTCGATGGTTACTTGCGAGAGGCTCACCACTATCACGGACGCCGAGTGTTGATCGTCGGCGGTCGCAACAGTGCGGTCGAAGCGGCGATCCGATTGCACCGCGTCGGCGCGAAAGTCACGCTGAGCTATCACCGAGAGGAATTGCCTGAGACGAGCATCAAGTACTGGCTGCGGCCGGAGATCGATGGACTGATTCGAAGCAAAGCGATCGAAGCGTTGTTTGAGAGTCGTGTGACCGCGATCACACCCGACCGAGTCGACTTGGACCAGACGTTGCCTGACGGTCGGCATCACACGTTGCACATGCATTTTGACGACGTGCTAACGCTGATTGGCTACGAACAAGACAAGACCTTGTTCAAGCAATTGGGGATCCGAATGGAAGATCCCGGTGGCAAGCCAATTTACGACGACGAGACAATGGAAACCGAATTGCCGGGAGTCTACGTCGCTGGAACCGCCGTCGGTGGCACGCAGAGCAGCAAGTACCAAGTGTTCTTGGAAAATTGCCACGTGCATGCGGCGAAGATCACCAAGCACCTTTTGGAGTATGGTATCGGCAGTCGCAACACTCAGGCAACGTCGCAGGCGAAGCCATCGGCGTCGCCTGAGTTGAACCGTCAGATTGAGATGAACCCCGAGAGCTGATCTTCTTCGATCAAGCTCTCGATCGAATTCTATGCCCTGCAATCAGCCCGGCTCGCAACCAAGCTGATTCGCAAGCAGCCTCACTCACTGGCCCGCGACCGCGGCAGCGAGTTGTTCGTACGTGCGTTGGTTGTTGACTCGAGCCCCACGATTGTCGCAAGCGATCTGGTACAGATGCTGGCCGATCGGCGTTGGGTATTTTCCGGTCACGCAGGCCTGACAGAGGTGTTCCTCCGGCAAATTGATGGCTCGTGCGATCGCGGACACTGGCAAGTATTGCAGCGAATCCGCACCGAGATCGTCAGCCATTCGTTGCTGTGATTCTTCGTCCAACTCGCCGGTCAACGAGAAGTACTTCGGTGCGATCAATTGATCGATCGTGCTCATGTCGATGCCGTAGAAACACGGAGCAACAATTGGTGGGCAAGCCACACGAACGTGGATTTCCTTTGCACCGCCAACGTCACGGATTCGATCCAAGAGTGCATTCATCGTCGTGCTTCGGACGATTGAGTCCTCGACCAGGATGACGCGTTTGCCTTGCAAGACTTCGCGAAGCGGCGTGTACTTGGCAGCCGCCTTGGCTTTGCGAGCGCGGCCGCCTTCGATGAACGTCCGACCGGCATATCGGTTGCGGATCAATCCTTCGCGGCATGGGATCGACAACTCATAGGCCATCGAGTCCGCAGCAGCTTTGCTGGTGTCAGGAACCGGAACGATGATCGTGTCCGGATCGTCCAATGGAACACGACCAAACTCACGTTCCGCAGTAGCCAGCTCACGTCCCAAGTTGGTTCGCGAAAGGTAGACGCTTCGGTCATCCAGTGTGCTGGCGACGTTGGCGAAGTAGATCCACTCAAAGAAGCAATGCTTGGGTGTTTCCGGTTCCGCGAATCGTTCCATTCGGAAACCTTCGTCCGGATCGATCAAGATCGCGTGACCGGGTGGCAACGATTGAATTTGATCCGGTTCAAACCCGAGGTTCAAAAGTGCGACGCTTTCGCTGGCACAGGCAAACAGCGGGCCTTCGTGGATGTAGCACATGGGTTTGATGCCCAGCGGGTCGCGAGCGACCAACATCTCGCCTTCTGCGGTCAACAAGGCCATTGAGTAGGCACCGTCGAAACCGGCAGTGACTTGTTTCAGCACGTCGATCCAGTCGACTCGTTCTTGCGACTGAGAAAGCAAACGAGCGATCTCGTGGAGAATGATCTCCGTGTCGGTGTCGAGCGCCAGGTGGTGGTCGCCATCGGCGAGCAACCGTTGCTTCAGAAGCGTGTAGTTGGCCAGTTGGCCATTGAAGCAGAAGCTGAACCATTTGCGTTTGTGGATGTGCCGTCGCTCGAATGGTTGAGCGTAGTTTCGGTCATCGGCACCACAGGTGGCGTAGCGAACGTGTCCGATCGCGGCGCGTCCCGCCAGCGATTTCATCAGCGATTCGGCTTTGGCCCGATGGTTCAGGCGGAAGACTTCGGTCACCGTTCCGACGTCGCGACGCGTTTTCAGTAGCGCGGGACGATCAGGGTCGAAGGTCGACATTCCAGCGGCAAGTTGCCCGCGATTTTGGATGTCCAGCAACATGCGGGGCAACAGACGCGAAATTTGTCGCGGTCCATCGTCCGTGCACACCGGGCTGCGCCCGCGACCAGAAAGGTGGTAGATCGCGGCAACGCCGCATTCGTGATTCAATTCAGCCATGAAATCTGCAATGAGGTGATCGCTGGGGCGAGGAAACTACAGTCTACCGATGAGAGGCGAGAACGCAATTCGCTGAACTGCCTGGTTTGCCAAACCCGCCACCAATCGGGCGGGTCAAACGACGGTTTCGAAGGGTCAGCGGGATCGTCTCGATCGAATCCCCAGAACGATCAGCACCACCAGCAAAGTCGCCAGCAATAGGGCTGGCCAAACAATGGAAACTCGGGAAAGGACAACCAATGGCATCGCAACGGTGATCATGCCACCGCCAACGAAGGGTGCTGACAAAGGAGCCGCCAACGCGTAATCCTCGGCCGCTCCGGACTTCAGATCGGGGTCGACGACTCGCAACAGCACAAATCCGGTCGCCGTCGTGCCGGTCGACATTCCAAAGTTGATCAGCCCCAGAGGAAACCACTTTTCGGCGGGCAGGATTTTTCTGGAAAGAAACAGCAGGCAAAACGTTGACCAGATCGATCCGGCCACAAAGAGAATGGCCAAAGGCACCCACAAAGACGCCACGGCGGCCAAATTCAGAGTCGCGACGGCGGCGACGACCAACAAGTCCATCGATGTGCCGGATATCCGGTGGATCGTCGTCTCGTCAATCAAACGGACTTGCCCGATCGCTCGGAGCAGCAACCGGACGACCAAACCACCGAACAAAGTGTAAATGAATAAAGGAAAAGACCCAACGATGCTGGCCAATGTCAATCGAGATCGCAGTTGAGACTCACCCGCATCAGCAGGTTCGCCGGTTTCAGCTGCAGACAGCTCAGGCGTGTTCAGCTCAGTCGGGGGCAGATCAGCGGCTTGGACGGCCGAATCGGTGCCGAAAGCTTCAGCGACCCAGCCGACGCCGGACTGCATCGCGACGCCGATGCCCATCGCGAGTGCCAGCCAAATGATTTGCAACAGCAGCGGATCAATCACGCTCCCGTCGATCCGTGCCCGGCCTAGCGAAGCTGGTTCGGATTGTGTTTTCGGCCGTGGCTCGTTGGATTCGTTTTCGGTTCGGGGTGTGTCCGCGTTCGATTCTTCGGTGGAACTTTCAACTTGGATCCATCCCAGTCGGACGGCCAATTGAATCCAAATGATGCCGGAAACCAATCCGTAGACCAGACCACCGGTCGCCATCATGACGCCCAAATCCAGTCCTTCGTCCCAAGCGATTGAAGCGTGGTTGAATACGTCGCCCATCGCCGCGGCGGTGCCATGACCGCCAGCGAAGCCGGTTTCGATCAACATGCCAGCGGAAGATGGCAAATCGAACTGCGGTCCGACCCACAACCAAGTCACCCAAAGTCCCACCACGGTTTGGCCGAGCACGATGATCCAAACCATCAGGCCTTGTTGCATGACGTCTCGAACCAAATGCCGGTTGGTCGACGATGAATCCTTGTCGCTTTTCCCTAGCAACATCGCGGCGAAAACGACGGCGATCAGCGTCGAAGGCCAAGGCCCCAGGGCGGATGCTATGGGCTCCATCGTGTCGCGTTCATTCCAGCGAAACCACTGGATGACCGCCAAACCGAGAAAGCCGGCGATCAAGGATGCGGGGATCAATCCCAGCCGAAACCATGCGACTTGTTGACGCAACCAAACGCCAACAAGCAACAATGCGCAAACAAAAACGATGGCGTGAAGCATGGTCCTCAATCCGGTAGTTTCGGGCTCGGTCGACACCGATGCCGCGTGCGTGTGTTTTGCACCGCTGGCCCTCGACCATGGCTCGCACCGAAGGCGTCGCCCCAGTGTCGCTGGTAACGGAGTGCACGCAAGGTGACTCGAACCGATTTGGGGTGCGAGATGGGCAGTGACAAAATCCGGGATTAGCCCTACAACATTCGCTCCGGAGTCCGCCTCGGCGACTGCTTTTCTCCGTCCGCTCCGTCTTTTCGCAACCCAACATGCTCGCAAGAAAACCCCTGTTTCCCGGCGTGATCGAGTTGAACTTCCAAGCCGGCGAAGTGCTTGGTTGCAACGTCTACTTGGTCCATGATTTTGATGAATGGATCCTGATCGACATTGGTTACGAAGAGACCGTCGATGACTTCGTCGAAATCATTCGCGGATTGGACTTTCCGCTTTCGCGTTGCAAAACGCTGGTCGCTACCCATGCCGACGTCGACCACATCCAGGGTTTGGCCAAAGCCAAGCAAATCCTGAAGACGACCATCTCGGCGCATCCCAACGCGGTGGAGCCACTGACAACGGGTGACACCCTCAAAACGTTGGCGGTGATCGAAGCACAAAACCTAAAGATGGCGATGCCGCCCGTTGAGATCGAAAACCAAATCAACGACGGAGACATCATCACCGTCGGCAAAAAGGAAATCGAAGTCTGGCACACGCCCGGACATACCGACAGCCAACTGGCGTTCCGAATTGGCGACGTGCTGTTGTCCGGTGACAACCTGTACCGCGACGGTTGCATCGGCGCGATCGATGCTCACCACGGAAGCGACATCCGTTCGTTCATCAAATCGCTCACCCGCATCCGCGATAGCGATGTGAAGTGGTTGGCACCCAGCCACGGCCCAGTGTTCGCGAAAGACAACGCGATGCTGGACAAAGTTATCGAGCGGGTCAGTGGCTACCTGCACATGGCCGATTTCGGAACGCTCGCGGAAGACTGGCCGTTGATGAACGAGTGGGATGATGAAGTCGAGCAAGGCATCCTGCCCGAGGGTTTGCAAACTCCAACGGAATGAAACCGATGGAGGTGGAACGACCGGATCAGTTTTCTGACGGAACCGTGATTCTGGGCGGCGGTTTGTGCGGCCTGGTCCTGGCTCATGAGCTCGCGAAATCACTCCAATCTCGGTTGGGTTCCGACGCTCCACGCGTGTGGGTTATCGAAGCTCCATGCGGTGATGTTCCTCAATGCGACGAGCAACGCCCGATTCGTTGGTTGCGTTTGCTTGGCGGAGAAGCGGACTACCAATACCAAACTCAGCCCTCGGCCGAGTTGGCTGGTCGGTCGATTCCCTGGCCACGCGGAAAAGGTTTGGGTGGCAGCGGCCGGATCAACTCGATGATTTGGTTCCCGCCAACCGATTCCGACTTCCGATCGTTGGCCCAGTCGCTTGTTGCGGAACGACTACCGAACGACGGCGCGAAAGATGACACGGAGCGACAACTTCGTGCGGCTTTCGAGCAGGCTCTTGAAATCGTTCGGCCCGAGCGTGCTCGTTGGATCAGTCCGACCAGCCGGGCGTTTTTGGATTCCGTTTCGGATGATTCGGATCAAGACTTCCACGTCTACGATCGGCTGAATCGAAACGGACGGCGATGGACGGCGGCCAATGCAATCGCGGACTTGCAACGCACCAATCCCGATGCGGCGAATCTGATTCGAATCGTCCGCGCAGGCGTGTCGTCGCTGCGAATCGAGGATGGCACGGTCACCGGGATTGAATGGGCTGACGGAGGGACGAGTTCAGTCGCGAAGGATGTCGAAGTTGTTTCGGCGCTCGGCGCGATCGGATCGCCAACTTTGCTGCATCGAAGTGGGGTCGATGATTCAAATGTCGGTGACAACCTGCACGACCATCTGATCATGCCCGTTGTTTATTCGCACGATGGTTGCGTGTTCTCCGACGCAATGCCTGAAATGTCGGCTTTGGCGCAGTGGCAACACACCGGCGGCGGTCCGATCGCTTGCAATATTGCCGAGTGTGGTGGCCTGGATGCGGAGCAACGGTTGCAATTGCACGTGACACCAACCGATTACCTTCGGTTCCCCAAAGACACTCGCCGCGCGGCGATGACGATCGGCGTCAACGTGACGCGTCCGCGATCAAGAGGTCGCATCCAGTGGAGTGCCGATGAGACGATCATCGATGCTGGGTATTGGAACCATGATCGTGATCGAGTCGAGTTGCTCGAAGGAGTTCGCTGGGTCCGTGGGCTGGTGAAGCAATCGGGACTCGACCAGTGGCTTCGATCCGAGATGATTCCGGGGGCAAAGCGACAAACCGACGATGCGATTTGTGCGGCGATGGCCCGCTATTCACAAACGCTTTATCACCCCGCCGGAACTTGTGCCCTGGGAAGCGTCGTGGACTCCGACTTCTATGTTCGCGGAATGTCCAACTTGCGAATCGTGGATGCGTCGGTCTTGGCAGAGCCCACGACCGGTAATCCGACCGCCACGCTTGCAACGCTGGCTTGCTTCGCCGCGGACCGATTCAGCCGTGAATAGCTCGGCTGGTTGTCCGGCAGGTAGAAGTGTCGCCGGTGATATGTATCAGCGAGGTTGTCGACGGTAGCGTTTGTTCGATGCGACCAAGGTCACAAATTTGCCTTGTTGCAAAGTTCTGCCATCGTCGCTGATCAATTGGCGATGCCATGTGACCTTTGCCGCTCGACGTCCGTGGGCTTCGGTGGATTCGACGGTCGTGATCACGCGAACTCGTTCACCGAAAAAGACCGGATTGTCGAAGTTCCAATCGCTGACCGATACCAATGCCAACGTTGCGGCTCGTGGATATTCAGTCGACAAACCCGCCAGCACGCTTAATCCCAACAACCCGTGTGCGACCGGTCGACCAAACGGAGATTTCGGCATGAGGCTCTCGCCGTTCTCGTCTTCGTCATGCAGTGGATCAAAGTCGCCCGTCAGTTCAGAAAACGCTCGGACATCGTTTGCTGAAATGGTTCGCCAGGGACTCAGCCACTCGTCGCCAACTTGCAGGTCTTCACAGTAGAGCGTCTCGGTCGGCTCCGGAGAATCTTTCGCGATGACGACTGGGTCCGGGCGAGTCACATTCTGCGATGGGATGATCGCATTCTGAATTGGAGTCGAATCGGACATTGGCATCATTCCTTGTTTGAAAGTACTCCACCGTGAACCTCTCGGACCAAAGTCCGTCGGTTGGCCCCGCGTCAGCAGCGGCCGGTGCAGATCGTTCAGGCCTCGCAACCATGCGAGTCGAACCCGTGGTTCGCCTAGGCGGCACTTTGGCCGAAAGAATTGCACGAAGCAATTCTGGGACCAGGCATTCGGTTAGAATATGCCAAACGCTGCTCAAGACAATCTGCCTGAGGCGATTGGGCGAACTATGCGGGCATGTTTTCAGGGCGGGAAATCATTTCGATAACGCCGTTTTGGGCTCGTCGGGATTGGTCAGCCGCCGGCGATCCTGACTGCGGTTCCTGACTGCAGTTGTTCAGACGACTAGTTTTCGCCTTGTGGCGGCAAACTCTCAGCGAACAAAGAATTTCGACCGCGAAAGCCCCGATGGTTGGCGACGGCGTTCCGTTCAATCATACTCTCGAGCATCAAATTTGATCTCCGCCTTCCCCTCCCTCCCTTTGGATCCCACCTCGATGACGAAATTGCTTTTCGCAAACACCCTGGCTCCCAACAAGTTGACGACGATTGCATTTTGCCTCGCAATGGCTTGGGCCAATGTCGCCTCCGTTCGCGCTGAATCGCCCGTCACGGCACCCGCCGAAAGCGGTTTGACTTCAATCTTCAACGGTAAAGATCTGACCGGATGGAGCGGCGATGATCGCTTGTGGTCGGTTCGCGACGGCGTCATCCATGGCGAAACCACCCCTGAAAACAAAGCCAACGGCAACACGTTTCTGATCTGGGAAGACGGCAACACCAAGAACTTCGAAGTTCGCCTATCGTTCCGTTGCAACGCGACCAACAACTCCGGAATTCAGTATCGATCCAAGCACATCACCGACAAATCGGCTCGCAACAAGTGGGTTGTCCGCGGGTACCAGCACGAACTTCGCAACGAGATGAAGTTCCCCAACATCGCGGGATTCATCTACGACGAAGGCGGACGTCGCGGCCGTATTTGCATGGTCGGGGAAAAGGCTGTTTGGAAGGACGGAAAGAAGAAAGTCCTGGAGAACTTCATGGATGAAGCCGAGTTCCAAGAGCTGTTCAACTTGGATGGCTGGAACGAAGTCGTCATCATTGGCAAAGGCAACCACATCCAGCACTTTATGAATGGAAAGCTGATCCTCGACTTCACCGACGAGCAACCTGAGTTGGCATTGCTCGATGGCAAACTGGCGTTGCAACTGCACGCTGGCAAACCAATGTGGGCTGAGTTCAAAGACATCCGCTTCAAAGCATTGGACTGAAAACGATGACGTTGCAACGCTTTTGCATCGCGATTCTCGCGGTGATTTGTTGTGTGCCTGCGAACAATTTGCAGGCACAGGAAACGGTGACTGATTCGATCAATCCAGGCATCAACGATGCTTTCCTGGATCCCGAATTGGACGTTGATGTTTGGTTGCAACGCTTTGAAGTAGAAAGCCGCGAAGTCTACGCGGCCAAAGACGAGATCGTCGCGGCAATGAAATTGAAGCCCGGCGATCAGGTGGCGGACATTGGCACCGGGACCGGTTTGTTTGTGGAACCGTTCAGCGATGCCGTCGGAAAAGACGGCTGGGTTTTCGCGATTGATATCGCGCCCAAGTTTGTCCAGCGTGTGAGCCGAATTTCTGAACTGAAACGTCTTGGCAATGTCACACCCGTGCTCGGATTGCCCGACGACATTTGTCTTCCGCCGAACAGCATCACGGCGGCGTTTGTGTGTGATGTCTACCATCACTTCGAGTATCCCGCGAATTCGTTGAAGTCGATCTTCGATGCGTTGAAGCCCGGCGGGCAGCTGGTTGTGATCGACTTCGAGCGAATCGAAGGCAAGTCTCGAGAATGGACGATGGGTCACGTGCGAGCTGGCAAGGAAACATTCCGCGAAGAGATCGAAGCCGCTGGATTTGTGTTTCGAGAAGAAGTCAAACTGGATGGCTTTGACGAGAATTACTTTCTGCGATTCGGTCGTCCGTAGTTCGGTCGAAAGTTCTCACCGTCTCATTTTCGTGCCAACACAACACTTTGGATGTCGAAGTGGGGTAAGCTAGACACCTGCGGAACTCGGTGCATCCCACCATCCGCGGTTTGTTAGCACTATCAATGAGGATGAAGGTTTGACTTCCGAATCGGACCTTCCAAGCGCGACTCAACCTGGCAACACTCGGCGTCCCTCCGGGACGTCGCAGGTTGACGCGACCGTTGCTTCTGGAAAGGCGTTGCCCCAGATCGAAACGCCTGACTGGATTGGGCGCTATCGGGTCGTTCGACGCATCGGGAGCGGTGGATTCGGCTCAGTCTTTCACGCCAAAGACGAGTCGCTCAATCGAGACGTCGCCATCAAAGTTCCGCTGCGAACCTTGGAAGACGTCAACGATGAATTTCAGTGGTCGTCCGAAGCACGGATGGTCGCGAAGCTGGATCACCCGAACATTGTTCCGGTCTACGACGTTGGCAAATCGGACCAGTTCCCGTTCTTTGTCGTCTCGCGATTCATTCAAGGTGTTGATCTCCGAGAGCGAATCCTCAAGGCGAAGCCGACGCTTGAGGAAGGTCTGGTTTGGACCGCGTCGATCGCCGATGCCTTGGGGCACGCCCATTCCCACGGCCTGGTGCACCGTGATGTCAAACCAAGCAACATCCTGATCGACACGCAGGATCGGGCTTGGTTGACGGATTTTGGGCTGGCGATGAGCGATGACGCGCCGCGTCCAACCCGAGCTGGGTTGCTGATCGGAACGTATTCCTACATGAGTCCAGAGCAGGCTCGCGGTGAGGGGCACCTCGTCGACGGTCGCGCCGACATTTTCGCGTTGGGGATTGTGCTGTATGAACTGCTGGTTGGTCGCCGGCCATTCGGTGGTGGATCCAGCCAACAATTGTTGCAGGACATCGTTCGTGCCGAGCCAACGCCGCTTCGGCAGTTCAACCCGCAACTGCCGGTCGAGCTCGAACGCATCTGTTTGAAGGCATTGGCTCAACGGGTGTCGGATCGTTATCCCAACGCCGCCGCGATGGCTGCTGATCTTCGCACGTTTCAGTTGGATGAAACCACCGCCGACTACACCGATGATCTTTCGGCGAAGTTCGTGGCGGTTGCTAATCAGTGGGCACCGCCGGGCGTCCAGGCAAATGCGGCGGGCGATGAATCAGAATCACGCATCATCCCAAAAGGATTGCGAGCGTTTGATCGCCACGACCGCCGGTTCTTCTTGCAATTGGTTCCGGGAGCCCGAGACGCGCATGGAGTTCCCGAAGTTCTGCGTCAGCTCAAGATTCGAATCGATGCTCGCGAAGCCGAAGATGCTTTTCGCGTCGCATTGATCTATGGGCCGTCTGGTTCCGGAAAGTCTTCGCTGATGCAGGCTGGATTGGTTCCGCTCTTGGATCCATCGGTCGAAGTCGTCCTCGTGGAAGCCAACGCGAAGCACACCGAATCACGGCTGCTCTCTGCACTTCAGAAGCTGGACTCGAGCACGGCGGCTGAGTCAACGCTCATCGGCGCGATGTCGTCGTTGCGAAAAAAGGGCGTTAGCGGCGGCAAGAAAGTGTTGGTCATCGTGGACCAATTCGAACAATGGTTGCACGCCCATCCAAAAATTCGAGACGAGGTGCTTGTCGATGCAATCCGGCAGTGCGACGGAGCCAACGTGCAATGCATGCTGTTGATCCGAGATGACTTTTGGATGCCTGCCACGCAATTCTTTCACGAACTGGATTTGCGACTGGTTCAGGACGTCAACTGCATCGCGGTGGATCGTTTCGACTTGCGTCACGCACGCTATGTCTTGACCGAATTTGGTCGAGCGTATGGTTGCCTGCCCAATGATTTGAGTCGAGTCACGAACGAGCAAAAAAGGTTCATCGATTCCATCGTTGACGCCGTTCAAGAAAGCGGAAAGGTGATTTCAATTCACTTGGCCGTTCTGGCGCAGATGCTGAAGGGACGCGAATGGAACTTGAAGACGCTGGCGGAATTTGGTGGCACCGAAGGCATCGACATCGGGTATCTACAATCAACGTTTGAAGGATCAAACGCATCGCCGCACCATCGTCGTCTGCGTGATCCCGCGAAAGCGGTTTTGGCTGAATTGCTGCCTGATCGCGGCACGAAGATCAAAGGTCAAATGAAAGACATCGACCGGCTTCAGCAGGTGGCATCACTGGATGATGAAACCTTTGAAGAATTGATCGAGGCTCTCGATGGAGAACTTCGGCTGATCACGCCGACGGCGGCAATGGACGGCGTGGAATCGGATTCAACCCTGCGATGCTATCAACTGACACACGACTTCTTGGTCGAACCCATTCGTGATTGGTTGACTCAGAGTGATCGTCAAACCGTTCGAGGCCGGGCTCGACTTCGTTTGAACGATCTCACCGAATACTGGAAGAGCAATCGTGAAAACCGGTTCTTGCCCAGCGGTTTGGAATACCTCCGTTTTCTCGCGTTGACGCAGGCGGCTCAGCGGACCGAAGACCAGTCCAAACTCATGGCCGCTTCGGCTCGCTATCACGGAACACGTTGGGCGATCGCCGCAGTTTTTCTGATGATCGCGGGGCTGGCGGTCGCGGCGATCAACAAGGACATGTCCAATCGTTTGGCAAAACAGCAAACGGATTCGACGGTGTCTCGTTTGTTGGCGGCCGACATGGAAATGATGCCAAATGTGATCAACACCATTCAACCGGTTCGAGACGAGGCGCGTCCTCGTTTGAAAGCCGTTCTGGAGGATCCGACCAAGACACAACGAGAGGTACTGGCCGCGAGATTAGCGTTGGTGCAAGACGACCCCACGCAGGTCAAACCATTGGTCGATGCGATCCCACAATCAGGACCTGACACGCTGGTTGTGATCGCCGAACGGCTTCAACTGCAATCCGAAACCGCGAAAGAGATGCTTTGGTCGCGATATCAATCTCAGGTGTTGGACGAAGATCAACAACTGCGATTTGCGTGGGTGCTGTCACAGTTGGACGCCGAGAACTCGCAGTGGAAACGTCATGCCTCACGGTTGGTGGAAGCCATCGTGAACCAGAACCCAACGCGAGTTGGTGAGCTCACGCCGGGCTTCACCCAAATCGCCCAGCACATCGTTCAGCCAGCTTCGGAATATTTTGGCCCATCAAATGATGGTGACCCATCCGAACAAGACAGCGACGTTCGATTGAATGCGGCGTTTTTGATCTCGAAATGCATCGAGCCGCTCGATCCCATCCTGAAGGATCTGCTCGTCGTCGCGGAGAAGGACGAATTTGAATTGCTGTTGTCAGTAGCAATGCAGAACCCAGGTTACGTCTCGCAGTCGCTCAACGATGAGTTGATGCTGGAGGCCTCGCCAAAGTGGATCGACGAGACTCCACGCGAATCATTCAAGGAAGTTGGGACGGAATTGACCAATCAGATCCAGTCGCTGGAAGGGTTTGTCACCCAAGATTTCGCGATGATTCAAAAATGTCGACTCGATGATTTTGAGGAGATCGCTCGGTCGTTACAACGCAGTTCGTATCGACCTGAATGCATTCGCGTTTACGCGATGGAAGGCCAACCGTACTTGGCTGCCGCTTTTAAACGAGATGGGCTGGACTGGAAATTCACTCGCGGTGTTGACCGAGAATCGATCGATACACTCCAGCAATCAATGCGTGACGACTTGTACTTTCCCTGCGACGTGACTGCCATCCCAGCTGACCTGACGTCCGGCGAGACTGAAGAATCTGATGCACTTCAGAAATACGGGGTTCTTTGGACAGAATTGCCACACGACACAATTGACGCGAAAATTTACTTGGGGCTTGCTGATTCAGAGCATCAATCGAAGGGGTGGGGGCCTCTCATCCAAGGTGGGTTTGTGCCGAAATCCAATCTGAAGCGGCGTGATTCCAGCGGAAACGATCGATACAGTTCCGTTCGTCATCGATTGGTGTCGTCTCCGATGGCCGAGGACACCTGGAACGACAGTCCCTACCATTTCCAATCGCGGTTGCAGCTTGAAAAGTATCAAACCGATATTCGTTTGAATCCGTCCGGCGAATTCGACGAAGACACGATCAGCTATTCGGGAGTTTGGTGGAATGGTGGGACCCATGAATCACGGACCCTCAATCGATTGCCACCGGGCGAACATCTAGCGAAATCGAAAGAATTGGCGGCAGACGGGTTTCGACTGACCAGTTTGTCATTGGTGGAAGATGGCGACGAGACCGTTGCAGCTTCTGTCTGGAGCCGTCCGATTGTTTCCGACGAGCAAAAAGACCATGTTGCCAGTCGGAAAGCCAATGCCATCGTGGCGCTCACGCGGCTGGGATCTTCCAGCCACCTTTGGAAAGCACTTGAGAGTTCAAGCGATCCTCGGTTGCGATCCTTCTTGATCGATCGGATGGCATCATTGAGTGTGCCGCCGTCCTTGTTGTTGGAACAACTTCGCACCGAATCCAACATGTCCCGTCGCGTTGCATTGATCGCTGCGTTGGCTCGTTACCGACCGGAACAGTTGCCTGCGGACGAGTTGCAAACGCTGCGAGAAATGATCGAGGACTGGGGGACGAAACATCCAAACGCGTCGCTGCATTCTATCTGTCGCTACCTGACCAATCGGTGGGGCTGGGACGCTGTCACTGACAGGATCGATCTGGCAGATTCACCACATGTTGAATTGCAGTCGGGGGAAGTGAAGTCCGGCGATGGCGAGTTCGGACCGATTTGGAATCGGAATGGACAAGGTCAGACGATGATCCATCTTCGCGGACCTGTTGACTTTGTGATGGGATCTCCCGGGCACGAATTGTTTCGGGATCATTCGCTGGAATTCCCCATCCAGACAAAGATCCCGCGATCATTTGCGATTTCGGATTCGGAAGTGACCCTGGAGCAATTCCGTCGCTTTGATCCAGATACAGGTTATGCCACTCAGTACACGACGCAGCCGGATTGTCCGATGACGTCGGTTGGATGGTTTAGTGCGATCAAATACTGCCGTTGGTTGAGCGAGCAGGAACACATTCCGGAGTGGGAAATGTGCTACCCATCGATCGAGGAGATTGAACGCGACTATCAATCACCCGAAGGAATCAAACGACCAAAGAACTTCCTGGAACGCACCGGGTATCGGCTGCCGACGGAAGCCGAGTGGGAATTTGCATGCCGAGCAGGAACCAACACGCCGCGTTACTACGGGTACGCTCCCGAGTTGTTACCGCAATACGCTTGGACGACGGAGAGCTCTGCTCAATCAGCTCAGGTTCTGTTCCGGCCGGTGCGGAAGTTGCTTCCCAACTCGTTTGGCTTGTTCGATACGCTCGGCAATGTGATGGAGTGGTGCGAAACACATGATTCATCGCGCCGTCATGACAAACGGATGATTGTCGACAATAGCGATGGTCTGATTGACAACCAATCTGCTTATCGAGTCGCTCGAGGCAGCGCCGTTTTCTACATTCCAACAACGATGCGATCGGCCAAACGAGAACAAGAAAAGCTTTACACGTATCATCCCTATCTAGGGTTTCGTGTCGCTCGGACATTGAAGGTAGAAGAAGCCGAGGCCGAGTGATCACGGCTGAATGCGTTTCAATTCGTCCCACTCGCTATTTGGCATTTGCTGGTAGACCGTTCCTTTGTCCGTGATCACTCGGATTTTGTCGTTGATCGTACGCAGGTCGACCGGTTTCATGTTGTTTCGTGGTAGTGGGACGTTCAACCAATTCGCAGACGCGGATTCGTATTTGTAGAGCGTTTGATTATCGGTCAATACATGAAGGGCTTGCGATTTCGCTGCGGCCATCATGCACACCTTTTCGTCGTCCAGTGGTGATCGACTGAGATGCGTCCAGCTCACACCAGACAGGTCATCGTTCATTTGATAGACGGTCTGGTCACGAGCAAGAAGGAACAGGTTTTTGTTATTGCACGCCAAGCCGTCGACTTTCCACGAAGCCGGCGAGATGATTTGGTTGCCTTCGTAAACTTTTCGGTCGTTTTTCAATGAAAAGTGACGCCAGACAATTGATGGTCGCTGAACGAACGGATTGGCTGGACTGTCGCTATCTCGATCGGCCATCCAGGCATCGAAGGGGGCACTTTTCTTGACCTTCAACACGTGAGCTTCCGCGCACCAATTGTTTTGGTCGATCGTCGTGAAGTTGTCGTAAGATGCCCAGCAGTACCCTTGGTCTTTCCATTGCGTACCCCACGAATTCATCAGCAGCAGCGACTGTTTTTGGTCGTCGTAGCCGACAGCCGTGACCGCGTGGTGATTCACATCGTCCGATGAGTCGTTGGTCCAAACGTAGGGAGAGGACAACACCGCGTCGTCGCGAAAATCGGCCTTCATTCGAACGACTAAGACAACCGGATAACCTTCGTACAAGTACAACTTGATATCGTTGATGTTGCGTGCCCGGGCGTTGTCCAGCAATTTGAAGGTGTTGGCTTCGACGACGGCGTTGGATGAGATCGGCCCGCTCGGTGTGTCCAGATTTGCTCGCGATGCGCAACCGTTCAGCTTCAAGAAATTGACGGCTTGAAGGATGGTCAATCCACCGCCGTTGCTGGAGAGATTGTCGTAGACGTACTTGGGGCTGAATTGGTCGCTGGCAAATGTTGGCTTGCGTCGACGTTCTTGGCCGATTTGACAGGAGTAGGTTGAATAGGCGACGGCCCATGCCACGCAATCGTTCTGAGATTGCTTTCCCGGAGTTGGAAGATAGTCGCGTAGGTCGACTTGATCGGGCAACTCAATGGAATCGTCCGGTCCCCAGTTTTGATCGATCCCAGGTGCTGCGCTGTACATCGCGTCTGCTTGAGGGAGCATCAACAGGGGACCGTCACCCGGCGGAACGTCCGGTAAAGGTGCGACGTCGCTGAGCCCGCCCGCTTGGCTCGCGGCTTCGGCTGGCTCCGTCGTGGGAGCCAACGTCGCTCGAGAAACGGCTCGCGTCGGGATTTGGTCGTAGACGTCCTCGGGAATCAGCAGCACACCGGAATTAGTTTCGGCTTGAGCGGCCAAATCAAGTTGGCAGAATGAACTGTAGACCAATGCGAGGCAGACCAACCAGAGACGCAGACGCATGAGTTCACCAAAATGAAGATCGGCGGAAAGAATCGAAAAACGTTCGCACGTTCTTGATCAACACGTGCTTGGAAACTTGCACGCGGTGTCGAAAAGGAATAGCCTTCCATGTCAGTGGGGCTAGCGAACCGTCCATTAGTATCTTACCCGAGGCCAACATGATGAGTAAAAGTCCCACGCAACTTCGCGCCATGGCTTTGTCTGGCACGATTTCTATTCCGCCTCGGTTTCCTGAGCTCGCCACCATCTCGTTTGAAACGTGTGACGATGGCACTCATCCGATGCTGGTCGTTGCTCATCAAAAGTTGTCGCCAAAGCTTTCGATCAAGCGGACCTTCTTTCCGATCGATGTGAAGTCTTTGTTCGTGCCTACGTCGACGACGGATGTTGATTTCGAAAAAGGAGAGTGGTTCGAAGGCGTACAGCTCGGACAGAAAGCCAATTTGATGTTGGATCGCACGAAGGTGGAAGGCATTCTTTTTGTTCGAGAGCAGGCGCAGTCGCTGCTTGAAATGGAAGCTGGCATGACGGCGGCGGAAAGCGCTGAGTTTTATCCACCGCTTCCGGAGGATCGGTCGGTCAACCACTACAACATGGATCCGCCAGGGAACACAGCTGGTTGTCACTGAGGCGGATCAATGAATTCCTTGCCTTCGATCGATCTGGCGTTGTTGACGCGAGACGACGGCCCGCTAAATGATTCGGTTCGCAACGCGATCAACTCGCAGGTCGGCGTTCGATTGAACGTGCATCGTGTTGTCGGCAGGCCTCTCGTGGGCGATGTGAGTCGGATTGCCACGATTGCTCGAACGCGAAATGAGGCGGTCCGGCGATCGCGTTCTGACTTCCTGATGTTTTTGGATGACGATGTGGTTCTCGCCAAAGATTGCATCTCACGTTTGCATCATGGATTGATCGCACGATCAAACTACGGAGCCTTTGCGGCAGACTACCTGGGGGAATCATCAGCGCATCGGCAATCGCGGCACGTGGCGATGGGGGCAACGTTGTTTCGCCGATCGGTGGTGCAGCGAGATCCGTTTCGATGGGAACCTGGGAAGTGCGAATGTCTTTGCCGGTGCGAGGATATCCGCCGTCGCGGTGCGAGAATCGATTATCTAAACGGTGCAAAAGCTTGGCATTTATCGCCCAAGCATTCCCGGGGATGCTGCGAAGTGGGCGACTCGTCGTCGGCGGAATCCTCGCGGGGTTCGCACAACCCGGACGTGATCAAGAACGCGAAAGTTTTGGTCGCGTTCAATCGCCGTGATGTTCATCGATTTCAGAATGTGTTTTTGCGAACACTTCGGGCTGCTGGCAACCATCAAGAAGTCATCGTTGTCGGATACGGTTTGTACCCGAGCGAGATCGACCGGATTCAACGCTTGCCGAATGTCCGTTTCATTCGCCGGCCGTACAACGGACAACTGCCTCCGGTCAGGCGTCTGGTCGATTTTCGAGACATTGTGTCTGGGCTGCCCGCCGAAACGCCGGCGGCATATTGGGATGCGGGCGACGTGCTGTTCCAAGGCCGACTGGATGCTCTTTGGCAGCACACCCAACAGTATCCGGACAAAGTTCTTGCGGTCAGGGAACCTCGCGGTTTCCCTTTCAACAATGCCATTCGCGGATGGACGCGAACGATTCAGAATCCGTCGATGCGGCGACGTGTATTTGAGCTGTTTGCTTCCAATCCGTTTCTCAACAGCGGTTTCGGCGCCGGAACGGCTCGAACTCTAACCCAATACTTTGGCGAAGCGATTCGATTGCGAGACAGCGCGCTTCGCGGGACCACGGATTGGGGCGACCAAACTGCGTTGAACCTTTATTGCCACAGTGATCCAACGCGTTGGATGGAAGTTCCGGAGGATTGGAACTACTGCGTCCACGACCGTCAGCGTGGCGAAGTTCGTGTCACGCCGGACGGACGTGTCGTCGATCGATCCGGACATTTGATACCGGTTGTGCATGGCAATGCTCGATCGCTGACACAATTCGCGATCGTTCGATGAGCCTCTCATGAAAAACGTTGACGAAGACACGCCGACCTTTGTCATCAGCACGCTCGACGAGCAGTCACATGACCGAGTCAACCAAATCGAGCAACATTTGCGACGTGCTGGTTTTCGGAATTCGCAAATCATTCAAGCGAAGACACCGGAGACGGAAGACTTCGAACATCGAGGACTTCCTGACGTGCTGCAGGGACGCTGGCGAACGGATCTACGGCATCTGTGGGGATCTGCAGCATGTGTGCTGTCGCACATTCAGTTTTACGATCGGGCCGAGGATCAGTTGCCGGTCATTGTCCTGGAGGACGATGCCACGATTCATCCGGAATTCTTCCGCTTTTTAGACGGCGTTGAATTCCCCGAAGAGATTGAGTGGGATCTTTGCCATCTGTCCTACACCAATCCACAATTTTCCAGCCAAGCGAGCTTGGAGCGGCTTGTCGCTCCGCATCTACTCCTGTGTCCGCCAAACGAAATCACTGGCACATACAGCTACATGGTCAATCGTTCATTTCTGGGACGTTTATTGCCATCGGTCGAAGAAATTGATTGGCAATTGGCTCATCAAACAAATGAAATCGCGAGCTATGTGATCGAGCACGATCCTCCTTTGACAGCTCCGGATTACCGTTTGGAAAGCGTGCGAATGTCGATTGATCACGTGTCCTGGCACCAAAACAATCCGGCGGATGAATGATTGACCGCTTTCGACAACGTGCTGTGCAGCTTCTCTAGTTGCTGTATTTGGCGACGTATTTTGCCTCGGCTGCCAAATTGAATGCGAGAATTCGCGACGGAATTTCATCTTGGTACGGCAAAGGGGTTCTGCTAATTTTGGCCTCATCGCCGGTGAGCCAGGAAGGCCCCCGAAAACGGCGATGCGATCTTCACAGAACCGGAAGGGAGTCCGACGTGGAAAACACGCAAAAAACTGGCCTGAGTTCGACTGGGCAGGCCGCACATATCCGCTGGATGATTCGCCGCGATATGCCGGATGTCTTGGGGATTGAGACCAACTGCTTTGAATTCGCTTGGTCCGAGGATGACTTCATCCGCTGTCTCCGCCAACGCAATTGCATCGGCATGGTGGCCGAATGCGATGAACGCGTCGCTGGGTTCATGATCTATGAATTGCACAAGAATCGTCTGCACATTCTGAACTTCGCCGTTCACAGCGACTATCGCCGTCGCGGAATCGGCAACACGATGATGCGGAAGTTGTTGGGCAAGCTTTCCCAAGAGCGTCGCAACCGAATCATGTTGGAAGTTCGCGAAACGAACTTGGAAGCTCAATTGTTCTTCAAGTCGCTTGGCTTCAAAGCCATCTCCGTCTTGCGTGACTTCTACGACGACGCGACCGAAGATGCGTACTTGATGCAGTTTCGCTACCAACCCACCGCGGAAGAATTGGCTGCACCCCACAACCGAATCACTCGGATGGCCGGCTGATCTGGCTCGAGTTCGCAGTTTCTGAATCAATGAAAAGGGTGTTGGCTTGCAAAGGCCAACGCCCCTTTTTATGCCTCGCAACCTATTGCGTGGCGGATCTAAGTTCGGTTTCCGACTGCTTTTTTTTCGTTCGTTCCGGGGATACACCGTTGAATATCAGCGGGCAGCGTTTGGGCGTCGTGTTCGTCCGACGTCCGAGGTTGGAAGTTCAGCACGAGGGCGCGTTTCTCGGTGCATCGTCACGAACTAGTCGGATTCATTCACGATCTTTCTGGCGTAGCAATCTTTCTATCGTCGAATCCCGCAGGAACGGGCTCGTCATCTGGATGAAGATGTTGTTGTGTGGTGCTACTTCTGGAACCTTCTTTTCGGCAACTGATTCAAGCGAGAGATTGTAGAGCGACGACACGTGAGCAAGTTCAACGACTGGGCGTGCCTCGAATCTTCACGGAGAGTTCGTGAAATGCATCGAGCCAGTTTGCGGTGATTGCTTCGGCGATTCCCGCGCCATCTTTCTCCCGAAGTTGCTTCGCAGTTGCCCCCCAGTAAAAACTGATCCATCCGTCGACATGTGATTGGGATTCAAGGATGAATGTGGTCAGCTCGTCGATTCCGCTTTTTAGTGGGAACATCTCTTCAACAACCAACGGTTTGCCAACCTCGTAAGCTTGCAATGATTTTAAAGCGTGATCAATCTTTCCTTTTTCGGGATAGAAATGAACGGATGCGAAGTCCAGGCGTTTGCCAACGGCGGGCGAATAGAACAGTGGCTTTCCCCCGCCGAATGCGAACACCCACGGGATCACGCCGACGGTGATCATCGTGTCGGAATCATGCTCGCGAATGGCGTCGACCATTTGGTTGACCCAGGCTTCAGCGATCTCTTCACGACTTCTGCCTTTGCGGTCCAAAGCCAGGCGTTGAACGAAGAATTTGCCGCCGAGCTCGCCCGCCAACCAATCCGACTCGGGCTTTTTTCCGGGCAAGATCGGTTCGTTCATCAGGTCGTAACAGAAGACAACTGGACTGCCCGAGCAAACTTTCGCGACCTCGAACCAGAACATCGCTTGTGCCTTCCAACGCTCTGTTTCGTCCAGTTCATCCAGCCAGTCAGGGATGTTGGCTTTGTGGTAGCAAGCCAAACCGGTGATGTCCAAGTACAGTTGGTTCGAGTCCGCGAGTTCGAGTAATCGTTTGAGTTGCTCGGCTTGGGCGGGCAAAGCTTTGTCGGGCGTTCGCATGAAGAGCCCATGCTGCAAATGAATGCGAACGCAGTTGGCTCCAAGTTGTTTGATCTCTTCGAAGTCCTCGACCACCTTGTCCCACTCATCGATCCAGTATTCGTCTAGCAGACGACCGGACTCGTCGTGATCGTAGTTCACTCCCCAAATTATGAATGGTTTTTTGGCGTCGCCTTTCACGAAAGTTCGGCCATCGTCACTGACTCGCAGTCGTTGCAGTGATTCTTGGGCTTGGCTTGGGATCGCGAATGTCGACGTGAGAATCAACGCGACGAGGAGGTTGGCCGCGTGTGTTATTCGGCGTCCTGAATCAATCATCGGAAGCCTCAGCGAGTTGTTGAAAGGCTTGGAAGTATCGGTGCCCAAATTCACGATAGGCTTCCGCCGAGAAATGAGTTTGGTCGCCTTTGTGTTGCAGACCATCCGAATGAACGAAGATTGTGTTTGTCATCCGCTCGGGTAAAGATTGATGAGCCTGGTCGACCAGTTGGCGGGATTCATCCCAGGGTTTTTCGGGGAATTGTCCGAGTTGCCCGATCACGATCGGAACGTCGGGTGAGTCGAATTCGGTTCGGAATCGCTTGAATAGTTCATCAAGTTTGGCTTGGTAGGTTTTTGACCGGGTTGGGTTCGAATCCGATTCCCCTTGGTGCCAAAGGATTCCTTTTAATTCGCCCGCTCTCAACGCATGCCGCATCCGCGCCATGCAATCGTCGTAGGGATGTGATTGGGTCGATTCGTGGAAACCATCCGGTTGCCATGCGTCCAGTGATGAGCCTCCGACAGCACACGGAATCAGGCCGACCGTGACGTGCGGATTTTTCTCGGCGTAGTCGATCGCGAAAGTTCGGCCGAGGCCCACTCCTGCGATCCCGGGTTTGTCGAAGTGAAGCGGAGCGACCGCTGGGACCCATTCACCTGCTTTGTTGAAGACCAGTACTCGCGGGTGAGGTTGACGGTCTTCGTCGGAGATCTTTCCGCGTCCAGCCATGTTGGACTGTCCGGCCAACAGAAAAAGATGAAGGTTCGTCGGGCGGAGTTGCTCCGGAACGCTGGCTTCCGGATTTGGCGGATCGTCTTCTTGGGCGGTTCCGATGGACGGAAACGCGATGCCGACAAAAATTGGAAGGCAGAGGGCAAAGACGAGATGGCGGGGCAAGTTGGATGGCATTTTGGGTCCTTTCGAGTGGAAAGGCGATGATACCATCCTCAGTGTCTCACGATGTGGTTCGTGAGACGGGGCGAATCCATGCTCTTGGCAAGCTAGATCGCTTCGCCACCCCGTTCGCCGGTTCGAATCCGGACGCAGTCGTCCATTGGCAAAATGAAGATCTTTCCGTCGCCAATTTCACCGCTTTCGCCGCTGCGGCCACCTTCCAAGATTGCATCAATGGTTGGTTGAACGAACTCTTCGTTGACGCCGATTTGCAATTGCACCTTGCGTAGCAGGCTGACGCCATAATCGCGGCCTCGCATGGATCCGGTTTGGCCGCGTTGGCGTCCAAACCCTTGGCAATCCACCACGGTCAAGCGGTGCACCTCCACGCGAGTCAACGCCTCTTTGATGGCGTCCAATTTGGAGGGCTGAACGATGGCAATGATCAATTTCATGGACGGTACAAACCAGAAGTCGCGTGCGGGCGATTCGAGCAAGCCAATCGAACGGGCAGAGAAAGTGCCCTTTCGGCAATCAGGTCCGCTCCTGATCGCTGACCGAAAGCTGATGGCATCGATCGCCAATCAGTGAATTTAGACGATCGCATGTTTTTCGCGTAGGCCGGGTGAGAAACCACCGACGGCGCAAAAAAAAAGACCCCGATCCGCAACAGGTGAGGCGGACACCTGTCACGGACCATTGGGGCTTCTTCTGGCCCAGGCAAGAGCCGAGAAGTTCAAAAGCACCGCGCTGCGACGCCGCCGGCTGTGTAACGGCACATCCGGCGACATCACTGCGGTGGGTAGAACTAAACCACCGAGCCGCCAGCGACGGCGTCCGATGGGTAAGCGTGCATTCCGTGCTCGCTGATGTCCAAGCCAGCTTGTTCTTCTTGAGGCGAAACTCGCAGCATGCCTACAGCTTTGAGAACACCGAAGACGACCGACATGGTGATGAAGGCCCAAGCACAGATCGAAACGGTTCCGATCAATTGAATCATGAAGCTGGTCGAACCAGATTCGAGGTGAGCGTTTGGCAAGATGCCGAGAGCCATGCAGCCCCAGACACCGCAAACACCGTGGACAGGGAAAGCACCGACTGGATCGTCGATTTTGGCTTTGTCCAAAGCGACAATGCTGAGTACGACCAAGGCACCGGCGACGGCACCGACAACGATCGACATCGAGTTGCTCATTGCGTCACAGCAAGCCGTGATACCAACCAATCCGCCCAGTGCACCGTTCAGGCCCATGGTCAAGTCTGGTTTGCCGAACAGGCCCCAGGAAACAGCGGTTGCAACGATGACGCCAGCAGCAGCGGCGAGTGTGGTGTTCACAGCGATGAAGACGGTTGCGTCAATATCAGCCGACGATTGGAAAGCCAATTGGCTACCAGGGTTGAATCCGTACCATCCCACCCACAGGATGAACACACCCAGAGCAGCGAAAGCAACGTTGTGACCTGGCAATGGAACGCTCTTGCCTTCGGCGGTGTAGCGACCCAGGCGAGGGCCGAGGAAGATTGCACCGGCCAAGCCAGCGAAACCACCGACTGCGTGAACCACAGCCGAACCAGCGAAGTCTTGGAAGCCCATGGCGAAGCTGCCGTCAGCGGCTTGTTCACCAAACTGCATCAACCATCCGCCGCCCCACTTCCAGAAACCGCTGATCGGGTAGATCAAACCGGTGAGGATGGCACTGTAGACCAAGTAAGCGTTGAATTTCATACGGCCGGCAACAGCACCCGAAACGATCGTTGCGGCGGTTGCGGCGAAGACGGCTTGGAAGAACCAGTCGACTTGTGGTGAGAATGTTTGGTCAGGACTGGAGTCGTAGATCCCGGTGCCACCGAAAGCGAAGTAGCCGTTCGTGACGTCGCCGTAGCTGCCGGGGTACATCAACCCGAAGCCGACGAAGAAGAACAGCAACGCTCCGACGGACAAGTCCATCAAGTTCTTGGAGAGAATGTTGATGGTGTTCTTGGAGGAGTTCAGTCCCACTTCGACCATGGCGAAGCCGGCCTGCATGAAGAGGACCAAAACGGCACAGAGAAACAGGAAGCCATTGTCGAAGGCGTACCCTACTCCCGCGTCCGCCGCGGGTTCCTCTGAATCAGCGTCACCCGCGTCGGCGACTTCTGCAGTATCCATTGCAGCCGCTGGCTCTTCCTGAGCCGAAGCTACCGACGCGAGTGAACCGCCGATCCCCATCATCCCCACAAGGAGAACCATTGTGAGCCAAGCGAAACGTAAGCCGGACGGCCCGCCGCTAAGCTCTTGTGTTGTAAATGCTGAGATCGAACTCATGTGGTCTTCCTTCTCGTAAGACAGTTGGTGTGACACGACACGTTGCCTTCGGCACCCATTGCCAAAGTGAATCTTTCACCATGCCGAATCGTTTCGAACCAAGTGCTGCGCCGCCGTCCACCGTCCAACTCCTGCCCGGGCCATCCTGAATCGCTCGTGAGTCGTGCGTTGTCCTTTTGGGAAGCACTTCTTTTCGGAGGATGGCTATTGGCACACATTGGGCCAAAAGCAAAAAAGTGTTTTTGGAAAAGGTTGTAAGTTGCTGTTGGGTAAAGAGTTAAAAGTTAAAGGAAAGTTGGTCCTTGC
>TARA_R110002072_G_scaffold8842_2_pt1 | contig 60854 bp, 58 predicted proteins | sample TARA_R110002072 | Tara Oceans TARA_R110002072 (sample SAMEA4397118) | marine metagenome | biome: Polar Biome; feature: [SRF] surface water layer (ENVO:00010504); material: water (ENVO:00002006), including particulate matter (ENVO:01000060) such as... | depth 5 m | reverse complement strand
ACCCAGCCCAATTCCGCGTAGTGTTTGGCCCAGGGGTAGAACTGTGTGGGGGAACCGCCGGTCCAGGTACCACCGTGAAAAAACAGGATCGCTGGGAGTGCGCCGTTGCTGCCCTGACCCAGGCCAAATAGGGCCAGCGACAGCTCCACGCCATCTAGTTCGCTGTAGATTGCTTTGCGGTCTGGCTCAAAGTCTTCATAGAAAGTATACGATGCGGCTGCTAGCCAGCGCAGACGCTCTAAGGGGTTGAGCGCGACGGGCTTGGAGGCTTGAGCAGCCGTCGGCAAAGATTTTCTAGCGGGGGCCTTTTTATTGATAGCTTTAGCAGGCTCATTTTGGTCGGAGTCTGCTTCGGACTCATCCACATCAGTCGCCGCAGGCACCTTACCCAGTTTTATACGTTTATAATCTTCCCATGAAGTGACGGTGACCAAGCTAAAACCGGTGGCGCGCATTGCGTTCGATCCGAATTCAATGGGGAATGGCTGCTGTGCATTAACAGATGCCACGGCCCCCAGATAAGCCACGAATGTCAGCAACAGGCAGTGATAGAAATTCGAAGTATCTTGCTTGGCCATACATTGAGTCCTGTAGCAGAAACTTCAATTACCTATGCGCCCCATTCCGCGTGAAATGCATAGCAAGTACTGCCCAACATTAGAACGATCAAAGCATTAGTCTATCGCACTGCGGTAGTGATATGACTTCAATTTTTCCACGATATGTGAACCAGTTAACTTATGCAGTACAGAGTCAAATTGTAGGGTTGAAAGTCCTCTTTTTCAGTGGATGAGTCCATGGCAATGGGCTAGAGAACAGGTAAAAATGCTGCCTTGGGAGCGGATCGAGGCACTATCGCATTCTCGCCGCTACTCTCCGTCAGGTGACCCTGACCTGACAGCTTAGCGTAACGGGCCCATGCAAGATGCACTTAATACGTAGACTCCCATCCTTGCCGAGATCTCACCCGGCTTTGCCGTGGTCGCAACAATGCCAGACCGGGTACACCAATGAGAGTCTAGCGGATGAGTTTGTATAACAAGGTGGTCTCCATCGGTGTGCGGGTTGTTCTGGTGACGCGCCCTAATATGGTCGTCCTGTGCTCATGCGGGAGAAGTGGGTGAGAGTGTATTCTTCTGTAGTGCCAGATGTCGGGAAAGTGTGAGGGTGAAAACCATACCAACCGCGCAGATCGCCGCCATCAACAAAAAGTAGTGTTCAAAGCCAACAGCGCCTGGGTTGGCATCCAGAATGCGGCCGGCGACGGATGCGAAGAATATGTCGGGGGTAAAACCCAGCACCGAAATTAGGCCCACTGCACTGCCGGTGATGCGCTTGTCCAGCTTTGCTTCCTCAATGAGGCTAAAGTAAATGGCGCGCAGCGCGTACACCGCAACGAAGGTGACCAACAAATTGGCCAAGATTAAGTATGTGGCCACCTCGGTTGAAAAACCCTGACTCATGGCAAAGAACGCCGCACATGCAACGAAAAAGAGCAGCGTTACCAGCTTGCTGGCACTCCACCGGTCTGCCCACAAGCCTGCAGCTATGGCGGCAACCGGACGAAGATAGCTCGCATAAGTATTCAGTTTTGCCGCTTCCAGCTGATCCATATCCAGCACTTGCACCGCGTAGATGCCGTAATTGTCTAGAGACTTGAACCCGCAGTAGGCACAAATCACTACGCCTGACTGCAACCAGACCCGGGGTTCGGACAACACCCAGCGCCAATGAGATCGATCGGTAGTTTGATGGGTGGGGGTTCGCGAACTATCCGCTGGCAGGGTCAGCCAGATAACGGCAGCCGCCAACAAAATTACGACACTGTAAAATAGGATAACTGACTTGAGTGCTTCGGGATTGCTACCCGTACTCGCTATGCGCTCACTCAAAATGAAAAGTGCGATGGTGGCGAATACACTGGCAACAAGTCCGCGGCCGCCATCAAGCATGCCGAAGGCCAGGCCCTGAGTTTGTTCGCCGCCCCAATCGCGAGTAGCTTTGATGAGAGCAGCCCAAAATAACAGAATGCTCGTTAAGCCCCAGTATGCAAATAATGCATAGAGCCCGGTAAGGGTGGGTATAGTGTATAGATAAAACCCGCCCAGAGAGGTGGCGACCAGGGAAAGCACAATAAGTGTGCGAGCATTGAAACGGTCGGCAAGGGTTCCTCCGGGGAAATAAGCCAGCAGAGCGACTACGCCGTACATTGCGAAAATGTCGCCTAGTTGGGTATTGCTCAACTGAAATACATCCAACATAGTCGGACGGAAAAAACGCGGTATATGAAAAGGCAGGCTGAACATGACCTCGCCAGCGAAAATTAGTGCTAGCAAGGTGGCGTAGCGCTTTCCTGTTTGTTCAATGACGGACATTTGGGCTCAAATTGGGTATGCGCCTACGGTCAGGTAGTGAACACTGAACAACTCTTCTTCATCCAGCCAGCAGCCCCGCTCGGCTATCGCCGGGCGCGGGGCGCTCATCTTCGAAGAAAACGTTCTCACGTTCGGGTGCTGTTGCAGGCATGTCACACTCTCTTTCAAAACGGTTGTAAGTTAAAGGTCTTTGGCTAGACGCAGACCGCTGAATTGCCAGCGGTCCTGAGGGTAGAAAAAATTTCTATAAGTGGGTCGCACATGCCGGGTTTGACTCACACAGGACCCGCCGCGCAATACCCACTGGTTGGCCATAAACTTGCCATTGTATTCGCCTATCGCTCCAGCGCTCGCCCTGAAGCCGGGGTAGGGGCGATAGGCGGAGCCAGTCCACTGCCAGCAGTCACTGTACAGCTGTGAGAGCGGCTCGCCACCCTTCGCCGACGTGGGGTGTAGCACTTTTGGGTCAAACTCCAGCGCGGAAAATGGCTGCGAGCTGGCGGCGAATTCCCACTCAAACTCGGTTGGTAGTCGTGCACCTGCCCAGTTGGCATACGCATCGGCTTCGTAGCCGCTGAGATGACACATCGGTTGATTTGGAAGCCTGGGTTGCAGTCCGTGCAGCGTAAACTGTAGCTGATGACCATCGTTATCCTGCCAATAAAGCGGCTGCTGCCAATTGTGTTCCTGCACAATCGCCCAGGCATCGGCCAGCCAGAACTCCGGACGTTGGTAGCCACCATCATCAACAAAAGCTTGAAAATCAGAGTTGGTGACCAGTCGGTTAGCCAGTGCGTAAGCGTGCAGGTAAACGCTGTTACGCGGTCCTTCGTTGTCGAAGGCGAATGCTTTTTCGCCGATCTTATCAATGTCGCTGCCCACGCTAACCAGGCCGGGGGGGTATTCGCGCCACTGAAGTTCACAGGGTATCACTTCATCTTGCTCGGCAATAGCGGATGGCTGCGTGGTGCGGCTATAGCAGGGAAGAAGTGGATTGGCATGTAGTGAGAATTTTAAATCAGTGTAAAATAATTCCTGGTGCTGTTGTTCGTGTTCGATGCCCAGGCGGCAGCGAGAAATAATAGTGTCTCGCTCCGGGTGTTCGCTTTCTTCTAGCAATTGCGTTACTGCGTTGTCGACATGTGCCCGGTAAGACATTACCTCGTCGACGGTCGGTCGCGATAGCAAGCCGCGATGTGGTCGGGGAAACTGACCCCCAACGCCGTTGTAATAGGAATTGAACAAGTTTTGATATTGTTCATTGGGAGAACGGTAGTGGTTGAGAAATGGTTTCAGCAAAAAGGTTTCGAAAAACCAGCTGGTGTGCGCAAGATGCCACTTTGGTGGGCTGGTAAAAGCCTCCGCCTGTAAGCCGAAATCTTCTATTACCAGTAGTGCACAGGCATCCACAGACTGTTGCCGGGTTTGTCGGAAACGTGATTGCAGGGACTGGTCAGGCATTGCTACTTCTTTCCACAGACTGGCAGTGACCTCCAACTGCAACATGTCCCGGTGTCAGGCGTGCCAGTAGCAAGCCTCCCGAAGGGGAGCATTGCCGGGCAGTTAAGCTAACGAATCGTTGTGACCAGTAGTCGGCGAGTACACGCACCGCCGACCCGGTGGCAGGGTCTTCGTCCACGCCGTACTGGGGCGCGAAATACCGCAGTTGGATAACATCTTCACCCATTGATGGATGTGCCGAGGTGCAGATCAATGCTCTTTGGGAATTCGCTGATAAACATTGCACTAGCGGCTCAAGCTGTTTGAGATTGAAGTCATCCGGCCACTGCATGACCAGATAGCCGTGTTCGTCATCAGAAATAGCTGCGGTGATTGCTGGTTGTTGCTGGGGAAAGACCTCCTCTGCCCATTCTGGGACAGGAAGATGGGTGATCGACAGGCGCTTAAAACGCAGCCAGGTAACTGCCTGCTCGCGCCAACTGTGTACCACGCTGCCGCCCATTAGCAGTGACAGTTCCGCACACTGTAATCTTTCCAACCAGCTATGCGCGGCAGCGAGCAGTCCGTGCCCGCAGCATCGAATCGACTGACCGCTAGCGGTGTAACAGGCAACAGCAATCATGGCCTGTCCGTTGTGGCGGGTTGGCCAACTTTGGCAATGCGTCACTTTGGGTGAGGGCGGCGGGAGATTTTCCGGAGCGCTCTCAAGTATCGATAGTAGACAAGGATTGCCGCCCCTGTCGCGCGGGTCATCAAGATCCGCTGTGTGCGGTATGAAGGAGGCAATCAGCTGGTGGCTGCCAGTATGGTCCTGGTAGACAGGGTTCTGATGTTTGGCGGGCTTCATATTGAAATCGAGTTGCGATGTCCATGGTAGCTTAGCACGGCTTGCGGAAATGAAAGGACAAAGTCGGCTATTATTGGTTGGCAAATACGAACAGAGCGTTAACGTACTCAAAACTCAGGTATTTGTGAACTTATATGATCCCAGTCTATTGGCACGACGTATAGTAAATCAACACAATGTCGTAAAACCTCACGTGCTTCCATCAGGAGAAAGTCAATATGAAAGCAATATGGCAGGGACAGGTCGTAGCGGAGTCAGATGATACGGTGGTGGTAGAGGGCAATCATTATTTTCCCAGTAATACTCTGCAGCACCAGTATATTCAAAACAGCACTACCACCAGCCATTGCCCCTGGAAGGGTATGGGGCACTATTATTCTCTGGTGGTCGATGGGGAGACTAACGTCGATGCGGTGTGGTATTACCCTGAGCCTGAGCCCGCTGCGGCTGAAATTGTTGATCGGGTGGCCTTTTGGCGAGGAGTGCAGGTCACAGAGTAATCGCGATCTAGCCCGGGGAGAAAGATTTAGTTGCTCTAAATGGGATTCCGGCAATCTACGTGAAACCACGCCGGCACAATAACTGCTATTAGTCAGTGCGTTCTTCCGCCAAAGTAGATTTGGAGATAGCTTATTTTTGCCCAGCGGTGAGAAGATCGTTCAAGGGTTCATAGGTATTGCGCAGGCGCTGAAAGTCTTCGCTGCCAACCAACAGCAGTTTGGTGTCTTTCAGCGCGGTGATGTTGCCGTGAGTGAGGCGAGACTCTTTCAGGGCGCGCGACCCCCATGTAGCTCCGGCTTGCAACTCGCGGGAGATGATCTCGCCGTCAGGCTCGTGCAGTTCCTGTTTCAGGCGGCCACGCACCACCACATAGAAACCTGCCGGGACTTCGTTGGCTCGTTGTACTACTTCGCCTTTGGAGTAATCAAGGTAGCGAGTTGCAGGGCGATCGCTTTCGGCCATGTACACGATGGTGCGGGGCAAAAAGTAGTCGAACAGCCAATTCAGGCCCACGCGTATTCTGGTGGCAATTCCCGGGAGCATGCCGATGTAGGCAATTCTCCATATAACCCAGGCGGGTAAACCGCTGACGCGTCGTCCAAAAATTTCCGCTACGCCGCGATAACCACCCAGCGAAGCCATTATCCCCGAAGCCTCGAACTGAAATGCCTTCAGCGGTTGACCGCGCGTGTGGTTGACCAGGTTTTCGGCCAGAGTGTGCGCCTGGGCTACGGCAAACTGTGCGGTAGGCGGTGCAAAGACCGGATTATCCGCATTGTTATTGAGTGGAATTAGCGCAGCATCGCCGATCGACCAGACGTTTTCTACTCCGATCACCTCGAGTTGTTGGTTCACTGGAATGCGTCCGCGCTCAAGTTTAATGGGCAGCGACTGCACAAAAGGCGAGGGGCCATTGCCAATGGTGGTGACGATAGTGCGTGTCGGCAATGATCTTTCGTCGTTGGTGTAGACCGCCTGTTGTGTGGCCGATTGAATGCCGGTATTCAGCCAGACTTCGACGCCTCGTTTCTGCAGTTGCTCCAGCGTGTACTCACTGAGGCGTTCAGGCAGTTCAGGCAGGACCCGGTTCCCGAGTTGAATCATGACCATGCGAATTTCATGAGCCTGGATATTGGGGTATTGGGGCAGAATACGTTCAATCATTTCCGCCAGCTCACCCATGGTCTCTACCCCCGAGAAACCGCCCCCCGCCACTACAAATGTCAGTGCGCGTTGCTTGATATCGGCAAATCGCGTGACATCGGCCATTTCCATGCATTCAATCACGTGGTTGCGTAGCCGGTGAGCGTCCGACAAGTCCTTCATGGTGAGGCTGTGGTCTTCAAATCCTGGGAATAGCGAAAGGTTGGCGACTTGTCCGGTGGTGATCACCAGGTGATCGTAGTCCACCCGCTGCAGTAATTTTTTCTGGCCCTGAAGCAAAATAACCTGTTTGGCTTCCAGGTCTATAGCGGTAACTTCTGCCAGGCGAACATGCACACCACTGAGCAGGTTGCGCAGGGGAGTGACGGCATCCTGAGCATTCAGGGTGCCTGCGGCAACTTCCGGTAACAGGGGTTGAAAGACAAAATAGTTGATCTTGCTGATGAGTTCGATTTCAAGGTCTTCACCGCAAAGTTTATGCAGTTTTCTGGCAGTGAACATACCTCCGAAACCACCGCCGACAATAACGACTTTTGTTTTCCGCACTCGAGCTACTCCCGACGATTTTTAGGTGCACTTATTTGAGCCTCCTAATATTACAGCGGTAGAGGCTGTCCTGCTCCATAGTTCAATAGGCAGTGAGAGGACGGACACATTCAGTTGAATGTGGCCCGTGAATAAGGCAGTTGCTCAGGTCTCGTCGAGAAAACTGCGCAAATAGTCTGAACGGGTGGGATGACGCAACTTGCGTAATGCTTTGGCTTCGATCTGACGAATTCGCTCCCGCGTGACATCAAACTGCTTGCCCACCTCTTCGAGAGTGTGGTCGGTGTTCATGTCGATACCGAAACGCATGCGCAGCACTTTAGCTTCCCGAGCTGTAAGACCGGCCAGTACTTCCTTGGTGGCTTCCTGCAGGCCCTGGCCGGTGGCAGCATCCACGGGTGAGTGGATGGTGTGATCTTCAATGAAGTCGCCCAGGTGGGAGTCCTCATCATCGCCTATGGGCGTCTCCATGGAGATCGGTTCCTTGGCGATTTTCAGGACCTTGCGCACTTTATCTTCCGGCATGTCCATGCGCTCACCCAATTCTTCGGGAGAGGGTTCGCGCCCCATTTCTTGCAGCATCTGTCGCGAAATTCGGTTCAGCTTATTAATAGTCTCAATCATGTGTACCGGAATACGGATAGTGCGGGCCTGGTCAGCGATGGAGCGCGTGATGGCCTGGCGAATCCACCAGGTGGCGTAGGTGGAAAACTTGTAGCCACGGCGATATTCGAACTTGTCCACAGCCTTCATCAGCCCGATGTTGCCTTCCTGGATGAGATCCAGGAACTGCAGGCCGCGGTTGGTGTACTTTTTAGCAATGGAGATAACCAAACGCAGGTTGGCCTCAACCATTTCCTTTTTCGCGCGACGTGCCCGGGCCTCGCCCATCGACATGCTGCGATTGATTTCCTTGATCTCGGCAACCGAAAGACCGCTTTTGACCTCGATCTGGGCGATCCGGCGCTGCATCCGCTGAATGTCTTCTTTGTGCACAGCCAACTTGGGACCGTATTCTTTTTTGCGCGTGAGGCGGCTTATCCATTTGGGGTCTGTCTCGGAACCCTGGTAGGTCGCGATAAAGTCCTTGCGTGGCATGCCGCAAACTTTTATCGCCAGGCGCATAATTTCGCGCTCCTGGTCGCGAATGCCGATTAACAGATTGCGCGGTGTATCAGTAAGGGGATCGGAAATCCGGGGCGTAAACTTGAAAAACTTGAACAGTTCACCCAGTTTTTCCATTTCTTTCACGGAAGCTTTGTCCAGGCGACCTTTCTGAGCAATGACCTTCTCAGTTTTGTTGTGCTGGCGCTTGAGGGCGGAAAAGCGCTTTTTCGCTTCCACAGGGTCCGGCCCGGTATCTACCTCGTCTTCATCATCTTCGTCAGTGGCAGCGGCACCGGCACTGGCCGCCGCCGCATTGGCGGCCGCAGTAGCCTCGGCTACTTCTGCCGCAGAGGGGACATTTTCAGCAGGGTCCAGGTATCCCACCATAATATCCGCCAGGCGTCGCTCTTCCTTGGTGACCAGTTCGTAATCCCCAAGTACGCTCTTTACCGCACCGGGAAACAGGGCCAGAGCAGCCAGCATTTCGCGAATGCCTTCCTCAATGCGCTTGGCGATAACGATTTCGCCCTCGCGGGTGAGCAGTTCAACTGTGCCCATCTCGCGCATATACATGCGCACCGGATCAGTGGTTCGGCCTGCTTCGGTTTCAACAGCAGCCAGTGCCGCAGCCGCTTCCGCCGCTGCAATATCGTCTGCGGATGAGTCGCCCTCGGTCATCAATAGCTCATCCGCATCGGGTGCGGCTTCGAACACCTGGATGCCCATGTCATTGATCATCTGAATGATGTCTTCGACCTGATCCGGGTCGGAGATGTCCTGGGGCAGGTGGTCATTCACCTCGGAGTAGGTCAGGTAGCCCTGTTCCTTGCCCTTGGCAATAAGATCCTTGAGACGGGATTGTTGATGCGCGACATTTGACATTAAGTGGAGACCCTGAAAAGTGGGGAAAAAATTAGCCGGCGATTATAACCAGAAACCAGTCACTTACCTACAAGAAAGTATGGAATATTCGTGATGGACGTGTTTTTGACCCACGATCAGCACAAAACCTTGCCCGTTGTTATATGGGGATTGAATTGTAAGGTTTCAACCGCACTAAACACAGTGAGGCGGAGTGTTCCAGATGCCGAATCGCGACCTTATCTCACTCACCGGGCTTGTTGCGGAGTGTGTCCCGCCGCAATTTCTCCTGCAGCATTTCCCGCAGGCGTTGTTTTTCCAGCTCGCTGACTTCAGCGTAGTTGGTAAGTTTCAATTTGTCGACCTGCGCCGATAATTTTGATTGCTGGGGCAGGTTGGCCAATGCCCGCATGGTGTCGACAAACTGTTGCTCGATGCCAGTAGTGGGGATAAGACGTTCCTGTCCTGCCAGTTGGTTGAGCAAGTTGCCCTGAGCGGTCCCGTACCAGTGCCCCAGCAGCATGGCAGTACTGGATTCCGGTCGGCGGTGAAGCAGCTGCAGCACTTCCCGCAGTAGTTCTCCGTCTTCGCCGTCAATATCGTTGAGCAAGTCTGCAGAGACTAGTCGCGCGATATCCGGCTGATGTAGTAACAGTGCGAGGGCTGCCTGGGCTAGATTGGAAAACCCCGGAGCAGGCCTCTGAAAGTGCTGCCCACGTTGGGGTGGCGCCGTCTGGCTGGGTATATCTGGCAGGTCACCGTAGCCTGGTGGGGGTTCCTCCTCATGATCGTCCGAGGAGCGGTAATCGGGTGTTACTTCAAGGGGCGGAGGCGGGGTCTCCAATTGCATGAGGCTGCTCAGTTCCAGGCCGGTGCGCGCGGCCAGATCCTGGAACATCAACTGGCGATAGACGCCCTCAGGTAGCTGCCGGAGGTAGGGCAGGGCCTGCTTACTCATGCGCGCGCGGCCATCCAGGCTACTGATGTCCAGTCCCTGGGCTACAGACTCGAACAGGAAAGTCTCCAGTGGCACAGCCTCGCCCAGTAGATGCTCAAAGTGTGATTGACCGCCGGCGCGTACGGCATCGTCCGGGTCCTGTCCATCGGGGAGGAAGAGGAATCTGGCCTGACGGCCATCCTCCATACTCGGGAGTGCAGCTTCCAGCGCCCGAAAGGCTGCTTTGCGTCCGGCTTCATCGCCGTCAAAACAAAAAACCACCTCCGGACACAGGCGGTAAACCCGTTCCAGATGCGCGGAGCTGGTGGCGGTGCCGAGTGTCGCAGTGGCGTAGGTGATCCCGTGCTGTGCCAGCGCAATGACGTCCATGTAGCCTTCGACTACCATAATTCGCTCGAGTCTGCGGGTGGTCTGACGCACCTCGTACAGCCCATAAAGCTCGCGTCCCTTGTGAAAAACCTCAGTCTCTGGTGAGTTGAGGTATTTGGGCTTGTCGTCTCCCAGTACCCGGCCACCAAAGGCGATGACCCGGCCGCGCCGATCGCGAATGGGAAACATGATGCGGTCTCTGAAGCGGTCGTAGATCTTGCCGTTCTCGTTTTTCACCAGCATCCCGACTTTGACAAGCAACTCGCGCTGTTCTTGGGTGCTACCCAGAGCATTCTGCAGGTTGTCCCAGCCCGGCGGTGCAAAGCCCAGACCAAACTGCTTGGCGATTTCGCCTGAAAGGCCGCGCCCTTTTAGATAGTCCACGGCATGGTGCGCCTGTTCATGGCTGCGCAACTGTTTTTGGTAGTACAGAGACACCTGCTCCATGAGCGCATACAGCGGTTTACTGCTCTCTTCCTTCTGCCTCGGGTCGTGGCCACCGGGGCGCGGTTCTCGGGGAACTTCCATGCCTGTGCTGCCAGCCAGATTTTCTACCGCCTGTGGAAACTCCAGGTTGTCGTACTCCATGACAAAGGTGAGTGCATTGCCGCCTGCACCACAGCCGAAGCAGTAATAAAACTGTTTGTCGGGATTGACGCTGAATGAAGGGGTTTTCTCGTCGTGGAATGGGCAGCGGGCAGAGTAATTCTTGCCGGCCTTTTTCAATTTGACGCGTCTGTCTATCACTTCGACGATGTCGACGCGGTCCAGCAGGTCATCCAGAAAAGCTTGGGGTATCCGTCCGGCCATGTGGGGTGTCGCGGCATTGAACCAGGCCGCTATTGAACCACGCCGGCCGGAAAAAGTTTAGTGTCGAAAGTGGGACAGCGTGCCCCGATGATCACCCGTTGAGGCGTTGTTTGACCAGTTTACTGACCGCGCCGATGTCTGCGCGGCCCTGCAGTTGTGGTTTGAGTTGCCCCATGACCGGCCCCATGGCAGCCATACCAGTGGCATCGCTGGCCGCAATAGCCGTATCGACCATGGCGCTGAGTTCTTCCTCGCTTAATTGGGCGGGCAAGTACTCCTGGATAACAGCAATTTCGGCGTTTTCTATTGTGGCCAGTTCATCGCGTCCTGCATCGGTGTACTGCTGGGCGGAATCTCGACGCTGCTTGACCATTTTATCCAGCACGGCGAGGGCGCGCGCATCATCGACCTCTATGCGCTCATCGACTTCGATGCGCTTAAAATCAGCGAGGATTAAGCGGATAGTGGACAGGCGTTCTTTGTTTTTTGCTTTCATGGCTGCCTTCATGGCCGCCCTGATCGTTTGTGCGATAGTTGGCGAGGAGAGAGAATCGTCGCTCATTTGGGGGCGCCGGAGACCTTAGTACAAACGAACGCGCTTGCGGTTTTCGCGGGAGAGCTTCTTCAGGTGGCGTTTTACGGCGGCGGCACCAGCACGCTTGCGCACGGTGGTGGGCTTTTCATAGTGCTCGCGCTTGCGTACTTCGGCGAGAACGCCTGCTTTTTCGCAGGACCGCTTGAAACGTCTGAGGGCCACGTCGAAGGGCTCGTTTTCCTTGATCTTGATATGGGGCATTAAGTACTGACCTCATTACTACGGATTTTGGGGCACGGGACGTAGCCAGCACCATTAAAGGGCGCGTAGTCTATCCCGATAGAGGGTGTTTTGCAAAGACTCCGGAATGGCGTGTTGGCTAAGCTTGAATTTTGATGGGGTCAGGGGGCCTGCTCTTTTCTGTCTCATTTTTTCAAACTGGACCTACACCTGAAACGGCAATTTGCAACGGTGCTGCTGGTTTGAGGCCCGCGCAGCCAGTATCATGCGTATCCGCTTGATTACGGTGCTGAAAATGTTAGTTCTGGGCCTTGAAACCTCCTGCGATGAGACAGGTGTAGCGCTCTACGATACCGAGCGCGGTCTGTTGGCTGATGCCCTGTTCAGCCAGGTGGACATCCACGTTGAATACGGCGGTGTGGTACCGGAGCTGGCCTCGCGCGATCATGTGCGCAAGACACTGCCGTTGGTGGAGCAGGTGCTGGCAGATTCAGGTTGCTGCGTGGCTGACGATATCGACGGCGTTGCGTACACTGCCGGTCCGGGCCTAATGGGCGCGCTGATGGTCGGCGCCACCCTGGCCCGGGCCTTAGCTTGGGGTTGGGGCGTTCCCGCCCTGGGAGTGCACCATATGGAGGGGCACTTACTGGCACCGATGCTTGAACAAGAGGCTCCGAAATTTCCATTTGTGGCATTGCTGGTCTCCGGTGGGCACACGCAGTTGGTGAGAGTTGATGGCATTGGATGCTATCAGCTGCTGGGAGAATCACTGGACGACGCTGCTGGTGAGGCCTTTGACAAGGCGGCTAAAATGCTCGGTCTGCCTTATCCTGGAGGGCCTCACATTGCGCGTATGGCTCTGGACGGAGACCCCGAACGGTTCGATTTCCCCCGTCCTATGGTCAATCGGCCGGGTTTAGATTTCAGCTTCAGCGGTCTCAAGACCTATACTCTAAACACAGTTGCTGATTGTGCCCGAGACGCAGGACTCAGCGAACAGGACCGCTGTGATATCGCCCGCGCCTTTGAAGAGGCGGTGGTTGCTACGCTGGTTATTAAATGTCGTCGGGCCCTGCGCCAGGAGGCGCTTAAGACCCTCGTGATGGCCGGGGGTGTAAGCGCTAACACTAATCTTCGACATGCGCTTGAAAAAGCGTTGGCTAAGGAGGGCGCCCGAGTTTTTTACCCTGCACCTGCGTATTGCACTGATAATGGCGCAATGATTGCTTATGCGGGTGCCCAGCGCTTGATGGCAGGCCAGGCAGACAATGAGGAGACACAGGTGCGACCTCGCTGGCCCATGGAAGAGCTGCCGCCATTGTCGCAACCGGAGGAACGTTGAGTGAATATTGTCTATATTAAAGGCCTGCGTGCGCAGGCCATTATCGGCATTCATGACTGGGAGCGCGAGAATCGCCAGGAGCTGTTGATAGACCTGGAGATGGCCAGCGACACCAGCCGCGCGGCGGCTCGTGACACGATAGGTTTTGCTCTGGATTACGCCGACGTGTCGCAGCGCGTTATCGCTCAGGTCGAAGGCAGTCAATTTCAGTTGATTGAAACCCTAGCGGAAACCTTGGCCGCCATGATAACGCGGGACTACAGCGTTCGTTGGCTGCGCCTGCGCCTCAGTAAACCAGGCGCAGTAGCCGAAGCCGATGAGGTGGGCGTTGAGATTGAAAGTGGTGTGCGGCCCTAATGGCCTGCGTTTTCCTGGGGGTTGGCAGTAATATCGAGCGGGAGCGCTACATCACCGCCGGGCTGGATGCGTTGGCGGGACTGTTCGGAAAATTGGCGCTGTCTTCAGTCTACGACAGTGCCGCAATCGGTTTTACGGGCCAGCCCTTTTTGAACCTGGTGGCCGTGGTGAACACTGACCTCTCCGTCGCTGTATTGGCCCAGAGATTGCGTCATATAGAGCTAGAGCATGGGCGCCCCGCCAACGCGACGCGATTCAGCCCCCGGCAACTGGATATCGACATCCTGACCTATGACGATACCGTGGGGGTCGTCGATGGAGTGGAACTCCCGCGGGAGGAAATCCTGGAGAATGCCTTCGTGCTGTGCCCCCTGGCGGAGTTGTCGCCCGATACGCTGCATCCGGCCTGCAAACTCACTTACCTGTCACTGTGGCAGGCCTATGATCAGTCGTCCCAGCCATTGTCTAAAATCGATTTTACCTGGCGTGGACGTTCCATCTCTGGTGTTGGTTAGCTCGTGCCCATTCAACACTAGTTCTGCACCAGAGAACTACGCGATGGCTGGAAAGCAAGGGCGAGAGCCGATTGCTACTGCGTCCACTGCAGGCGGCAAGCCCCATGCATGGTTTCAAGGCTCGCGCTCCACGGGGCCGGCCTTTCTTGTGGGTACGAACTATTGCGGCCGCAGGGTCTCGAGAACTTGAATGCGTTCAGCACTGATCGCCTCTCCCAGTGCCTTGCCGGTCAGCGCTTTAGTATCGAATTGTTGTGCGGTGACTTTCTGGGCGGCGGCCAGAGCCTGGCGTAGGTAGCTGGCCTGCGGATAGTCCCTTTGCTCCAGTCCTGTTCTGCCCCGTGCATCGGCTTCACACGCCAGTAAAAAGGCTTCAAACCGTTCCGGTCGACGCAATGCATCGCAAGCGTTTAGTAGTTTGAGCAGCGTTTTCCCTCGCAACTCCCGTGCCCGGTGACACAAAATGTGATGCTCGCATACCGTTTGTGCGAGTTCGCTGTGACGCCGGGGCGCCCGCAGGCGTTGGCAGACGTCCTTGACTATTTTGCTTCCGCGCTGTTCATGGGCGATGTGACGCGGCCACTCAGCTTGCGGCGTAGTGCCCTTGCCAAGGTCATGCAGCAATGCAGCAAAACGCACATCCGTGTCCAGGGATAGTGCCGTTGCTTGCTGCAGCGCCATGAGGACGTGCTCACCTGTATCGATCTCTGGATGGTGTTCGGCGGGTTGGGGTATGCCAAACAGCACGTCGACTTCGGGTAGTAATTTTTTCAGGGCGCCACAATCTCGCAGTATCTGGATAAAAACCTCGGGGTTGCGCTCGCCAAGGGCGCGCTCAAACTCCGTCCAGATCCGTTCGGCGGGCAGATGGGCGAGTTCTCCCTGCTCGACGATCTCTGCCATCAGACTCAGCGTTTCCGGCGCCACCACAAATTGTCGATGGGCATAACGTGCGGCAAATCGTGCCGTGCGTAATACCCGCAGCGGGTCTTCGACAAAGGCGTCAGAAACATGGCGCAGCACGCCTTTGGCCAAATCTGCCCGGCCTCCGTGTGGATCAATGAAATTGCCTTCAGTGTCCTGGGCGATGGCATTGACGGTGAGATCCCGTCGTAGAAGATCTTCTTCCAATGTTACTGAGGAGTCGCAATCAACGGCAAACCCGGTATAGCCATGCCCCTTTTTTCGCTCGGTTCGCGCCAGGGCGTATTCTTCTTTTGTTTGCGGATGGAGAAATACGGGGAAGTCTTTACCGACCTGCTGATACCCCTGTGTCAGCAGATCTTCGGGGCAGGCGCCAACCACTACCCAGTCACGTTCCACGACCGGATAGTTAAGCAGCGCATCGCGCACTGCGCCGCCAACGAGGTAGATATCCATCAAGTGAGTTTACAGATGCAATGGAGTGCCGTCATTGCTGGCGGGTGACTGGTTTGTCATGGCACTTGCCTTCGCGACAGTCACACTGCGTCCAACGACCGCTTTCCAATTCGTACAGTGACATCGAACCATCCCAGACACAGCCCGTATCGAGGGCTATTGCGTTGGGGTTGTCGGTATGGCCTTCAAGAGAGGCCCAGTGACCAAACAATATCCGGTCTTTCGCGGTTTTACTTTCGGGGTGGTCGAACCATGGCGATACGGCCAGCTCTTCCAGCACGCCAGACACTGGGCTTGTACCTTTGCTCTCAAGATCCAGGATGCCCTGCGCGGTGCAGTAGCGCATCCTGGTGAGATAGTTAGTGATTACCCGTAAACGCGGCATTCCGCTGAGGTCAGCAGACCACTGGGTCGGTTCATTGCCGTACATTGCTTCAAGGAATGCCACGCAATCCGGGCTGCGCAGCACAGCTTCCACCTCTCGGGCATACCTGATTGCATTTTTCAGAGTCCACTGAGGAGGGATGCCCGCGTGAACCAGAGTGTAGCCGTGCTCGTGGTGAATCAACGGCTGGCGCATCAGCCAGCTCAGAAGCTTGTCTCTATCCGGTGCCTGCAGAATTTCGTCCAGTGTGTCTGACCGGCTGGGCTTCCGCGCGCCGGCCGCCAGTGCAAGCAGGTGCAGGTCATGATTGCCCAGCACCATTACTAAATTGTCGCGCAGATCGTAAAAGAAACGGAGCGCTTTCAGGCTTTTGGGGCCCCGGTTCACGATATCACCGACGGACCACAGCATATCGGTGTCTGGGTTGAAATCCACTTTTTTCAGCAGACATTTCAGCGGTTGTAGACAACCCTGGACATCACCCACTGCGTAGGTACTCATGGGGTTAGTTCAGCGCCATGGGGGTGTGCAGGGAGAAGGCCGGCACCGGTACTTGAAAGGTCGGCAATTGCTGTGGGTCGATCTCCATCGGTTCTCTAACGACCATGAAGTAGCTTCCCTCCATGCATCCCACCGGAGTGGTTAGGGTGGCACCACTACTGTAGCGAAACGATTCCTGCGGCTGGATGATCGGCTGCTTTCCTACCACGCCATCGCCACGCACCTCTTGTACCTGGTTATCTGCGTCAGTGATGATCCAGTGTCGTGACAGTAGCTGTACTGGAAAATCCGACTCGTTGTGGATGGTGATCGTATAGGCGAAGGCGTACTGGTTCTCATCCGGGCTGGAGTGACTGGGCAGGTACGTCGTGATGATATTGATTTTCACGAGGGACTGATCAAACGAAATGTTAGACATTGATGGCGTTGGTTATCTCAATAAATTGTGTAAGTTCCAGGCTCTCGGCCCGTGCGCCGGGATCTATACCCAGCGCTTCCAATTGGGTGCTATCTATAATCCCTTTCAGGTTGTTGCGCAAGGTTTTGCGGCGGTGCGCAAAAGCGGACTTAACCAGTATTCGCAGTGCCGACGGCTCGCACTGCGGCCACGGCGATGCCTGCCAGGGTGTTAGTCGCACAATGGCAGACTGTACTTTGGGTTGCGGATGGAAGGCATGCGGGGGCACATCAAACAGATGTTCCACGCGGCATTGGTATTGGGCCATGATGCCCAGGCGCCCCCAGTTCTTGTTTCCCGGAACCGCCGCGAGCCGTTCTACAACTTCCAGCTGCAGCATGAAATGCATGTCCTCTATTATCGCGCTGTCTTCCAGTAATTTGAAAATAAGCGGCGTTGAGATGTTGTAGGGAAGGTTGCCTACAACGCGCAAACGCTGTTGTGTTGTGCCCTCTTCTGAGTCTTCAAGAAGGGAGGCGAAGTCAAACTTCAATGCGTCTGCGCTGTGTAGCTTGAACCGGGGACTCAGACTGAACGCAGCTAACAGACCCGGTATAAGGTCGCGGTCCAGCTCTACAACATCCAGCTGGCACCCGCTCTCGATCAATGACGTCGTGAGGGCCCCTTGTCCTGGTCCGATTTCCAACAGGTGTTGATCAACCCGGGGCCCGACTGAGGCGGTGATACGGTCGATGATTACGCTATCGTGCAGAAAGTTCTGTCCGAAACGTTTGCGTGGACGGTGTTGTGCATGAGGTCGATTCATAGAGAGTATTGTAACCGGTGGGAATGGTATTTATACCGCAAGCGGGGTCATTCACGCGAGTTTTTGATACACTCGCGTGCATTCTAATTACAAACGTAGACTATTCTTTAATGTATTTCTCACAGTATTTACGTCTGATCGACGTTATGGCGCGCATGGCTTTACGGGCGGATGCCACCAAGTTTTTTTTGGGCTATATCTGGTGGGTGCTTGAACCGTTGCTCTTCGTGGCGGTTTTCTATTTCGTATTTTCCGTGATTCTTGGTTCGCGCGAACCGGATTTCATTATATTTTTGATGGTCGGCAAGCTGACTTACGTCTGGTTTGCTAAATCGGTGACTCAGGCCTCCACTAGTATTGTCGGTAGCAAGGGGCTGGTAGGTCAAATCGATGTTCCCAAGACCTTATTTCCTATGGCTGTTATCCAGGAGGGGCTCTATAAGCAGGCCTCCGTCTTCATGCTGCTGTTTATAGTGCTGCTGGCCACTGGCTATCCGATTACGGCTACCTGGTGGTACTTAATTCCGTTGATGCTGGTGAATTATTTGATGATAGTGGCCTGCGGTTTTATCGGCGCTTGCCTAGTGGCAATGGTACGTGATTTTCAACCACTGATTACCCTTGGTATGATTTTCCTGATGTTTACCTCCGGCATTTTCTGGGATATCCGTGAATTGGGCGACCCGCATAAAACCGAGTTGCTGCTGGCCGCTAATCCGCTCGCATTTCTACTGGACGCCTATCGGCAAATTCTGATGCATGAAACACCGCCTGATATGCCGCATCTGCTTATGCTGGGTGCCGGGTTTGGTGCGCTGGTTTGCCTTATGGTGCTGGCCATGCGCCGCTATAGCCAATTTCTTGCGTTGAAGGCGCTGACGGCATGAGTGTTAGTAACCATCAAGTCATGCTGAGTTTGGATAAGGTATCACTCAGTTATCACACAGGAAGGAAAACTTTCGATCATGGGGTGCACCGGGTACTGGATGAAGTGTCCATGGATCTTTATGAGGGCGAAACGCTTGGCATAATGGGTCGCAATGGCGTAGGAAAAACCACCATGTTGCGCTTAATGGCTGGCATTTTAGCCCCGACCGCAGGGAAGGTGGTAATTCAACCGGGTAAAAAAGCGGCACTATTGAGCCTTGGGCTTGGCTTTAAGCCTGAGCTTTCTGGCCGTGACAATGCTCTTTTGGCAGCGATGCTTCAGGGTTCTTCGCTGGAGCAGGCCACGACCTTTCTAGATAGCATTGCTGAGTTCTCTGAGTTGGGCGAGTCGTTTGATGCCCCGGTAAAAAATTATTCTGCTGGTATGCGTTCGCGTCTCGGTTTTACCACTGCGTTGATGACGCATGTAGATATTTTGCTGGTCGATGAGGTCCTTAGTGTGGGCGATGCGCACTTTCGGGGTAAGGCCCAGGAAGCCATGAAAAATCGCATCATGGGTGGGCAGACAGTTGTGTTTGTTTCACATATGGCAGACCAGGTTGCGAAGCTCTGCAATCGTGTCATTTGGTTGGATCAGGGAAAAATTGTCGATCAGGGCGATGCGGTTGAAGTGACCGATGCGTACACGGCTAGCGTCGCTGAAGAACGCAAAATCGCCGCTGCGAAGAAGCTGCTGCGCTAACGGCTACTCAGCTGACACGCTATTGTCAGCGCCTGCTCAAGACTACTCCAGTCAGCTTTGCCGGTTCCCGCCAGGCTCAGCGCTGTGCCGTGATCTACAGAGGTACGAATAAGCGGTAGGCCCAGGGTGATGTTGATTGCTCGCCCGAACCCGGAGTACTTCAGCACTGGTAAGCCCTGGTCGTGATACATGGCGAAAACGGCATCACAGTTGTTCAGCACTTTGGGGTTGAACGCTGTGTCTGCGGGGAGCGGACCCAGTAGATCCATACCGGCCGAGCGCAGTTGTTCCAATACCGGAATGAGTGTGTCGATTTCCTCCCGACCCATATGACCATTTTCTCCCGCGTGGGGGTTTATCCCCAGTACGGCGATGCGCGGCTGATCTATGCGAAATTTCGTTTTTAAATCACTGTGCAGGATGTTGAGAGTCTGCTGCAGGAGTTCGCGGGTGATCGCGGCGGGTACATCCTTCAGAGCCAGGTGGGTAGTGGCAAGGGCTACGCGCAGTTCTTGTGTCGCGAGCATCATTACCACACGGGAGGTTCCAGTCTCATCTGCGAGAAACTCCGTATGCCCGATAAAGGCAATACCGGCATCGTTGATAACAGATTTTTGCACCGGCCCGGTGACCAGCGCCTGGTAGGTATTTGCTGTACAGCCCTGCACCGCCGCTCTCAGGGTTTCAATAACATAAGGCGCGTTGATCGTATCGAGTTTCCCCGGCGTGGTGTGTGTCGACAAGGGCACTGGCTGGATTTTTAGTGCTCCCGCCCTGTGTGGTTTCGCCGGCGAGTCGGGGCAGAAGGTTTCCAGCGCCAGTGGCAGTTTCAGTGATTGTGCCCGCAGTTGCAGCAAGTCAGGATCTGCAATCACCACCAACTCCGCCCCCCAGTCCTGCTGAGCTGCCATTACTACGATATCCGGTCCAATACCGGCCGGTTCACCTGGGGTAATGGCTATCCTTGGAATTGCCATGGATCGAACCTATTTTATGTCGACAAACGCTTCATCGCGAACTTGCTGCAGCCAGGCATCCAGTTCTTCCTGGTATTTGCGGTTGTGCACGTAGTCCATGGCCTTGGCGCGAGTCGCCTCATCTGACATGTCCTCATCCCTGCGCCCCTCCACCTTAACGATATGCCAGCCAAACTGTGTTTGTACAGGCTCTGATATCGCATTGACGGGGGTGTTCTTCATGGCGGCTTCAAACGCGGGCACCATTTGCCCCGGATTGGTCCAACCTAACTCACCGCCTTCTTGCGCCGAGCCGATGTCCTCTGAGTACTCCCTGGCCAGGTTCGCAAAATCTTCCCCGGCGAGTGCTCTGGCCCGAAGTTTGGTCACAAGTTCCCGAGCCTGTTCATCGGTCATTATTTCCGAGTCCTTGATCAGAATATGACGGGCTTTGGTCTGAGTCACCATTTGATGCGCACCGCGCACCTCCGCCATGTAGATTAGATGTAGTCCACTGTCAGAGGGGATGGGCTCGGACGTTTGACCTGGTTTCATCAGCGGAGCGATATCGCTAAACAGAGATGGCATGTCAGCTGCATTGCGCCACCCCAGGTCCCCGCCGGTAAAAGAATAGGGGCTGGTACTTCCCCGTATGGCCTGTTCGAATGAAGTTCCGCCGCGAATTTGTTTCAGTGCTTTGTTTACCTGTGCCTCTGCTGCCGACCGCTGACTGCTTGTGGCTTCGGGTGAAATTGCTAGCAGGGCATGCAGGATGCGGTATTCGGGTTGGGTCAGCACCTGGCCTTGCTCTGTAGCCATGAAATTGCCCACTTCCTGTTCGGTAATCTGGATGCGCTGGTTGACATTGCCCGCCTGCACGCGCTGTATGATCATTTCTTTGCGCACCTGCTCGCGCATGGCCCCGTAGGACTGGCCCCGCTGTTCGAGCGCCTGGCGGAATTGGTCCAGGGTGAAGCGATTTTGACCGGCTATACGCACCAACGCCTCGTTAAGCTGTGCGTCGGAAATACGCACTCCCACACGGTTGCCAATCTGCAGCTGGATACTTTCAAGAATTAGGCGGTCGAGGGTTTCGCGGATGAGTTCATCCTCGGGTGGCAAGGCTATGCCTCGGGCGGAGAGGTTTTCCGTCACGGCTACAACTCGCTCGCGCAACTCACTGGTCATGATAACGTCGTCATCGACGATGGCGACTACCTGATCGAGAATTTCAGTAGCCGCCTGTGTGGGTGTGCCGACTAAGAGGGCAGACATCAGACTGACTGCTACTAGTACTGTATTAATAATCACGTTCTTCAAATCCTCGGATCATATCTTGCATTACATCAGTGATGCGGTTGCCAAAGCCACCCATTCCTTTGAGTACTATTTGAAACTGAGTAGTGTTTTCCCGTTCCAGATCGGGATCATTAAAATTTGGATTCTTTCCGGACACATTGTCGAAATAGCGGAGATGCATCAGGCGGAAGGTCCAGCAGCAGCTATCATATTCGACGCCGACCATATCTTCCACACTCTCGTCCCCTTCAAGACTGTAATCCATGGCCGCGAAAAAACTCCAGTTTTTGTTCACAGGAAAGTAAGAGGATACACTCACCTCTTCGGTGTCCTGTTGATTGCTGGCATTACTGAACGGACGTAAAAAAGAATAACCCACATTGAAAATAGCGTCGTTGTCCGCCCTATAACTCGATTGGAAATACGCGGATTCCATCTTGTCTTCGCCGGGGTCCCAAACCATGCTCGAACGCAGTCCGAATGTTTCAATCGGCGTGAAGTCCAGTTGTCCTGCGATGTTCGAAGTGGATGCATCCAGTGGTGGCTGTGCTGCAAGCAGCCGTACCTTACGATCTTCGAAGTAGTATATCTGGCCTATGCTGGCACTGAAAAGACTGCGACCGTTTTCGTCATCCAGGAATCGACTGGTAAGACCCACAGATATTTGATTGGCATCATCCAGCCGGTCGTGACCGGAGAACCTCGTCTCCCTGAAGAGTTGGTAGTAAGTGAAGGTCAGCTCAGCGCTGTCAAAGTCCGGTTGGTTGGTCTGGTCTTCGTAAGGGCTGTACAGGTAGTACAGGTGGGGCTCCAGAGTTTGCAACACGCCGTTACCCGCGAAACTGGTATTGCGTTCAAAAATAAGGCCGCCGTCGAGGCTGGCCAGAGGTACTGAAGTGGATGGGTTGTTCGAGGGGAATGACGCCCCCCCGTCGCTAAGTTCATAGTTCACCTGTCGGTATTTCACCGTCGGTGTTAGGAAACCGTAACTCCACAGCATGGGATAGCGCATGCCCGCTTCGCCGTAGACTCGTTCCCCTGTTACCCGGTCCTCGTCGCTGCCGAAATTGGAGTATTGGCCCACAGCGAGGGGTTGCAGTTCAAAGGGAGTACCGCTGGCTCGGTATTGCGCGGTAAATTGGGGAAGCTTTTTATAGTCGTCGCGAATGTCGTCCGCCAGAGACTGAAATTGTTCGGCCTCCAGGTTCAGTAGCCAACGATCGCCCAGGTAATCCATGGATGCGAGCTGTCGAAGGCTGGTCTTGCGCTGGGCCTCGATGCTGTAGGGTTCCAGATCTTTCATATAGTCTACGTCGCTGGCCTTGCTGTAGTCGACCGTGGAGCGCCAGCGCTGGTCCAGCAGTCCACTTTGCTTTACTACTGCCAGCCAGCGGTCATCACTCACATTGTCAGGTGTTGCGTCTGCATAGCGATCATCGTGGTTCATATAGGTGCCGCCGACACTCCAGAAACCCAGTAATGGATCGAGATAACGCAAATTCAGCTCCTGATTAAGCCCTCTTTCTTCAATATAGCGGGGGGAGTAGAGGGCATCGTAGTTGGGTGCCAGATTCATATAGAACGGCACTGTAATGTCCAGGCCGCCGGTGCTGTCGTTACCAAAATCTGGCCACAAAAAGCCCGTGCGACGCCGATCATCCAGCGGGAAGCGCAGCCAGGGGGTGTAGAATACCGGGACGCCCTCGACCTCGATGCGAGCGTTACGGGCGGTAGCCACTCCTTCCTCAAGGTCGACTTCCATTATCTCGGTGAGCACGGCCCAGTCATTTTCGCCCGGTGCACAGTAGGTAAAAGTGCCATTGTGAATGTGGATTAGGCCATCCGCGTCTCGTTCCATCAGGTCAGAGGAGCCCCGCATGTGCTCGCGATGAAAAATGAATTCACCATTGTGGACGACCGCCTCGCCGGTTTTTGAATAAATTTCCGCACTGTCGCCTAATAGTAATACGCCTGGTTCTCGCAATGTGACATTGCCACTGAGAAAGGCTGACTCTTGTAGGCGGTCGACCACCACCTTATCACCACGCATATGGCGGTAGCCCTGTACGGCGTCCGCGCCGCCGATTAGTATGACCTCGTCGTTCATGAGCTCAGAGCTGTCGGCGCGGGCGAATATTTCGGAGTCTTCCGGTGCTGTGTCGGTATCTTCTGCTGCAAGGGGGTCTATATAGCGACCGTCACAATTAATACACTGGCGATCTCGCAGTGATTCCGGCACCGCCGCCAGGGGCACCCAGTCCAGGGGATAGGCGGGCAGATCGGTGGCCTCTTGCTTGGTGGGGGGGCAGATTTCAACGTCGCGGGGCGTGGTGACATTGCAGTCTTGCGCTTTGATATCCTGTGCTTGCGCAGTAAATGATATGGACAATCCCAGGGCGATGATCGCTCCTCGCATGACCGCATGCGCGAGGTGAGAAAAGGGTTTGGCGCAGTCACTGGGCATCGAAGTCAGGGTATTTTGTAAGCTTGGAGCGGAGTCTAAAGCATCCCCTGTCCCTTGTCCGTCAAATTTTGAATCAGGAGAGTAGAGTGATACCACGACCCCCACCAGAAGCGCTCTTGCCCTGGGCTCTCTCAGTTCTGGACGCGCCTGGGGGCTGCTCTCGGCCATCGCTCGATGCGGTGACCGGGGACGCCAGTAGCCGGCGCTATTTCCGCTTTCAATACGCAGATCATAGCTATGTGGCTGTGGACGCACCTCCGGCGACCGAAAAGAATGAGGCGTTTTTGGCGGTGCAGGCAATTCTGGCCGCGGCCGGTGTCGTTGTGCCGGCGCTGTTGGGAGCGGATTTGGATCGAGGATTTCTGTTATTGGAAGATCTTGGCGATCGCGTTTTACTGCCTGAGTTGGTCGCGGACACTGTTGATGGTCATTACCGTCGAGCATTTCGCGTGCTGGATAAAATGATGGCAGTGGAGCCTAAACGCACAGGTCTAGCTGAGTATGATCGTGCTTTGTTATCCGAAGAACTGGGCAGATTCCAGGAATGGTTTGTGCAAGGATTGCTCGAATACTCACCGACAGCGACAGAGCAGGCTCTGTTGGCTGCTGTTTCTGAGCGCTTAATCAGCAGTGCTTTGGAGCAGCCAAAAACGGTGGTGCACCGTGATTTTCACAGTCGTAACCTGATGCTTCTGCATGACGAAACCCTTGCGGTTATCGATTTTCAGGACGCGGTGGTGGGCCCGATAACCTATGATTTGGTATCCCTATTGCGCGACTGTTATGTCCAGTGGCCATCTGATCAAGTGATTGGGTGGGCGCTCGCCTATCGCGAGCAGTTGTCGGCGCGTAAGGCGTTAGCGAAAATTGACCAGGCGCTTTTCATACGCTGGTTAGACTGGATGGGCCTGCAGCGGCATATCAAAGTGCTGGGGACCTTTGCCCGCCTTTACCTCCGCGACGGAAAATCCGCTTATCTGGACGACTTGCCACTGGTGGTGCATTACGTGCAGGAGATCGCCGATAAATACGCCGTCGAAGAGCCGATATTTAATGAATTCAGTTGCTGGTTTTCCCGCCGCCTGGGCCCGCTAATTGCACAGCAGGAATGGAGCCGGCGACTGTGAAGGTGATGATATTGGCAGCCGGATTGGGTGAGCGAATGCGTCCACTGACTGAGCACACACCCAAAGCGCTATTAGAGGTGGGAGGTACGCCATTGGTTGCACACCATATCTGCCGACTGGCTGCGGCGGGGTATGACGAGTTGGTGATCAACATTTCCCATTTGGGTGATCAGATTGTCGAATTTTGCGGCAATGGTAGCCGGTGGGGTGTATCCATTGCCTATTCGAAGGAGGAGTCGCCAATGGAAACAGCCGGTGGCATCATCAAGGCATTGCCAATGCTGGGAGGATCGCCGTTTCTGGTCGTCAATGGCGATGTCTGGATTGATTATCCGTTTGCGCAATTGGCCGCCTATTGCCTCAGAACTGATGAAAGTGCTCATCTGGTCATGGTCCCCAATCCACCACAGCACCCTGCGGGAGATTTTCAGTTGAGTGATGACAACTGGATCGAGACGCTGGCACCGAACACCGTCGGGTTTACTTATAGTGGTGTGGGCGTATATTCGCAGGCGTTTTTCGACGGCACCGCGCCCGGCAAAGTGCCACTGCGACCGTTAATGGATGCCGCGATTAGTTTTCGCAGGCTCGGTGGAGAAATATATCGCGGACCATGGGAGGATGTGGGCACACCCGAACGTCTGCGCGACCTGGATATCAGAGTACGTGAGCAGGGATAAACCCCGAAATGCTTCGACGATACCGTGTGTTGTGTGCTCCGCTGGAAATTACACGTTAGAATAACGTCCCGAACATAGTCCGGAGCCTCATATGCCCGAATACCTGATAGCACCCTCCATTCTCTCTGCAGATTTTGCTCGCCTGGGTGAGGAGGTTGATGCGGTGCTCGCAGCTGGGGCTGACATCGTACATTTCGATGTGATGGACAACCATTACGTGCCGAATCTCACTATCGGACCCATGGTCTGCACCGCGTTGCGCAAGCATGGAGTCACTGCAGATATTGATGTGCACCTCATGGTGAGCCCCGTTGATCAGCTCATAGGAGACTTTGCCGAAGCAGGCGCCAGCTACATTACCTTTCATCCGGATGCCGCCACGCATGTTCACCGGTCGCTGCAGAGGATTCGCGACGCCGGCTGTAAATCGGGTCTGGTGTTTAACCCGCATGCTGGACTGGATGCGCTGCGCTATGTGATGGACAAAGTGGATATGGTGTTGCTGATGTCGGTCAACCCGGGGTTTGGAGGGCAATCGTTTATTCCCTCGACCTTGGACAAACTTCGGGAGGCGCGAGATATGATTGATGCCTCAGGGTTTGATATCCGTCTGGAGATTGACGGTGGTGTGACACCCGGAAATATTGCAGAGATTGCGGCTGCTGGGGCGGATACTTTTGTCGCGGGTTCGGCGATTTTTAATCAGCCGGATTATGCAAAGGTGATTGCACAGATGCGGGCGGAGTTGAGCAATGTGCCCGTCTAGAGGGCTGGGTTTCTGGTGCGCCCCGCCCAAACACATCTCCAAAGCGGCCTCGAACAGCGGGTAACCCGATAGTTCAAAGTGTGATATCTGGCATCGGACATTCTGGCGGTTTGAGAGCACCCCCCCTCTTTTTGAGCGAACAGGCCCCAGGACTGCCGATGCCGCCTGCCGCGTGACAAGAATTACCCGTATGCAAAGCTCGGTTCGAAGAGCCTAAACAGCCCCAATGAGATGCCAACAGTTACCAATAGAGGCCATTAGATATCCATAGTTTTGCCGATTGCCAACCGCCATCTGATAGGTACAATGGACACCCCAACTTCCTGGAGAACGCTGTGAAAACAGCAATGCGTAATAGCATCGGCGTGCCGTCGATGTGCGAGGTCACCCGCTGGCGATGTTAGCCAAGGCTTTGTTTCGACCTTTTTACGCAACCGTATTCTCCGAGGACACCCCATGAAACAGCAGGATTTTGCTGCGCTTGCTGCGCAGGATTACAACCGTATTCCGGTCAGTCGAGAAGTGCTGGCCGACCTCGAAACACCTCTTAGTGCCTACCGCAAACTCGCTGGAGGGCCCTACTCCTATTTCTTTGAGTCCGTGCAGGGAGGAGAGAAATGGGGTCGGTACTCCATCATCGGACTGTCTTGTACCACCGTATTGAAAGTATACGGTTATCGTATTGAGGTCTGGGTGGATGGGGCGCTGAGTGAAACAGCGGAAGTCGCCGACCCACTCGCCTTTACGGAATCATTTCAGCAGCGCTATCGCACTGCGCCGCGCAGCGATCTGCCTGTTTTTCATGGAGGGTTGGTCGGGTATTTTGGCTATGACACGGTGCGGTATGTGGAGCCCAAACTGCGGGCCGGGATGCCACCGGATCGTCTGGGTACGCCGGACATCCTGCTGATGCTCTCCGAAGAAGTACTGGTATTTGACAACCTTGCCGGCACGATCCGCCTCGTTGTAAATGCGGATACCACACGGGAGAATGCGCTTGAGGAAGCTCAGAAGCGACTGATGACGCTGGTGGAGCAGTTGCGCCAGCCCATGCCGCCGCTGCCGGAGATAGAATTATCGGGAGCTGACAGTGCCGCTTTGGAACAGCAGGCGCAGTCTGACTTTACGCAACAGATGTATGAAGCGAGTGTGAACAAGGTAAAGGAGTATGTACTGGCCGGTGATGTGATGCAGGTGGTGCCCTCTCAACGGATGACCATCCCTTTTGACGCGCCGCCGCTCAATCTCTACCGTGCCCTGCGCAATCTCAATCCGTCTCCCTATATGTACTTTCTCGATCTTGGAGATTTTCACATTGTGGGATCCTCTCCGGAAATTTTAGCGCGTCTGGAAAAAGGCGCCGTCACGGTGCGGCCCATCGCAGGCACTCGACGGCGTGGACATACGGAGGCCGAAGATCAGGCCATGGAGAAGGAGTTGCTGGCTGACCCCAAGGAGATCGCAGAGCACCTTATGCTTATTGATCTCGGTCGCAATGACGTGGGGCGTATCGCGGAAATTGGCTCGGTGGAACTTACTGATTCGATGCTGGTAGAACGCTACTCGCATGTTATGCATATCGTATCCAATGTGACGGGCGAACTGAGGTCGGGAAAGACTGCTATCGATGTACTGCGGGCAACACTGCCGGCGGGGACGTTAAGTGGTGCACCGAAGATTCGCGCGATGGAAATCATTGACGAACTCGAGCCGGTCAAGCGCGGTGTATATGGCGGGGCAGTGGGCTATATCTCCTGGGCTGGAGACATGGATACGGCGATTGCCATTCGCACAGCGGTGATCAAGGACGGCAAGCTGCATGTGCAGGCCGGTGGCGGTGTGGTTGCAGACTCCATTCCTGCGCTGGAGTGGAAGGAGACTCATAACAAGGCCCGGGCCGTGTTCCGAGCAGCGTCCATGGTTCTGGCCGGGGGGGAGTGACACATGTTGCTGATGATAGATAACTACGACTCCTTTACCTACAACGTGGTGCAATACCTGGGAGAGCTCGGCGCTCAAGTGAAGGTGGTACGCAATGATGAGCTTGCAGTGAGTGACATTGCTGATCTTGCACCACAGAGGATTGTGATCTCGCCAGGCCCCTGTACGCCAAACGAAGCGGGTATTTCCATGGAGCTCATCAGACAGTACGCTGGCGAGGTGCCTCTTTTGGGTATTTGCCTGGGGCACCAGAGCATTGGCCAGGTATTTGGTGGCACAATCGTGCGCGCGCGTAAGGTGATGCACGGGAAGACCTCGCCCATTTACCATAACGGCGAGGGGGTATTCAGAGGGCTGAGTTGCCCGTTTGAAGCGACCCGTTATCACAGCCTGGTGGTTGATCGTGATAGTTTGCCGGATTGTTTGGAAATCACCGCGTGGACGCAGACCGAGGCGGGAGAAACCGATGAAATTATGGGCTTGCGACATCGTGAACTGGCGGTTGAAGGGGTGCAGTTTCACCCGGAGTCGATACTGACCGCCCATGGACATGATTTGTTGCGCAATTTTTTGGAACAGTAGGGGGTACAGATAATGAATATTCAGCAGGCTCTGACCGCGTTAGTGCAGGGGGAAAATCTTAGCGGAGAGCAGATACAGTTGGTGATGCACAAGGTAATGTCTGGAGACGTTACCGACGCGCAAATTGGCGGCTTGCTGGTTGCACTGCGCATGAAGGGTGAAACGGCAGAGGAGATTGCCGGCGCGGCGCAGGTAATGCGAGAACTGGCAACTCCTGTTCAGGTTAGTGATCCCCATTTGGTAGATCTCGTGGGCACCGGAGGTGACGGCGCCAATCTATTTAACGTGTCTACCGGAGCGAGCTTTGTGGTTGCTGCGGCAGGTGCAAAGGTGGCCAAGCACGGTAATCGCGCTGTTTCCAGTACCAGCGGCAGCTCCGATGTACTGGAGAAAATGGGTATGCCGCTGGATCTTACGCCTGATGAGGTGGCCCGCGCGATTGAGGAGGTGGGTGTCGGTTTTATGTTTGCGCCATCTCACCACAGCGCCATGCGTCATGCCATCGGTCCACGCAAAGAGTTGGGCATGCGCACAGTGTTTAATATTTTGGGGCCACTAACCAACCCTGCCGGGGTTAAGCAGCAGGTCATTGGTGTTTATTCTCCCGACTTGTGCCAGCCGATGGCTGAAGTGCTCAAATTGCTGGGTGCTGAACACGCGATGATTGTGCATTCTGATGATGGTCTCGATGAAATTTCCATTGCAGCGGGTACGCAAGTATCGGAACTGCACGCTGGCAGCATCGAGACCTATCATATTACGCCTGAAGAGTTCTCGCTGGAGCGACAGAGTCTCGACGGCCTGACTGTCACTGATTCCGCGTCTTCGGCAGCTCTTATTACGAGTGCGCTGGCCGGTGCAAAGGATGAAACCTCCCAAAAAGCCGCTGCGATACTCGTACTCAACGCGGGTGCAGCCATCTATGTCGCTGGTGTTGCGGCCACGCTGGCAGATGGTGTTGCAATGGCTGAGGATGCTATTGGTAATGGTCTGGCAGCGGAAAAACTGCGGCAGTTTATTGAATTCACCCGGTTGATGCGACAGGAACGTTGAGGTGTCCGCATTGCGTCCACCCACCATTTTGCGCAAGATTCTTGCTCGGAAGGCCGAAGAAATTGCTGCACGACGGGTCTCTCATAGCATAGAAAGCCTTGAGTCCAGGATTCAGCAGCAGAGTGCGCCTCGTGAATTCGCGCGTGCATTGCGGCGGCAAGTCGCTACCGGTGGGCCGGCCGTTATTGCCGAGGTGAAGAAGGCTTCTCCCAGCAAGGGCGTTATCCGGGAAGATTTTCGCCCCGCAGCAATCGCTGAAAGTTACAGCGCCGGTGGCGCCAGTTGTCTGTCGGTTCTCACGGACCAGGATTTTTTTCAAGGCAGTGATAAGTATCTAGCGCAGGCGAGGTCGGCCTGCGGTCTGCCCGTATTGCGCAAGGATTTTACCGTTGACCCTTACCAGGTGCTGGAGGCTAGGGCGATCGGTGCCGACGCGGTACTGTTGATTGTCGCTGCATTAGGAGACGAGCAGATGTCCGAATTGGCGCAAACCGCCGATGAAGTGGGGTTGGATGTGTTGGTGGAGGTACATGATCGCGCGGAGTTGGATCGCGCCCTGGAGCTGACTACGCCGTTGATCGGCATCAACAACCGTGATTTGCACAGCTTCGAAACCAGCCTGCGGACAACCCTGGACCTGTTACCGAATATTCCTGATGATCGCCTGGTAATTACTGAGAGTGGGATCCATACACCCCAGGATGTGGCGTCGATGCGTGATGCCAAGATTTCGGCATTTTTGGTGGGCGAGGCGTTTATGCGGGCGAAGGAGCCTGGTGAGAAATTGCGTGAGTTGTTTTTCTAAGGTTTGAAACTCGTTTTGGGTCGGGTTGGGTTTTGGCTTATCGATATCTGCTGGCCGAAGACGGCCTATGATAGGAACTCACTGAGCTGGTGTGGAGCGGAAACTCACGTCTTGGATAGTTCAGGCCGCTTACCGGAGATTTTAATGTCCGAGTGGGTTTCCGAGGCTGGCGTTGTCGAGGGGCGCTAACTAGCGCGTTCCAAATACCACCATCGTTTTACCTGACACCGATACAAGCCCATCCTGTTCCAGATTTTTTAGTACACGCCCGGCCATTTCGCGTGAACAACCTACAATCTTGCCCAGTTCCTGCCGCGTGATCTTGATCTGCATGCCATCCGGGTGGGTCATTGCGTCGGGTTCCCGGCAAAGATCCAAGAGCGTATGGGCGATGCGTCCGGAGACATCAACAAAGGCCAGATCGCTCAGCTTGCGAGTAGTCTGGCGAAGCCTTGCACCCAACTGCCGGGACACCGCATAGAGGATGTCCGGAAACTGATCGCGAACCTGGTGGAAGCGCTCGTAGCTTATCTCTGCTACCTCACATGGTGTTTTTGCTACTACCATTGCGCTGCGCGAGGGTGGTTCGGTATCGAACAGGCCCATTTCCCCAACAAAATCACCGGGGTTTAAGTAGGCCACGACGAGCATATGTCCGGGTGCTGATTCATCTTCGACCATCACTGAAACAGAGCCGTCAAGAATGAGGCAGAGCGAATCGCCTGCTTCTCCCTGTTTCAGTACGGTACTTTTAGGCCTGAAGTCCTTTCGTTGGCAGTGTCGGAGAAAGTTCTCCACGTCCGGAAGGTTTTGGACGATATGTGGTTTAAGCAAGGGCATGCCTCCAGTGTTTGAATTATGCGACAAGAGTTTAACCCGTTCGCGGCCCAAGTAAAATGTAACTTGTTGTGCTAACCTGCTGCGCCCTTTTTTACAGGAATACTCGCTCGATGAAAACGACAGTCAAATGGACGGATGGGGCCATGTTTGTGGGTGAATCCAGCAGTGGCCATTCGGTAGTCATGGATGGGCCAGAGGATCTAGGTGGTCGCAATCTAGGCCCTCGCCCGATGGAAATGCTGTTGCTGGGAACAGGTGGGTGCTCGGTCTACGATGTGCTCAGTATGTTGAAAAAATCACGCCAGCAGGTGGTTGATTGCAAGGTGGAAATGGATGCAGAGAGGGCCGATGCGGTGCCTGCGGTTTTCACTCGTATTAACATGCACTTTGTGATTACTGGCGTTGGCCTCAAAGAAAGCCACGTAAAGCGTGCGGTGGAACTCTCCGCTGAAAAATACTGCTCAGCTTCGATTATGCTCTGCGCTGCTGGCGTGGAGATGACTCATAGTTATGAGGTGGTCGAATTTGCGAGCGGCTAGATCCGGTAACTGGCGTTAGTCATTAACTTAGATACAGAACTCATAGCGTCTTTAACTGGCTGTGGAAAATCCGTACCGCCAGCCTCCAGCGCATTCTCACCATGGCGTTGCTCATCCGCCAGCATTTGCTGCAGGATCAACTGTGATTTGCGATCTTTCGTGGGCAATTGTTTGAGGTGATCGCGCAGGTGATTGCAAACCCGCTCTTCCGTAGCGGCGACAAAACCTAGACTGACTTTGTCGCCGATCGCGCCGGCGATGGCACCGAGGGCGAAGGACAGGCCATACCACGCGGGATTCAGCACGCTGGTATGACTGCCCAGCTCCTGCAGCCGCTCTTCGCACCACACCAGGTGATCCACTTCTTCTTGTGCCGCCTGCTGCATCTCTTCGCGCACTTCGGGCAGCTTTGCAGTGAGTGCCTGCCCCTGGTAAAGCGCCTGGGCGCAGACTTCACCGGTATGATTCACGCGCATCAGACCTGCCACGTGCTTGCGCTCGGGCTCACAGAGCGCAGAGTCGCGGTGGCCCTGCGATGGTGATGATCGGCTGGGTTGATTGCCACGGCTGGTCAGGGTCTTCATCACCGAATCTGCTTCGGTAATGAGTTTGTCCAACAGGGACATTTGGCGCTTTTGCATCGGTAAGTCCGGCTCGGGCTTTCGTTAATTATAGCGCGCTATAGCCCGCCATCCAATGTCGCGCCTCAAGGTCATGCCGTCCCAGCTGATTTTATCTACCGCTGCGTAGCATGCGCGCTGCGCGCTGGCGATATTCTCGCCCAAGGCGGTGACGCACAGTACGCGCCCGCCGCTAGTAACCACTTGCTCGTCTGCGATGGCAGTGCCGGCATGGAATACCATTATGGTGTCTGCCTGCGCAGACTCCAGCCCGTGGATAGGGGTTCCTGTCACATATTTCTCGGGATAGCCGCCGGCTGCCAGCACGACTCCGATCGCACAGCGCGCATCCCACTGTGCTTCTGCTGCATCGAGCGTTCCCTCGAGCGCGCTGTCGCACAGACTCACCAGATCCGACTGCAGTCGCACCATGATGGGTTGGGTCTCGGGATCGCCGAAGCGGCAATTGTATTCGATGACCTTGGGCTGGCCCGCAGCATCAATCATCAGTCCTGCGTACAGAAAGCCGGTGTACTCATTGCCTTCGGCAGCCATGCCGGTCACTGTCGGCAAAATGACCTGTTCCATGATGCGCTGGTGGACAGCTGCATCGACCACAGGTGCGGGGGAATAGGCTCCCATACCGCCGGTATTGGGGCCGGTATCGCCATCACCGATACGTTTGTGATCCTGGCTTGTGGCCATGGGCAGTACATTTTTGCCATCAACGATTACGATGAAACTAGCTTCTTCTCCGCCGAGGAATTCTTCAATCACTACGCGGCAGCCGGCTTCGCCGAAGGCATTGCCGGAGAGCATATCAGTCACTGCTTCCTCCGCCTGGGCCAGGCTTTCCGCGACAATAACGCCCTTCCCCGCAGCCAGGCCGTCGGCCTTGACGACAATGGGAGCGCCCTGTTGACGAAGGTAGGCCAGCGCCGGTTCCAGTTCGGTGAAGTTGCCGTACGCTGCGGTGGGTATCCCGTGCCGCGCCAGAAAATCTTTAGTGAAGGCCTTTGACCCTTCCAGCTGGGCTGCACCCTTACTGGGGCCGAAACAACGTAATCCGCGGGCCTGAAAGTAATCGACTACGCCCCCCACTAATGGGCCCTCTGGCCCCACGATCGTCAATGCCACCGCGTTGCTTTCGGCGAAGTCCGCCAAAGCGGCAAAATCCATCACATCAATGGCCACATTTTCCAGGGCGGGCTCACGTGCTGTGCCGGCATTGCCGGGCGCGACGTAGACAGTTTTTACCTGAGTTGATTGTGCGGCTTTCCAGGCCAGCGCGTGCTCACGTCCGCCGCCGCCGATGACTAGAACATTCATGCTGAGTACCTAAATTATGTGACGAGAACTGTTAATGCCTGAAGTGACGCATGCCCGTAAACACCATTGCCATGCCGTGTTCGTCAGCGGCGGCGATCACTTCCTCATCGCGGATGGACCCGCCGGGTTGGATGACGGCAGCAATGCCCGCCGCACCGGCGTTGTCGATGCCATCCCGAAATGGGAAGAAGGCGTCAGAGGCCATCACCGAGCCCACAACAGGTAGCCCTGCATGCTCGGCCTTAATACCGGCAATGCGGGCCGAATTAATTCGGCTCATTTGTCCCGCGCCAACGCCCACTGTTTGACCATTGGCGGCGTAGACAATAGCATTGGATTTAACAAATTTTGCGACTACCCAGGCGAACAGCAGATCTTGCATCTGCTGTTCGGTCGGTTGCAGTTTACTGACAACCCGCAGGTCGTCGCGAGTAATCATGCCCAGATCACGATCCTGCACCAGCAAGCCACCGTTGACCCGCTTGTAATCCAGCGCGGGGTTGGCTGGGGACCATTCGCCACAGGCCAACAGGCGCACATTCTTCTTGTTTGCTACCAGTGCGGCCGCTTCATCACTGACGCTGGGTGCGATTATAACTTCCACAAATTGCCGTTCGACGATAGTGGCCGCTGTTGCTGTATCCAATTCGCGGTTGAAGGCGATGATGCCGCCAAACGCGGACTCCGTGTCGGTGGCAAAGGCCAGGTCATAGGCTTTGCTAATACCTTCTGCTACGGCAACGCCACAGGGGTTCGCATGCTTGACGATCACACACGCGGGATCGTGAAAATTCTTGACGCATTCCAGCGCGGCATCAGTGTCAGCCACATTATTGTACGACAGCGCCTTCCCCTGAATTTGCCGCGCAGTAGCGACGCCCGCTTCGGCGGGATTGGCTTCCACGTAAAAAGCCGCCTCCTGGTGCGGGTTTTCGCCGTAGCGCATTTCCTGGGTTTTATGAAATTGGGTGTTGAATGTACGCGGGAATTTTGGCGAGCCTCCCTGCATCAGGGTGCCGAAATGATTGGCAATCGCGCCGTCGTACGCGGCGGTGTGTTCATAGGCCTTGATCGCTAGATTAAAGCGGGTTTCCAGTGAGGTGCCACCGGCGTTGGCCTGCATCTCACTAAGAACATCACCATAGTCTGCCGCGTTCACGACAATAGTAACAAAACGATGATTCTTGGCCGCCGCGCGCACCATAGTGGGGCCGCCGATGTCGATATTTTCTATGGCATCTTCCAGCGAACAATCAGGCTTGGCCACGGTTGCCTCGAAGGGATAAAGGTTGACGACGACCATATCGATAGGTTCGATGCCATGCTCGGCCATTACCGCGTCATCCTGCCCGCGGCGGGCGAGGATACCGCCGTGCACCTTGGGATGGAGGGTTTTGACGCGACCGTCCATCATTTCAGGGAAGCCGGTGTAGTCGGAGACCTCGGTGACCTTCAGACCCAACCCCTGTAACAGGCGGTAGGTGCCTCCGGTGGAGAGAATCTCCACTCCCAAGTCCTGCAGGGAGGTCGCGAAATCCCCGATACCCGCTTTGTCGGACACACTAATTAGGGCCCGTTTTACCCGCACATAGTTATGTTGATCGTCCCGTTCACTCATGACAGCCCCAGCCCCTAGCGCTTGTCGCTAATGAGGTGATACTGCTTAAGTTTTTTTCGCAGCGTACCCCGGTTCAAGCCCAGCATCAGCGATGCCTTGGTCTGGTTGTTACGTGTGTAAGCCATGATTTCTTGCAGCAACGGCGCTTCAATTTCTGCCAGCACCATTTGATACACATCGGTGGACATTTGACCGTCCAACTCATTCAGGTAGCTGCGCACAGCAGAGGTGACCGCATAGCACAGTTCGCTAGTGTGCTCTGCGCGTTGTTCATGATCATTGACGGCGTTAAGCGCGCCATTCAAAGGGGGGTGAAGGGGTTCAGCCCTGCTCATGCTGCAAGTACCTCATTGGTGTGGAGACTCGATAGTCGGTCTATGTAGTGTAGCTGCTCGTTCGGAAGTGCAAGTTGATTAAATGCGTTGCGTTGCGCGCGGGCATCAATGCGGCTGCTTAAATACCAGCCGACATGTTTTCGCGCGACGCGCACGCCGGTGAATTCACCATAGAAATGATGTAGCTGGGTTACGTGTCGATGGAGAATGTGTAGTTGTTGGTCTGCGTTCGGTGCGACCGGTGTCATCCCGGTGTCCAGATACACCGCGATCTGACCACAGAGCCAGGGTTGCCCCTGGGCAGCTCTTCCGATCATAACTCCGGCGGCGCCGGTATCAGCCAGCACTGCTGCCGCTCGTTGCGGGGAATCGATGTCGCCATTGGCTAACACCGGAATATCAATGGCGGCAACAATGGCAGCGATGGTGTCGTACTCGGCGTGACCCTTGAAAGCGCATGCGCGGGTCCGTCCGTGAACTGCCAGTGCTGCAATGCCGGCGTCTTCAGCTATGCGCGCAATGGTGACGCCGTTTCTGGTGTCTGGTGCTGTGCCGGTGCGAATCTTCAAGGTAACAGGCACATCCACCGCTGAAGTGACTGCCAATAATATGGATTTTACCCGCGCTTCATCGGCTAGCAGGGCGGAGCCTGCCGCTTTTCGGCACACTTTTTTAGCGGGGCAGCCCATATTGATGTCGATGATTTGAGCGCCGTGTTCCACATTATAGCGGGCTGATTGGGCCATTTGCTCGGGGTCGTACCCGGCAATTTGTATGGACCGGGGCGCTATTTCATCGTCGTGACGACTGCGCCATTGGGTCTTGGCAGAGCGACGCAGGCGTGGGTTGGAGCTGATCATCTCAGACACCACCAGGCCTGCGCCGAATTCGGAGCACAGCTTGCGAAAAGGCAGATCAGTAATGCCTGCCATGGGCGCAAGGGCGACACGATTGGGTAGGGTGTAGGGACCAATTTGCAGCATGAGTTTATGTTCGAAAAGCGGCGTCGAAAAGAGGCCGTATCATACTCGGTAGAAATGGTGTGGGAAAGAAGATTTGTGCAAAAAAGCAGCGATAAATGTTGCCGCGCAAAATTTGACTAGCGCGTTGGGAAGTTTCCTTGCAAGCAAACCCATCCTTCTTTTTCCCCAACAATTTTTAGCGGCAGCGTGTCAGCGTAGTGTTCGCATAATTCGGCGGCCTGGCTCTTCAATAGACCCGATAGAAGCAGCGTGCCTGTCGGTCTTAAAAAACCTAAAAGCGTTTCCGACAATTCGATCAGCGGGCCGGCAAGGATGTTGGCAACGACTAGCTCCGCCTGAAGTGCCCAGCATTGATGGTCCACCTCCTCTGGTAACGTAACGGTCAGATTCTGGGAAGCTATGCTGTTGCGCGCTGCGTTGTCGACGCTGGCTGCGAGGGCTTGAGGATCGTTATCAACGCACAGAGCACGCCAAGCGCCCAATTTCATAGCGGCGACTGCCAGGATGCCCGAGCCGCAGCCATAGTCCACAACGGTTTGTCCGGTCAGTGGCAAATCGGCCAGTTGCTGCAGGCACAGTGCGGTGGTCGGGTGGGTCCCGGTGCCGAAGGCTAGGCCCGGGTCCAGCAACAGGTTCACCGCGTCGGGGTCTGGCGGCGCCAGCCAGCTGGGGCATACCCAGAGTCGACGGCCGAATTGGAGTGGGTGGTAGTGCCGCATCCACTCTCGCTCCCAGTCCTTGTCCTCAAGAATTTCTACCCGTTGGTTGGCCTCCTCCAGAAGCGAAGTAGGTAGCGTCTGCAGAATGGGCTCCATATCGGTATCGGCAGGGTAGAGGGCGGTGAGTCGTGTCTGGTTCCATAGCGGCGTTTCCCCCACGCCAGGCTCCAGTAGTGGTTGATCGGCATTGTCTTCCAGGGTTACGGCGACCGCTCCGGTGGCGAGTAATAGTTCCTCCAGCGCGGGAATGTCCCCGCGTTGGACATCCAGCCGTAGCTGCAGCCACGTCACAAAGACGTGCAGCCGTATGCTTTAGCGTTGTAGTTTGTGTTCACTATCGTGATTCTAAAATGCAAGTAGTTAGTCGTAGGGTCTAGCTTTCAAGCCTACCCTCGAGGTAGTGAATGCTTACACCACCAACCATAAAAGCAGCATCGCGCACTAAATCCCGATGCAGTGGCGTATTCGTGCGAATGCCCTCTACCACTAATTCGTCCAGTGCTCCGCGCATTCTGGCCAGTGCGACCTCCCGCGTCTCACCGTAGCTGATAATTTTGGCGATCAGTGAATCGTAATACGGTGGCACTGTATAGCCGTCGTAGAGATGAGAGTCGACACGGACGCCCAGACCGCCGGGCGCGTGGAACGTGGTGACCTTGCCTGGACAGGGGAGGAAGGATTTAGGGTCTTCCGCGTTGATGCGGCACTCAAAGGCGTGGCCGCGGATAAGTACCTCACTTTGGTCAAGAGACAATGGCAAGCCACTTGCGATGCGCAATTGTTCCTTTACGATATCGATGCCAGTAATCATCTCGGTGACCGGGTGCTCAACCTGCACGCGCGTGTTCATTTCGATAAAGTAGAAGTGTCCCTCCTCATACAGGAATTCGAAAGTGCCTGCCCCCCGGTAGCCGATTTCGATACAGGCCTCGATGCAGGACTTCGCCACTGCGTCGCGCGCTTCCTGGGGGATGAGTGGTGCGGGTGCCTCTTCGAGCACCTTCTGATGGCGCCGCTGTAAGGAGCAGTCCCGGTCGCCCAGGTGAATGGCATTACCCTGGCCATCTGCAAGCACTTGTATCTCTACGTGGCGGGGTTTCTGTAGAAATTTCTCCAGGTAGACTACTGCCGAGCCAAATGCTGCGGCTGCCTCTGACTGGGTGATCTCCACCGAACTGACCAGGGCGGCTTCGTTATGCACCACCCGCATGCCACGACCACCCCCTCCAGCGGCTGCTTTGATGATGACCGGGTATCCAATGCGTCGCGCAACTTCAAGCGTGTGGTCGTTATCGTCGGTCAGGGGCCCGTCAGACCCGGGCACCGTGGGAACACCTGCCTGCTTCATTGCCTGGATTGCGGAGACTTTATCTCCCATCAGGCGGATGGTGTCAGCTGTCGGACCAATAAAGATGAATCCGCTTTTTTCAACCTGATCGGCAAAGTCGGCATTCTCTGCCAGGAAACCATAGCCAGGGTGAATAGCGCTGGCGCGGGTGACCTCTGCTGCGCTGATAATTGCGGGGACATTAAGATAGCTTTCCGAGGACGCCGCGGGGCCAATACAAACCGCTTCATCGGCGAGCAACACGTGTTTCAGTTCACGATCCGCCTTGGAGTGGACTGCAACGGTCTGGATATCCAGTTCCTTACAGGCCCGCAGCACACGTAGTGCTATCTCACCGCGGTTTGCGATGAGTACTTTTTCTAATATGGGCATGCCGTGGTCCTCTGCTTGTCGCTGGCCGGAGGTTGCTTACTTGATGGAGAACAGTGGCTGGTCGAATTCAACGGGTTCACCGGTTTCAACCAATATGGCCCCGATCGTACCGTCTTTATCCGCTTCAATCTGGTTCATCATCTTCATCGCCTCGACGATACAGACGACGTCACCGGCCTTGACGCTCTGGCCGACTTCGACAAAGGCTGCGGAGGTCGGTGAGGGCGAGCTATAAAATGTGCCCACCATGGGCGAGCGCACTACGTGCCCGACGGGCTCCGTGACAGGTTCAGCGGCGACGGGCGCAGCTGGCGCGACGGCAGGAGCGGGCGCGAGTGGCTGGGGCGGTGCGTAGGGGGGTGCCATGGGCGCAGCAGCCATCGCCAACGCCTGGGCTCCGTTACGGCTAATGCGCACCGATTCCTCGCCCTCCTTGATTTCGATCTCGTCAATGTTGGACTCTTCCAGCAATTCGATCAGCTTTTTTACTTTGCGAATGTCCATAGTGCAGTCTCTTGGAGGGTGATTACGATTTTTCTAAATGGTTCAGTGCGGCGCGCAGTCCGAATTCATATCCCTGTGCGCCCAGACCGCAGATAACACCTTCAGCCAGATCGGAAAAATAGGAATGCTGTCGGAACTCTTCTCTGGCATGTGTGTTGGAAAGGTGAATCTCTATAAAGGGAATTCCAACTGCGGCTAGGGCGTCCCTCAGTGCAATGCTGGTGTGGGTAAAGGCGGCGGGATTGATCAGGATAAAATTCACGCCCTCATTGCGAGCTTCCTGCACTCGCTCCACCAGTTCGTATTCCGCATTGCTTTGCATGCACAGGAGGTGGTGGCCATGTTCGCGCGCCAATTGCTCCAGATGTTGGTTGATGTCATCGAGTGTGCTACTGCCGTAGATGTCGGGCTCGCGCTGCCCCAACAGATTCAGATTGGGGCCATGTAGTACAAGAATGGTCGCCATTTGGATGGCTCTCCCGGGTTGGGCGCCCCCGGCTGGACGCGAACTGCACAAATACTGGCGCAATTTTTCCAGACTGTCTACGAATTTTGGCATTTCTGCGACTTTTGGCCACTTATAGCCGCTGAATTGCAGAAGTTAGGTTGTTTTAAGGCATCCAAATCGAGTAATCGCGCAAAATACCATGCTGAGTAGTAATGTCTTTAAAAGAACCCAAATGCGCTAATCGTGCGGGAAACTATCGACAACGTCGGTGTTCTTACTCGATACGGCCGCTAGCGCCTCCAGTACGGTGTCTTCGGTCAATATTTGTGGCAGAATCAGTGGCTCGCTAGAAGTATCGGCGGCATACATCAAGTAAAACGGGATGCCATTGCGTCCGTGTTTTTTCAGCAGCGCGGCAATATCGGCGTCCTGTTGGGTCCAATCGGCGACCACGTAAACCACGCCGTAGTCAGCAAATGCCTGAATCATGTCATCTGTCAGCAGCACGGCTGTCTCATTGGCGATACAGGTGATGCACCAGTCAGCGGTTACATCCACGAAGACCGGCTTGCCGGCACTGCGCAGTGCTGCCACTTCTTGTTCTGACCAGGCAACCTGACCGTGGGCAAGATCTGCTGAACCGCTGCTACCGCCATCGAGGTCGTGCATGGAGCCCAGGGCTAATGCCGCTACTACACAGGTTAGTGCAAGAGACCTGCGCCAACGGTTGGGACTCCACAACCACAATCCCATTGCCAGCATCAACGCACCGCACAGTGCGGCCGTCATTGTATTCACTCCGGTCTGGCGACCCGCGACCCAGAGCAGCCATATTGCAGTGGCATACAGTGGGAAAGCCAACAACTGCTTGAGGGTATCCATCCATGCGCCAGGTTTTGGCATCAGCGCACGGGCCGCGCCACTGTAGCTGAATAATAGCAGGGGGGCCGCCATACCCGCGCCCAGAGCAGCAAACACCAGCAGACCAATCTGCGGTGGCTGACTCACGGCGAATCCTAATGCTGTGCCCATAAAAGGTGCAGTACAGGGACTGGCCACGACCACTGCCAGCACGCCGGTAAAGAAACTACCACTCAATCCGCGGCGGTTCGCCAGTCCGCTTCCGGTATTCATGAGATTGCCGCCAAACTCCACAAGGCCTGACAGAGAGAGGCCCATGGCAATGAACAGGTAAGCCAGGGCGATGACAAAGCCGGGAGACTGGAGCTGAAATCCCCAGCCGATAGCACTCCCGGCTCGTTGCAGCCCGATGAGCAGCGCCGCCACAAGTACGAAGCTTGAAATGACACCTGCAGTGTAGACCCAGCTTTGAAGGTGTCTGTCGTGATCGCTGCTGCGCGCGAAACTCAGTACCTTCAGGGAGAGGATTGGAAAGACGCAAGGCATCAGATTGAGAATGGCACCACCCATGAAGGCCAGCAATAACATGTACAGTAGTGAACTGCTTCCCGCTGTCTCCGCGGCTGTTATTTCCTGAGCGGGAGCCAGTTTTTGTGGCTGGCTGACGGGCGTTGCGGTGCCGGTATTGAAGTCCAGTTCGTAATATTGTTTGTGTGGCGGATAGCACAGGCCCGCGTCAGCGCAGCCCTGTGAGGTTGCCGATAGTGTTGCCTTGGAGGTGGTGCGTTGTAGTTTCAACGTGATATCGGCGCTGGTGTAATACACCTCTACTTCGCCAAAATACTCGTCGCTGTGTATGATGCCCTCGGGTAAAGTGGCTTCCAGCGCTATTTCACTCTGTGCGTCCTGCAGCTGAAAGGCGAAGCGATGCTGATAGAGGTAGTAATTTTCTGCAATCTGCCAGTAAACTCGCACCCGCTGATCATCAAGAACTTCAACCTCCAGCTGATAGGCCTCCTCGACCGGGAGAAATTCAGGCCCGCTCGTCGCGCCGAAAAGGTTCTGCTCGGGAGCGTTTAGCGCCTGGCAAGTGCCAGCCATGACGAATAACAGGGTTGCGAGCAAAGCGCGCATAACAAATCCTCAGGTGGAGCAGCGCCATCGGTGGTGCTGTTTAGAAATTGAAGTGTACCAAGACTTTGCAGATCTCGCCCAGATGGGAGGGATCGACGCCACCTGCGGTGGTACAATAGTGGGATTTGTGAAGTGGCAGATAGGTTCCAGCTGAGGGGGAGTCAAAAGTGATCAAGGTATGGATGACTGCGCTAGTAGCTGCAATTTTGCCGCTCGGAGTTGGAGCGCAGCCCAACGAAGCGCTTGAGTTAAAGAACGCTTGGGTGCGCGCACTGCCGCCGTTCCAGCCCAATACCTCCGCGTATCTTACCCTCATCAACCGGGGTGACGTCCCTGTTGAGATCATCGGCGGTAGTGTCGATGTGGCAGAGAAGGTAGAAATACACAGGACCAGTGAAGTGGACGGCCTCATGCGGATGGAGCAGCTAGAGCGCCTGGCCTTGGTCCCGGGCGAGCAGATGGAGCTGGCGCCAGGCGGCACGCACTTAATGCTACTCGAACTAGCGTCTATGCCTGCACCGGGTGATGAGATCGGCCTGTGCCTGCAACTTGCATCAGGCGGCGAAGTCTGTACGGTAGCTGACGTGCGTAAGAGCGCCGCTGCCAACAATCAACACCAACACCAACACACCAATAACTGAGTACTAGCATGAATACAGCAACAGACACGCTTGCCCGGTGGCGCGACACCGTGGCCGACGTCCTGCCCCGGAATGGTCTTGGCAAATTACTTGCGTTCATACTCGGTTTGTACCTGATCGTAGTGCTCATCCTGGGCATGTACTGGAGTATCGCCCCAGCGCCCTTTAACGTAAAAGAAAAGGCTCAGGCACTGGCAGCGGCAGAGGGTGGCACCGTTGTCCGGGGTTCCGTGACTATGGGCGCCCTGATCGGTGTAATGGAAACACTATTGGATAAACCCGGCGGTTTTACACACAACGATCGGTTTCCCCCAGGTGTATGGCTGGACAATATGCCGAACTGGGAATACGGCGTTTTGATTCAGGTACGCGATCTTTCCAGGGCAATGCGCGAAGTATTAAGTCGCTCACAATCACAGTCCACCGAAGATGTTGACTTGGTGGAGATGGAGCCCCGCTTTAACTTCAATTCCGACAGCTGGATTCTGCCCTCATCGGAGTCCGAATACCGCGACGGCCTCAAGTATGCCCGCGCCTATTTCAATCGATTGTCGGACACACAGGCACCGGATGCACAGTTTTATGCGCGTGCTGATAACCTGCGTTACTGGTTATCGACAGTAGACAGTCGCCTGGGTAGTCTCTCCCAGCGACTTAGCGCCAGTGTCGGCAAGGCGCGCTTTAATACTGACCTGGCTGGAGATGCGAGTGCAACCCAGTCAACAGATGCGCCTCTAGAGCGGGTGGTGCGCACGGAGTGGATGGAGATTGATGACGTCTTTTACGAGGCGCGCGGGACTGCCTGGGCACTGATTCAATTTCTCAAGGCAGCGGAAGTGGATTTTGCCGATGTGCTCGAGAAGAAGAATGCCACAGTGAGCCTGCAGCAGATTATTCGCGAGCTGGAAGGTACCCAGGAAGCCGTGTGGAGCCCGATGATTCTCAACGGCAGCGGCTTCGGAGTGCTGGCTAACCACTCCCTGGTTATGGCGTCTTATCTGAGTCGTGCCAATGCGGCAATCATAGACCTGCGTGATCTGTTGTCGCAGGGGTAATTGTAAAGAGCATCCCTAGGTAGCTGTGTAGCGCAGACGGGTGCCCGTATCCAGTGACAACCGAATTTCCTGCGCACTCAACTCCGCCGGGAAGTAGGTTCCCGACAGCTTGGCATCGAGCAGACTGGCGCCCTCCAGGTTGGTGTTGCGAAAATCGATGCCGCTGACGTCTGCATTGCGAAAGTAGGAATTGCTGAAGTCCAGCCCATCCGCATTCATATTGCGCAGATCGCGCCCACGATAGTCGCCGCTTTTTAGTTCGCTGGCATCTAAGTTATCGCGCTGCTCGTTGAAACCCTTAATGTCCTCGGTGCGAAGCAGCTGATACAAAGGGTCCTCTTTGATGACGGGTTTTTTCATTGGTTTACCTTCATGATGAGTGCCGACACCGGGAGCACCCAGTGTATCGTCCCTTGGAATACTGACAAGCGCGTGAGGGGATAGCTTAAGGCACTGGGACGCCCAAGCCCAGCCCCCCGCTCCGAAACAGAGGGTGCAGTTTGACAGCACAGACTTTCGAAGGTTTTCTCCTGACGCGCAACTGGCGCGACACGCCCAGCGGTGTGGAGCTGGAGTTTTGGTTCAGCACCCAGCAGGGACCCCTGTGCGCACTGGTGCGCGGTGAAAAAAGTGTGTTTTTTCTGGCAGAGAGTGAGGTCCCCCAGGCACGAGAATTTCTGGCAAATATACCCGATGTTGAACTAAAAGCGGTTCCGTTGCGCAATTTTTCTATGGAGCCTGTTGTCGGCGTCTATTTGCGTCAGTACCGACAGGCGCGGCGCGTAGCAGACGAGCTACGCGAACTGGGGCTAGCACCCCTGGAAGCTGATATTAATCCCGCCGACCGCTATCTGATGGAGCGCTTTGTGGCTGGATCTGCTCTGCTGCACGGTGCGCCACGCCGCCGTGGTCAATATCTGGTGCTTGAAGACCCTGCGATAAAAGCCTGTGACTACCGGCCTGCTTTCAAAGTGGTGTCCTTTGATATCGAAACTGCGATGGAAGGTTTGCAGCTCTATTCCATTGCCGTGCACGGCAAGTCTCCCCAGGGGGAAGTGCGACGAGTGTTTATGTTGGGGCAGGGAGCAGAGCAGGAATATGTAGAAAATTGCTCGACTCAAGAGCACTTGTTGCAAGCCTTTATGGACTGGGTTGCCCAGTACGACCCCGACGTGTTGATTGGCTGGAATGTGATCAACTTTGATACCCGTTACCTGCAACGTATTGCCGATCATCAGGGAGGTCGTTTGTTACTGGGCAGAGATCGTCGCCCCGGCCATTGGCGTGAACTGGAAGAAGGCAGTGAACGCTACACCGTCCAATTTCCCGGCCGCGTGATTCTCGATGGAATCGAACTGCTGCGGGCGGCGTTCTACCGCTTCGAAAGCTTTTCTCTGGAGCATGTATCGCATCAGTTACTAGGCGAAGGCAAGCTCTTGCACGGGGGTGATCGGGGCGCGGAAATCACCCGCCAGTTTCGGGAGGATAAAACCAGCCTGGCAACTTACAACCTTAAGGACTGTGAGTTGGTGTCGGACATCTTTGAATCTACCGCGATGCTGGATTTTGCAGTGGCGCGCAGCGTTATGACCGGCCTCAACCTGGACCGCATGGGCGGCTCGGTCGCCTCCTTTGACAACCTCTATCTCCCACGTCTGCACCGCAGGGGCTATGTGGCGCCCAATGCGAGCAGTGAGCACATTGCGAGCCCCGGTGGCTTCGTGCTCGATTCTGAACCGGGCATTTTCAATCATGTCCTGGTACTGGATTTCAAAAGTCTGTATCCGAGTATCATCCGTACTTTTTTTATCGATCCCCTCGGCCTGGCGTTGGGATTGTCCGAACAGATGCCTCATGAGGAGACCGTGCCGGGTTATTTGGATGCGCATTTTGCCCGGGAGGGGCATATTCTACCGGCGCTCATCGCACAACTCTGGCAACAGCGAGATACAGCCAAAGCCGAAGGTGATGCGCCCCTGTCCCAGGCAATCAAGATTATTATGAACAGTTTTTACGGTGTGCTTGGCACGCCCGGGTGCCGTTTTTTCGACGCCAAGCTGGCCAGCTCTATTACCCGCCGTGGACACCAAATACTCGGACGGACCCGCGACTATATAGAGGAAGTGGGACATCGGGTCATTTACGGTGATACCGATTCGGTGTTTGTGTGGATCCAGGACGCGCGTAACGATGCCGACGCCATTGCAGCTGGGCGGGCGTTGGCGCGTGATCTGAATGCCTGGTGGCGGGAGACGCTGCGGGAAGAGTTCGAGCTCGAAAGTCTCCTGGAGGTTGAGTTTGAAACCCACTTCAAGCGTTTTCTAATGCCGACCGTGCGCGGCTCGGACAAGGGCAGTAAGAAGCGGTACGCAGGAGTGGTTGCCGGTAAGGACGGCGATCAATTGGTGTTTAAGGGTCTGGAAAACGTGCGCACCGATTGGACGCGACTGGCCCGGTCGTTTCAAGAGGAACTGTACCGGCGTATATTTTTTCAGGAACCGTATGAGGACTATGTAAAAGCTGTGACCGCACGCGTTCTGGCGGGAGAGGAGGATCACCAGTTAGTTTATCGCAAACGCTTGCGGCGCAAGCTCAAGGATTACCAACGCAATGTGCCTCCTCATGTGCAGGCGGCTCGCTTGTGCGGCGAGCGCGACCTGCCCGTTCCCGCCCGGGGAGACTGGGTTGAGTATGTGATTACCGCCAGCGGCCCCGAGCCCGCTGCGCAACCGCTGGCGACCCTGGACTATCAGCACTACGTCGACCGGCAGTTAGCACCGGTGGCCGATGGTATTCTGATTTTTGTCGGCAATTCGTTCCGTACCCTGACTGACAAACAGATAGGCCTTTTTTGATGGAGTACAGCTAGCCACTCTACTACTCGCCAAAAAATTCCTTGCGCAGCACACCGTATTCCTCAGCGGGAAGCCGCGGGCCATAATTGGTGACAATCTTGCTGGCTGCAAGGCTGGCAAAGCGGCCCGCTGTGGGAAAGTCTTCGCCTTGAGTGATAGCGTACAAAAATGCACCGGCAAACATATCGCCGGCACCATTGGTGTCCACTGCCTTCACTTTGTGCGACGATACTTCTGTGAGGGTGGTGCCGTCGAAGGTCATTGCGCCGTCGCTGCCGCGAGTAATAACAAAAGAATTCGCGATCTCTTTCAGCTTCTCTACCGCCGTATCGAGACTGTCGCTCTGGGCCCAGCCCAGGGCTTCGTCCTCGTTGCAGAACACCAGGTCCAGTCGATCTCCGATCATTTCGGCAATACCGTCACGAAAAAACTCCACCATGCCGGGATCGGAAAAACTGAGTGCGGTTTTCACGCCGGCCGCCTGGGCAATTTCTCTGGCCTTGATGGCCGCTTCGCGGCCGGTGGGAGATGTGACCAGATAGCCTTCCAGATAGACGTATTCAGACGCGGCAATCGCCTCGGCATCTAGCTGCGCGGTGGATAGGGTTTCGCTGATACCCAGGAATGTATTCATACTGCGCTCGGCATCGGGTGTTACTAACACCAGGCATTTTCCGGTGATGCCGGTGTCCCGCTCGCCTTTAAAGCAGTGGTCAACACCTGCCGCCTCAAGGTCGGCGATGTAAATATCGCCGTCACTATCATTGGCTACTTTGCAGGACATAAAAGTCGGCCCGCCAAAATGGGCGGTGGCAATCATGGAGTTGCCTGCGCTGCCCCCGCTGGCGTGCTTGGCCTTGACCAGGTGATCTTGCAGATGACCCAGCAATTCGGCCTGGCGATCCTGATCAACCAGGGTCATGAGGCCTTTCTCGACGTTCATCTCGGTGAGCTCAGTGTCCTGAACCTTGATTTCGGTGTCTACCAGTGCGGCCCCAATGCCGTATGCCACGTACTTTTTCATTATTTCCACTCTTTGAGTTACAAACAGCGACCTATTATCCCTATTCGCCAGTTGAATTAAACCCCTAGATGTACTTTCCGTTGGTTGGGGGGCGCAGTGAAGGTGATTCACTGTTAACACAAACCCAATTTTTGATAGCGGCTGGTGTAAACTCGCTTTCCATGATTCAGACCCGCCACCTGTTACTCAAATTAGCCCTCGTCCTGCTGGTAATGGGTGGGATGTTTGTGGCGTATCTGGACTCGCGCATCACGGCTACTTTTAGCGACAAGATGTGGGATCTGCCGGCGAAAGTGTATGCGCGCCCTCTCGAGCTGTTTTTGGGTGCGGCGCTCAGCCCCCAGGACCTGACCTACGAGTTGGACGTGTTGGGCTATCGGTCGGTGAGTGCTCCTCTAAACCCCGGGCAGGTATCGCACTACCGTAATCGTTTCGATATTTACACACGCGGCTTTGAATTTCCTGGAGAGAGTGAATCACCGCGGCGGGTGTTGGTTGAATTTGGTGGCAACCGGGTTAGTGGTTTGTATGCTGGCGGTAAAAATGTCGACCTCATGCGACTTGATCCAGTGCAGATTGGGGGTATTTATCCGCAGCACGGGGAAGACCGCCTACTGGTGCGGTTAGAGGATATCCCCGTTACCCTGCGCAATGGGTTGCTGGCAGTGGAGGACAGGGGCTTCTACGAGCACCCTGGATTTTCCATTGTCGGTATCGCCCGTGCCGCTTTCAGCAATATGCGTTCTGGTGGGGTGGTAGCCGGGGGGAGCACCATCACCCAACAACTGGTGAAAAACTATTATCTGACGCCCGAACGCACCATCGTACGCAAGCTCACCGAACTGGTCATGGCCGTGTTGATAGAATTGCACTACGACAAAGACCAGATTCTGGAAAGCTATGTCAACGAGGTGTACCTGGGGCAGGAGGGCCCCCGGGCGTTGCACGGTCTGGCGCTGGCATCACGCTATTATTTTGACACGCCATTGGAGCAACTTGGCCTGCCGCAGCAAGCCTTGCTAATTGGGATGATCAAGGGCCCGTCGCTTTACAACCCGGTACGCAACCCCGAGCGAGCACTAGAGCGGCGCAATGTGGTCCTGGACGTGATGGCAGCCCAGGACGTGATATCACAGGAGCAGCTCAGCGTGGCTCGGGCGATGGGTTTGGGGCTTAACAATCAACATAGTATCCGCAATTCGTTTCCTGCCTTTTTGGATCTTGTGCGCCGGCAATTGCGTCGGGATTATCGTGAAGAAGATCTCACTACCCGCGGTCTCAGCATATTCACCAGTTTCGATCCGTTGCTTCAAAGACAGGCCGAGCGCAGTACGATGGCCGTTATGGATCAGTTGGATCCCAGTGATCAATTGCAGAGTGCGACGGTGGTGACGCGTTTCGACACCGGGGAGGTGGCGGCACTGGTCGGTGGACGCAAACCGCGGTATGCCGGTTTCAACCGCGCACTGGACGCGCGTCGTCCGGCCGGGTCTCTGCTCAAGCCGGCCATTTATCTGGCGGCATTGGAGCAGCCTCGTAAATACAACCTCGCATCGGTACTGTCCGATACTCCGCTTAATCTAAAAGGCCAATCCGGGCAGCCCTGGAAACCGCAAAACTTTGATGGCCGGCCACACGGTGACGTGCTGCTCTACCGCGCCCTGGCAAAATCCTACAATCTGGCCAGCGCTCGCCTGGGGCTGGATTTGGGGCTGGACACCATCGTCGATACATTGGCGCGATTGGGTGTGCAGAACGTTCCGCGTGTACCCGCACTGATGTTGGGAGCGGGCGAATACTCCCCCATGGATATGGCGGCGATGTACCAGTCGATCGCAGCCGGCGGTTTTCGTATGCCGTTGCGCAGTATCCGCGATATTGTCGACGCCCATGGAGAGCCGCTAAGGAGCTATCCGCTAGAATACGACCGTACTTCCAGCCAACAGGCGGTCCACCTATTACATTACGCTTTACGCGCTGTGGTGCGTGAGGGAACAGGGAAAGGCGTTTATCGTTACCTACCGGAAGATTTTGATGTGGCCGGAAAAACGGGCACGTCGAACGACGGGCGTGACTCCTGGTTTGCGGGTTTTTCTGGCGACCTGCTGGTGGTCAGTTGGGTTGGCCGTGATGACAATGGTGGTACCGGGCTGACAGGCGGAAGTGGTGCACTTAAAATCTGGGGGCATTTTATGGCCCGCGCCAGCAAACGCTCACTTGCCTATCGTATGCCCGACGGCATTGAAACTTTTTGGATCGATGATGGGAATGGTTACTTAACTGGCGAAGGCTGTCCAAACTCCCGTATGCTGCCCTTTATTGACGGTTCCGAACCGCGTCAGCGGACCAATTGCTCACCCCGTAAATCCGGCCCAGGTATCCGCGGCTGGTTTGAATCGCTTTTTGGCAGAGGTGACTAATGATAGCTTCACAACGCATGTTCAGGGCTATGGTACTGGTGTTGATTGCATCGCTTGCCTCCTGTTCTATCTATCGCCAGTCAGATCAAGACTCTGGCCCTGTGGTGCAACAGCCGGATAAACCGGCAGCGGTGCCTGGAGTAACCCTACCCCAGCCGCGACCCCCCGATCCCCCTGCCAGTGCTGCATGGCGGCCACTGCTGGCGAAGGCAGAGCAGGCCACCTCGCGAGGTGATTACGAGCAGGCACTAGCGCTTTTACAGCGAGCCCAGCGTATTGACCCCGACAGTGCTGAGGTCTACTTGTCTATGGCCATTACTCATCGGGCTCGCGGCGATAGCGCGCAGGCCAGAGCAACTGCCGAACGCGGTCTACTCTATTGTCTTAGTGCATCAGAGTGTGATGCTTTGCGCGGGTATACACATTGAGTCTCGGTATCGACAATGGTCGCGCTGGGCCTTGCATCCGTGCTTACGCTGATCGTGGTGCCGACACTGTATGCAGTATTCTTCAGGATTCACCGGATGCAGACGCGGCAGTGACGCGTCGGCACATTACCTCAAAGCCTTCGTCATGCGCTTCGAACCTGAGGTGTTGATTGATGCACGTTGGCGTTTCTCCTGAGGAGTGACTGACAAAAATAATCTGGGTGTCACTATTTTGGGCAATGTGGTCGATGGCCCTGAGCATGAGTTTGCGGTGGTGGCCATCCAGACCCAGAGTCGGTTCGTCTAGTATTAGGACGATTGGAGACTTCACCATGGCTCGCGCCAGTAACACCATGCGCTGCAGCCCAAAAGACAAGGCGTCAAAGTTGTCGCCACAGTAGTCGCCCAATCCCAGCGCGCGTAGCCACCCCTGGGCGCCGTTGCGCTGCGCGTCGCCCCATTCATCGTACAGACCAATGGTGTCAAAGAAGCCCGAGACGACCACCTCCACTACCCGCATGCCTCGAGCGAAATTCAGTTGCAATTGCGTGTCCAGCTGACCGAATTTCTGCTTGATATCCCACACGCTCTCGCCGCTGCCACGGCGGATGCCGAACAGTGTGATGTCCTGGCCGTAGGCCTTGTGATTGTCGCCGGTAATCAGGCTGAGTAAGGTGGTTTTGCCGCAGCCATTGGGCCCGGACACGCAGCAGTGATCCTCCCGTTCGAAAATCCAGTTCACGCCGCGTAGTACGGCCAGATCCCCATAATTTACTGTCACGTCGTGCAGTTCCAACAGGGGTTTACCAGCCGTCAGTGCATAGGGGCGGGCAGCAGTGGGTGGTAATTCTTCCAGGCGGGCAGTGGGTGGACTCATCAATGCCTGCACCGATCTATCTGCAAAAATGCGGTCTCGAGTATCACAGGCGAGTATCTCACCCTGGTTGAGCACCAGTACATGTGTCACACCCGTGGGCACGTCCTCCATCTGCCGACAAAGCATTAGAATCGTGAGATTTGACAGTAGTAATTCTTCGATAATTGTTCGCATTTTCTCCTGACTGTTATGGTCCAGTCCGTCCAGAGGGCTGTCAAGAATGAGCAGCGCCGGCTCGCTGAGAATTGCGGTTACCAGCAGCGTCTTGCGCATTTCCCCGGTAGAGATAAAGCGCAGACCTCGGTGTAGAAAGTGATTCATCTGCAATCGCGTTGTCCAGCGATGAAAGTTATCGTCGGGTTCACTCCCGCCTAAAATAAGGGATTGAACCGGGGTGCCAGGATCGCTGGCATCGGCACGAAATTCTGAGTCGTCCCTTTTTTTGTCCCGTTCGCACAGGGCTTTCGCCTGTTCAAAACACACGTACGCAACGCCATTTTTTTCCAGTGGCACCGAGCGCTTTATCTCGCCTGAGAAATGACTGATTTGTCGGCTGATGATTCTGGCCAGGCTGGTCTTGCCTGAGCCATTGGGCCCCAGGCAGGCCCATTGCTGCCCGGGTTCAATTGACCATTGGAGATCGCATAAGGCAGGCATGGCCCGGTAAACGAGGCTGACATTATGCAGCTCCAGCAACGAATCCATGTCTGGTGTTTGCTTCGCCATAACCACTCCAGATTATTAGTTGACGAGGCAGCTTGTTACACTGCCTCACGACGGGCCTAATTTATAAGTCTCCAGCAGGAAAGAACTCACGTGTCGGTATCACTATTACAACTCATCGAAAATCGCCTCGGCGACCATAAACCAGGGAAAGCGCGCTTGCGAAGGCTAAAGACCCGGTCTGCAGTGGCAATGATACTGCAAGTGCGTGACGGCGAACTGCAAATTCTAATGATAAAACGTGCGGAGCGGGTGGGAGATCCGTGGTCGGGGCATATGGCCTTTCCCGGAGGCCGCATGGATAAGTCCGATGCTAACGGGTATGCGGTGGCAGTGCGCGAGACCGCCGAAGAAGTTGGCCTGTTTTTGGGGCCGGAGGATGAGTGCATCGGCCGACTTTCTGAACTTAACGCCAAACCTCAGCGAGGTTCCTTTGGGATGGCAGTGAGTCCCTTCGTTTTCCGGCTTGACCGGGAAGTGATCTTCACGCCAAATTATGAAGTGGCAGAAGTGGTTTGGGTTCCGCTGGAGTTTTTGACGGATGAAGATAATCGAGAAGAGATGATCTGGAAATACAAGGGCGCAAAGATACCGGTGCCCTGTTATATGTACGAAGGGCGTTGCATTTGGGGTTTGTCGCTGATGATGCTGGATGAATTGCTGGATCTGGTTGCGGGAAGAAAACCGCGCCCTCTACGTTGGCGCCGGCGTTAAATTCGGTTCGCTGGCCTTATAGCCGGTGTTGGTGCATTGGGCGATTCCAGGCTGGCCAGCGCTACCGATAAGCCCCGCTTTTTAGCCAGGTACATCGCCCGGTCAGCATTCTCTTCCAGCTCCTGCTTCTGGCGTCCATCCAGAGGGAAGATGGCCACGCCGATGCTGGCGCTTAAACTTAAGATCTGCTGACGTATATAGAGAGGTTGTTCTATCGCCTGGGACAGCTTGTGGGCGATGCGGGTGACTTCCTCGGGGGATTTTACATCCTCCAGCACAGCAACAAACTCGTCGCCGCCGAGGCGGGCCACCAGGTCAGTTTCTCGCAGGCTGTTCTGCAGGCGTTGCGCAACGGCAATCAGAAGTTTATCGCCCGCACCGTGTCCGTGGGTGTCATTGATTTTTTTAAATTCGTTCAAGTCCAGAAATAGCAGGCCTGTCATGCCGTCAAGTTCGGCGGCGCGCTGCAGGGCCAGCGCCATACGCTCATCATAGAATCTGCGATTGGGAAGTCTGGTCAACTGGTCGTGAGAAGACAGGTGGTCCAGTTCCGAATTGGTAGCTTGCAGGCTCAGTCGCAGCGCTTTGTTCATTTCTGCATAAATAATGATGATACTCACTACGGACATCGCCATAGCGGTGTAGGCCATCATCATTGCCATACTGTGGTTCTCGGGTACGATGATTTGTTCAAACTGGACGCCGTGGCGCTCCGCCTGGACTACCGCAACCCAGAAAGCCAAAATCAGCAACCCCCAGGAGACGCTCAGGGACGCACTGCCGACGATGGCTGCCATCGCTGGAGCCATTATCAACAGTGGGTAGGTCGGCGATTCTGAGCCGCCGAAAATAAAACATGCCGCAGCAAAGGCGCCACAGAAAATAAATAGCATCACGTTCAACGACATGATGCGGTCGTCGAGTAAGCGCAAAATCGCCATGCTTAACAAGACGCCGAGGATGGTTGTAGCACACAGCGTGTTAGCTGCTATTTTACCCTGAGGGCTGAGCTCCATAAGTAGATGAACAGAAAAAGTGAAGAGAACTACCATTACCAGCCAAAATGCACTGGTCATCACCAGAATGCGCTGGCGGTGATGTTCCTCATCTATGCGGCCATAGACGTCCCGACCGGTACATAAGTGGGACCACCAGCTGCGAGCCTTTCTGAGTTGTGCGGTTAACGGGTGCATAGTTTTATTTTTCTGCTTGTATGACGCGTCAGTGCTATTTATAACCTACTCTGTCGCCACTTGTCCTTAACAACTGCAGTGGATTCGGAAATTAGTTCTCGTTTCTGAGAAAGGATTTCGTATCAAGCATCAGCTCTCGCAAAGCGGGGTCTTCCCTGCTTGCCTCAAGAAGTGATTCGCGATCGAGTTTTCCCTGCACGAAAGCGGTGATCAGGTCGAGCAGAACCGGGGTCATATTCGGATCTCGATCCCAGCGCGGCGCGTCTATCAGGTTGCCACTGACCCGATTTTCGTTCTGCCGCAACCAGTAACCGCCGCAACTGGACAGACTGTAGTCTCCGATGCGGCCAAAACTGATGTTGGGCGTGCCGGGATTGAAGCCTCCTGGCACGTTCTTGGTAATTTTCTCCAGAGCAACAACCCAATGGCTGTTCAACGGAAAATCGTCTGCTTCAGGTCGACAATAGTCAGCCGCCTTGAGCCAGATGCGGAGTGTTTCAGGGGGTGTATCTCCGCGCAGCAGCCGATTGACAGTCAAGTCGATGGAGTTACCCTTGCGGGCGACCACTGTGCCGCTCACGACAAGGTCGGTCGTAGCCTGAACATCACTGAATGACCCCTGCCACAGGCAGGCACACTGCGCCAAAGCGGGTTGGTTTACCAGAAGTAGCAGAATGCCGAGGGCCCGGAGGAGATGCATTGGTGTTTTGCGCCGGCTATTGCAGGGCGCGAGCTGCTTCAAGGGCAAAATAGGTAAGAATTCCATCACAGCCCGCCCGCTTGAAAGCCAGCAGGGACTCAAGTATTACAGCTTCACGGGGCAACCAACCTTGCTCAAAGGCTGCCACGTGCATGGCGTACTCTCCACTCACCTGGTAGGCAAAAGTAGGCGCCCGCAATTCTTGCTTTACGCGACGAGCGATGTCGAGGTAGGGCATCCCGGGCTTCACCATGATCATATCGGCACCTTCAGCGAGGTCCAGGGCACATTCGTGCAGGGCTTCATCACTGTTGGCGGGATCCATTTGGTAGCTATTTTTATTCCCGCCCTTGAGATTGCCGGTGGAGCCAACGGCATCGCGAAACGGGCCGTAATAGGCAGAGGCATACTTGGCGGAGTACGCCATAATCAGAGTGTTATGGAAACTGGCGAGTTCCAATTCCTTGCGAATAGCCCCGATGCGGCCATCCATCATGTCCGAGGGTGCGACAACATCGGCTCCCGCCGTCGCGTGAGACAGAGCCTGTTTGACCAGTACCTCACTGGTCAAATCGTTCAAAACGTAAGCTTTGTCATTGATTATGCCGTCCTGGCCGTGCGTGGTGTATGGGTCCAGCGCGACATCGGTGATAACGCCTAACTCGGGTAGCGAATCTTTCAAGGCGCGCACCGTGCGTTGGACCAAACCGTCTCCGTTGAAGGCCTCCTCAGCCAGCAGGCTCTTTTTCTCGGCGGCGACCACCGGAAAAAGAGCAATGGCGGGAATGCCAAGTTGGTGGATGACTTTGGCTTGTTTCACAAGCAAGTCTATACTGAGTCGTTCGATGCCGGGCATGGTGGGGATTGCCTCGCGTTGGCCGCTGCCCTCAAGCACGAACACGGGAAAGATAAAGTCAGCCGGGCTTAGTGCATTTTCACGCACGAGCCGACGTGAAAATTCGTTAGCCCGCAGGCGGCGCATACGAGTCTGTGGGAACATGCCGCGCTGTGTGGTAAATGCCATGGAGTAATCCTCTATCAAAGACTGGCAAAGGCGGCCTTAGCGGCCGCAATCGTTTGTGCGATGTCGCTCTCGCTATGCGCGCTGGAGAGAAAACCGGCCTCATAGAATGCGGGGGCGAGGTAAACGCCTTGTTCCAGCATTTGATGAAAGAAACGATTAAAGGTCGTATCGTCACAGGCCATAACTTGGCTGAAGTTGTTGATGGTCACTTCACCAGTAAAGAACCCACCAAACATCGTGCCCGCGTGATTGGTGGTAAAGGGAACGCCTGCTCCATTGGCCGCGTCACGAAGGCCCTGGCAGAGTTGGGCTGTGCGGTTGAACACGGGTTCGTAAAAACCGGGTTGGGAAATAATGTCCAGCGTGGCCAGGCCAGCAGCCATAGCGATTGGATTACCAGACAAGGTTCCGGCCTGATACACCGGGCCCATTGGGGCAATATTTTCCATGATCTCGCGTTTGCCGCCGAATGCCCCGACGGGCATCCCACCTCCGATGACCTTACCCAGCGTGGTCAGATCGGCTTCTATGCCGTAGTGACCCTGAGCGCCCTGCAGCCCGAACCGAAATCCGGTCATTACCTCGTCCAGAATCAGTACCGAGTTGTGTTCAGTGCAGACTTCGCGGAGTACTTCCAGGAATCCCGGTGCGGGCGGAATACAATTCATATTGCCGGCCACTGGCTCCACAATGATGCAGGCAATATGCTCACCCCATTCTGAAAAGGCTTTGCGTACACCCTCGATGTCGTTATACGTCAATGTCATCGTGTGATCAGCCAGTGCCGCGGGAACACCGGGTGAGCTGGGTACGCCCAGGGTGAGGGCTCCGGACCCTGCTTTTACCAGCAGCGAGTCGGAGTGACCGTGGTAACAGCCCTCGAACTTAACGATCTTGTCTCGTCCGGTATATCCGCGGGCTAACCGAATGGCACTCATTGTGGCTTCCGTACCTGAGTTGACCATACGCACCAAATCCATGCCCGGCATGATCTCGCATATCCGATCCGCGAGCTCAATTTCCAACTCTGTAGGTGCGCCGAAGCTAAGGCCTTTTTCACTCTGCCGGATAACGGCTTCACGCACTGCCGGATGATTGTGCCCCATGAGCATGGGGCCCCACGACAGGACGTAATCAATATACTGCTTACCTTCACAGTCGGTTATGTAAGCCCCTTCGCTTCGTTCAATGAAGACCGGCGTTCCCCCTACTGCCTTAAAAGCGCGCACGGGTGAGTTCACACCACCGGGGATATGTTTACTGGCGCGTTCGAACAGTTGTGCCGAGGTGCTCATGGTTATAGGTTTCCTGTTTTAAACTAGCTTGCGATTGTGTCGCGTGTGGTGAGAATGAAATTATCGTGGCTGTGACTTCGAATATCCAGTGATCTTAAAAAGGCTTGAGCACGGCCAGAATTACGATAGCGAAGAGAAACAGTACAGGAATTTCATTGAAAAATCGGTAGAACACATGTTCGTGCTGGTTGCGATTGTCATTTATCGCCCGAACATAACGACCGCACTGGATATGGTAGGCGACAAGGAAGGCGACTCCTCCCAGCTTTAGCCACATCCAGATAGATGTCAGATAGTAGTCCGGGTTCTGCGCTATCAGGGCGAGGCCCAGAGCAATGGCAATGATCATAAAGGGGGTGACAAAGCGATATAATTTCCGCGCCATGATGGCCAGTTGTGCGCGCACTGCCGCGTGCTCACTGGCAGCGTAATATACGAAGATGCGCGGCAAATAGAAAAGGCCCGCGAACCAGCACACTACGAAAATGATATGGAACGCCTTCAACCACAACATCGTTTGCTCTCGTCTTAAGTGGGTTTCTTTGGGCTATTAGAGCACACTGGCGAGTGAAAATTTCTCTATACTTTCCCGGGTGACGATACCGTGAGGTATTTGTTTGCCTGAGCTCCGACTGCGTTCATAGATGCAGACGGTTTCGGCGGTGCTAGCAGCTATGGTATGCATCGCCTGTCGTATAGTAGCTTGCATGGATAGAGGCGCGATTGTCCAGCGCTGTATCCCTGATTCGGTCACATCAGTCGCATCCAGCTCAGGTGGAAGCGCTTCAAACCCCTCGCCGTGGTTGCCGACACTCCAGATAAGGCTCAAATTGCTGATCGCCAGGTCGAATACCAGAACGATTGAGCCGGAGGCAACACCTTCGACTATCCTGAGAAGTGAGTAGGCGAGGATAGACCCGCAGTTGGTCAATGATCGTCTGAAGCTGTGCAGCAGGTTGCGCACTTGAGATCCTAGGCTGAATAACAAAAAGACAATATTACCAGTTATCTTCCCGTGTATTGCTCTTATACTACTGGTCCGGCGCTCGGGCCACTTGGAAAGGCCTGTCGCGACTTTGTTTGAGAAGGCATATTGCAGCATTGGGTAGGGGCATGGTTAAGGTAGGCATTGTAGGAGGCACGGGTTATACAGGGGTTGAGCTATTGCGCCTCTTGGCCACGCATGAGGGCGCAGAGGTGGTGCTTATCACCTCGCGGGCAGAGTGTGGGCGCCGGGTAGACGAGCTGTTCCCCAACCTGCGCGGCCTGTATGACCTGACCTTTTCGGAGCCCGACGTGGTGAGCCTGGCAGCCTGCGATATTGTGTTTTTCGCCACGCCACATAATGTCGCCATGAATTTCGTGCCGCAGCTACTGGATGCGGGTGCCCGAGTAGTTGACCTGTCTGCAGATTATCGGATCCGCGATGCCCAATTATGGTCGCAGTGGTACGGTGAAACTCATTCCAGTCCCGAGTTGCTGTCCGAGGCGGTATACGGACTGCCGGAGCTAAATCGGGAGAAAATTGCGACTGCCCGCCTGGTCGCCTGTCCCGGTTGTTACCCTACTTCCGTGCAACTTGGTTTTATGCCGCTGCTGGCACGGGGCTTGGTGGATGTTCAGCACCTTGTTGCCAGTTCTGCCTCTGGAGTCACTGGTGCGGGACGACAGGCCAAAATAGACAACCTGCTTAGCGAGGCTTCAGACAGTTTTAAAGCTTATGGTGTAAATGGACATCGTCATCTCCCAGAAATTGAGCAAGTCTTATCAGATGTAGCAACTCAACCTGTGCGTCTGACGTTTGTGCCTCATCTGCTGCCGCTCGTGCGTGGGATTCACTCGACACTTATCGCGCAGCTCCATGATGGCGCCGAGGATTTACAGGCTTTATATGAGCAATGGTATACCGCGGAGCCGTTCGTTGATGTGTTGCCGGCGGGTGTATTCCCGCAAACACGCACAGTGAAGGGAGCGAATCGGTGTCAGATCTCGGTTACAACCCCCCAGGAACGCGACACGGTAGTCGTAATGGTAACGATAGACAATCTGGTAAAAGGAGCCTCCGGGCAGGCCGTGCAGAACATGAACATCATGCTCGGCCTGAATGAGCAGGCAGGCTTGCGGCAGGTTGGTTTGTTGCCCTGAGTGGCGGCGACGCGATGAAGCGCACACTATCTGAAATTACCGGCCTTGCTGTACGAATAGGGCTCAAGCGGTTGCTGTTATTGTTCGTCATTCCTTTACTGCTGCTTCTGGCGGGTATGTATCTGGGGCGGCTTGCCGCCTACGACGATATGAATGCGGACCCCCAATCCGTGCGCAGTATGCGATTTGAAGTATCACGTTTGCGCGAAGATCTTAAACTCGCGAAGGGCGACCTTCAACTGCAACGTACATTGCACGAGGTGGATAGTCGCGCACTGGAGATGGTGCGCAGTGAAATGACGGCGCAGAAAAAAAGAGCTGCCGAACGCGAAGAAAACCTGCGCTTTTATCGCAGCCTGGTCGTGCCGGATGAAAATGCAAATGGCTTGAGCATGCGCCAGCCTGAACTTGTATCAGGCGCAAGCCCGGGCCATTTTAGATACCGTTTTGTTGTTCAGCAAAAGGCGCGCAAGAACGAGTGGGTGAAGGGTTCTCTATCGGTCTCGGTGTCTGGGCACCAGGGACAGAAGGAAGTCAGCTATCAATTGGGAAGCCTGTCCCATGATATGGATGAAGAGGCTGTCGCATTGAGCTTCCGATATTTTCAGGCAGTAGAAGGAGAGTTGGTTTTACCGGAAGGGTTTGCGCCAAAAGAAGTGACAGTGGTGGCCAGCGCCAGCAAGCCGCGCGAGGGCCAGGTCAGGGCAGTATTTCCCTGGGAATTGCAGGAGCGATTTACGAATGTTGGGAAGTAAAAAACCAACAAGCTTGTCTGGCGGTACCACTCTAATGGCACACGAAACGGTGGTTGTTGGAGATATTCATTTCTTTGGTAACCTGGATATAGAGGGCCTGGTACAGGGAAATGTTATCGCGCAGCCGGGCAAGGAAGCGTTGCTGCGGGTCATGGGTAAAGGGCGGGTGGAGGGTGAAATCCGCGTCCCTGGTGTTGTTATTAATGGGGCGGTCCAAGGGGATGTCTATTCAAGTAAGCATCTTGAGCTGGCGCCCAAGAGCAAGGTAAAGGGCATGTATGTTACACCCTGGTGGAAATGGCAGCTGGTGCGGAGGTCAATGGCAGCCTTACTCACAACGCGGATGCCGAGGTTGAACGGGATTCCGCCAGCGCAGATGCCAAAAAGGGCAGCGCTGACGGCAGACCTGCGTCGGAAAGCGGATCGAACGCTAAACTTGACTAAATTAGTCGGACTTAAGATAATGCTGGTCGAGAATCATGTGAAGCGGCCCTTGTTGGCTTTGGAATACACAGATGTCAGTTGCGGAAACATTTAACCCTTCGAGTATCAATCTATCGACCAGTGCTGTCCAA